>Ga0315535_1000177_pt1 | contig 42629 bp, 39 predicted proteins | sample SalMarSW160220MG_2_FD_203092 | JGI IMG/M metagenome (GOLD analysis project Ga0315535, IMG submission 203092) | Salt marsh sediment microbial communities from the Plum Island Ecosystem LTER, Massachusetts, United States - Salt Marsh Sediment SW1602-20 ... | reverse complement strand
GAAGGTGGCCGCCGCTTCGAGATCGAAGCCAGACGGCGTGGTGATCGTCACGGCGGGAGGCTATGGGGCAGGCTACGGGAACCCTGGATGGTTCTGTGCAGACACCGTCGGGGGGTGTGCGGACGACTGGCCGGACTACGCCGTGTATCCAGGAAGTGGCCGAAGAATCGTGGTCGGGGCCGGCGCAGTCATGACCATCCCTCCCTACCAGAGCGCGGTGTGGAACACCATCGCCCACGAGATCGGCCATGCCATCTGGTGGCCCCATTCGTTTGGGGGACTGGTCAGTAACCCTGCGGGTGATGCGTTCGAGTACGACAACCCGATCGACAACATGAGCGGCTACGAAGTGACCGGTGAGCCTATCGGCACAACCGCCTACAACCGCTACACGGCAGGCTGGATCGACCCAACCGATGTGGCCATCTTCGGGGGAGGCACTCATGCGTTCCGGCTGGCCGCGGTTGGTGGAGATGGCGTTGGGATGGTGGTGGTCCCGAGGGGCGCGGACGGTTTCTTCTACGAGTTGGACTACCGCCCGGCAGACGCGTGGGATGCATCCCTGCTCAAGAGTGGTGTCGAGGTGTATCAGGTGGATTCGCGATCAGCGGTGTGTTCAGCCGACAACTGGCTACCGGACGGCTACCCCTGCTTCGGGACCGAGACGAGGGTTGCTCAATTCCCGGCCGAGGCGACGACGAACGGCACGTCCCACGTACACGCGGTCGGGGAGACGTTCTCGGTCGGTCCATACTCGGCCAACATTCTCCATGACGCCGCCGGCCACGTGTATGTTCGACTCACCGACGGCAACTACGTAGGCACGTTCATCGATGACGACGGTGACTTCCACGAGTCGAACATCGAAGCTATCGCGGCCGCCGGGTTGACGAATGGTTGCGATCCTCCGGCGAACGATCGGTACTGCCCGAAGGATCTCGTGTCGAGGGCATCCATGGCGGCGTTTCTCATTCGAGCGGTCGGGGAGGACGTCAGCTCGATGACCTACCACGGGTACTTCGCCGACGTCCCCGCCGGCCAGTGGTTCACCCCGTATGTGGAGCGCGCGTTCGAGCTGGGGATCACGACCGGCTACGCAGACCACACCTTCCACCCCGACAGCTCGGTGTCCAGAGCCGAGATGGCTGCCTTTCTCGTTCGGGCGTTCGATCGCACCTCCGATCTCGGAGGTGCGCAGGGGGTGTTCGCAGACGTCGACCCGAATGCCTGGTATGCGCCGTTCGCCAACCTGGTTTACGAACTCGGGATCACGACGGGGTGCTCGTCGAGCCCGCTCAGGTACTGTCCCGACGCGATGGTTCCGCGGGACCAGATGGCATCGTTCCTCGCAAGAACACTCGGCATCGGGAGCTGAGCTCCACCTCCTCGAGAATGATCGACCGATCCATCTGGAGGAGGACGACCTGGACGGCCCCCCCTTGTACGATCGGTGACGATGAACCGCCGGATTCCCACATGGCTTGCAGATAGCGTCATCGCCGTCGGCCTGTTCGTGCTCGCGGTGGCCTCCTCACAGGACCTCCGGGCGTTTGGTGTCTCCAACCTCTACTCGCGCGAAACGGGCGCGTTCGCCTTCGTGCTCATCGCCCTGCAAACGTTGCCGCTTGCGTTCAGGCGGCGCACCAAGCCATCGCCTGTGAGTGACGAGGCAGGAGAGTTGCGCATGCTCCCCCATTCGTTCGAGCGAGAGCCACCGTCTGAGACCGTGGCTCTCGGCCGTCCGAGGTCGATCGAAGGGCCGCAGAAGCCGCCGACCGCTGGTAGGTTCCGGCGTCGTGAGTAGTGGGACTGGGGAAAGGTCGAACATCCGGCGCCGGGCGATGATGACGATCGTCGCGTTCGGGATCGTCAGCCTCCTCGCCGACATCGTCTATGAGGGTGCACGCAGTGTCATCGGTCCGTACCTGCTGACTCTAGGGGCGACGGCCGGTGTGGTGGGACTGGTCGCCGGAGCAGGGGAGTTCGCGGGTTATGCCCTTCGCTCGGTCACAGGAATCATCGCGGACCGGACCCGCGCCTACTGGATGATGACCATCGCGGGGTACGCGCTGACCGTGATCGCCGTTCCACTCCTCGGCCTCGTGGGGCGTGTCGATCTCGCGCTGGCGCTCGTCGTGGCCGAGCGGCTGGGGAAGGCGGTGCGTTCACCAGCGAGGGACACACTGCTCGCCGACGCGGCCGAGCCGCTCGGCATGGGATGGGGATTCGGCCTTCACGAAGCCCTCGATCAGACGGGGGCCGTCACCGGGCCGATCCTCCTGGCAGCCATCTTGGCGGCGAAACAGAACGACTACCGGTTCGCGTTCCTCGTGCTCGCCATCCCGGGTGCGTTGACCTTGATCTCGCTTCTGATTGCGCGTCGACAGATGCCTGACGGTCGGCATGCCGCGAGAGAGGACAGTCCCGGAGCACGTCAGCTCGGAAACGGCCACGCACGCCGCTATCTGGTCTTCGTGTTCCTTGCCGCCGTCGGCTTCGCCCCGTTTCCTCTGATCGCCTTCCACCTCAGCGATCGGCACATCGTTGGTGATCCACAGATCCCCCTGATGTTCGCGCTCGCGATGGCCGTGGATGCGCTCGCAGCACTGGTCTCGGGCAGGTTCTACGACACCCGGGGGCTTCGTGTTCTCATCGTCATGCCGTTCTTCACCATGCTTGCGTTGTTCTCGTTCACCTCGCTGGCCTGGGTGGGATGGGCGGCGATGGTCGCATGGGGTGCTTCGATGGGTGTGCAGGAGTCGACGATGCGTGCGGCTGTCGCCACCCTCTCGCCTTCCACGCGCCGAGCGACGGCCTACGGGGTCTTCAACACCTCGTACGGGATCGCCCTACTGGCGGGTGGGGCGATGCTCGGATTCCTCTATGAACGGTCGACGGTCGCGATGGTTGTGGCCGCGATCGCAGCAGAGGTCATCGCGTTCTTCGTGCTCCGTCCGATTGCGGCAAGAGAGTCCCCACGCTGATCCAGGGAGCCCTCCGTCCGTTGGAAGGTCGCAGACTGTGCCCTGGTGGACCCGGGACAGGTTGTGATAGCCGGTACCCCATTCGGCTCCTGCCCCGAGTCCTCGCCAGACTGGGACGGAGGAAGTCGTCCCATCAGGTGGAGGAGAGACTCACATCCTTCACTTGAGCACACGGTACGTGGCACACGTGAACGGCAGGAGAACGGGGGATGAACCCTCCTTGAATCTCCGAGAGAACCCTGCTGGGTAAGATTCGCTGGCCAGGGTGGAGCCACGAACCACGCCTTCGACCAAGGAATCGTCCCATGACTACGGAGCCCTCGTTTCCCACCGACCTCGCCGCCTGGAAGGACCTCAACGCACATTACGACCGGCTGGCGCCACGCGACCTGCGCGATCTCTTCGCGAGCGATCCCGACCGCGTCCAGCGGATGACCGTTGAGGCCGTAGGCCTCGCTGCCGACTTCTCGAAGCATCTGGTCGATGCTCATGCACTCGCATCGTTGGTGGAACTTGCCCGCGAGGCCGGCCTCGCAGAACGGATCGATGCGATGTTCTCCGGCGCCCGAATCAACGTGTCGGAAGGGCGATCTGTGCTCCATACGGCTCTCCGCCTCCCGCGAGACGCGACGTTGGTCGTCGATGGAGTCGATGTCGTGGCCGAGGTGCACGAGACGCTCGACAGGATGGCGGCCTTCGCCGACGAGATCAGATCGGGTACATGGAAGGGCGCGACGGGCCGTCCCATCCGGAGCATCATCAACATCGGAATCGGCGGATCCGATCTCGGTCCGGTCATGGCGCACGAGGCGCTGCGTGCTTACGCCAGGCGCGGCCTCCATTTCCGGTTCGTGTCGAACGTCGATACCACCGATCTCCACGAGGCCATCAGCGGTTCCGATCCCGCCGAGACCCTCTTCATCGTTGCCTCGAAGACGTTCGGAACACTCGAGACGATGACCAATGCGTCCAGAGCGCGGGACTGGATCGTGGATGCACTTGGGCCGGACTCGGTTGCGAAGCACTTCGTCGCCGTCTCCACCAATGAAGAGAGGGTCAACGCGTTCGGCATCGACACCGACCACATGTTCGGGTTCTGGGACTGGGTCGGCGGCCGCTACTCGATGGATTCCGCAATCGGATTGTCGACCATGATCGCCATCGGACCGAAGCGATTCCGCGAGATGCTTGCCGGATTCCACGCCATGGATGAGCACTTCCGAACGACCCCGTTCGAGCGGAACCTCCCCGTACTGATGGGGATGTTGGCGGTTTGGTACCGCAACTTCTTTGGTGTCCAGTCGGCAGCGGTCATCCCCTACGCTCAGTACTTGCACCGGTTCCCCGCCTACCTCCAGCAGCTCACTATGGAATCCAACGGCAAACGGGTCACCGCCGAAGGGAGCCCTGTCTCATGGGATACCGGCCCGGTCTACTGGGGGGAACCGGGAACCAACGGGCAGCACAGCTTCTTCCAGCTCCTGCATCAAGGCACAACGGCTATCCCCGTCGACCTGATCGGCTTCGCCATGTCACCGCAAGGGGAGCGGCAGGATCTGCTGATGGCAAACATGCTCGCTCAAGCCCGAGCCCTCGCGTTCGGCAAGACCGCCGAAGAGGTTCGGGCCGAAGGGACCGATCCGGCGATCGTCCCACACAGGGTCATGCCCGGGAACCGGCCGACAACTGTGATCATGGCCAAGGTCCTCGACCCGTACCGCCTCGGAACGCTCGTCGCCCTGTACGAGCACAGTGTGTTCACACAGGGCACCTTGTGGAGGATCGACTCGTTCGATCAGTGGGGCGTTGAGTTGGGCAAGACACTCGCGGTGCAGATCGCTCCCATGCTCAAGGGCGAGCAGGAGCCTGCGTTCGACGCGTCGACCAACAACCTCATCACGCGCTATCTCGCGCTGCAAAAGGAGACATCATGAGTACCGACCGACCCATGCAACTCGGAATGATCGGACTGGGGCGCATGGGCGCGAACATCGTCCGGCGGCTGACCGCCGACGGACACCACTGCGTCGTGTTCGACGTGAATGCCGACGCCGTCGCAGCACTCCAGAAGGAAGGCATTCAGGGGGCCACGTCCCTGGAGGAGTTCGCGGCAGCACTGACGGCCCCGAGGGCCGTATGGGTGATGGTGCCCGCTGCCGTGGTGGGCACGGTCGTCGACCATCTCGATGCCCTCCTGGAGCCGGGCGACATCATCGTCGACGGCGGGAACTCGTACTACCGCGACGACATCACTCGACACGCCGATCTGAAGGCGAAAGGGATTCATTTCGTAGACTGCGGCACGAGCGGGGGCGTGTGGGGGCTCGAACGCGGATACAGCCTCATGATCGGTGGCGACGACGAGCCCGTTCGGCATCTCGATCCGATCTTCAAGTCGATAGCTCCGGGCAAGGCGGCCGCAGAGCCGACTCCCAGAAGGACTCGTACCGATGGGACCGCGCCCGACGGCTATCACCACTGTGGGCCCGCCGGTGCAGGACACTTCGTGAAGATGGTCCACAACGGTGTCGAGTACGGCATGATGGCCTCGATCGCCGAAGGGCTCGCCATCATCAACGGTGCCGACGCGGGGATGCACACAACGGATGTCGATGCCGAGACAGCACCACTGCGAGACCCGGCCGCATACCAGTACCGCATCGACGTATCCGAGGTCGCGGAGGTGTGGCGGCGGGGCGCGGTGATCAGTTCGTGGCTCGTCGATCTCACCGCCAACGCCCTTGCAGAGGATCCCGAACTTTCCGAGTTCGAGGGGCGGGTCTCCGACTCGGGCGAGGGTCGCTGGACGGCAATCGCGAGTATCGAAGAGGGCGTTCCCGCGCCGGTCATCACGACAGCGCTCCAGGAGCGGTTCGCGTCTCGCGGCTTGGCCGATTTCGCCAACAGGGCCTTGTCCGCGATGCGGCAGCAGTTCGGCGGCCACGACGAGAAGCAGGACTGAACGTGGACGTCCATGCGGAGGCCACCGCCGAGGCGGCGGCCGAGTACGCAGCAGATCTGGTCGCCGAGACAGCCCGCAGGTCGGTGGCGGAGCGAGGGACGTTCACGATCGCAGTCAGCGGCGGCCACACACCATGGCCGATGTTTCGTCGGCTTCGAGAGCATGCCGTGTTCCCTTGGGAGCAGACGACCTTCTTTCAGGTGGATGAGCGGATCGTTCCCAGAGACGATCCGGACCGGAATCTCGGACATCTGGTCCAGTCGCTGCCCGATGGCGCGACGATCGAACCGATGCCGGTCGACGCCGACGACCTGGAGGCGGCGTGTGGCTGGTACGCGTCGACACTGCCCGACCGCTTCGACGTGATCCATCTGGGACTCGGCGACGACGGGCACACAGCGTCGTTGGTTCCGGGCGACACGGTGCTCGACGTTCGTGACCGTCGAGTGGCGCTCACCGGCGGCGCCTACATGGGGCACAGGAGGATGACGCTCACCTATCCGGCACTTGCGGCGACTCGACAGGTGGTGTGGCTCGTTGCCGGCGCGAGCAAGCAAACGGCCACGTCACGGCTCCTTGCGAAAGACCGGTCGATCCCCGCCGGCCGCGTTGACGCACTTCATGCCGTCCTCGTTGCCGACCGGGCGGCCCTCGGGTAGGGCCAGAAGCAGTCTCAAGATCCCTCGAAGAAACGCCGATGAAATGGGGGCAGGGCCGGGATGAGAAGAGGGACTGAGCGTGTCGGGGCGAGATCGCGGCGACGGGACAATCTACCGACCCGTTGATCGACACACCCAGCTTGCGCATGATGATCTCGAGGCCCTTCGCTCCTCCGTCCATCGACCCCCGCCCGGAAAGCGGATCCCCCTTCTCCCACTTCTGCTCGTCCTCGTCATCACGGTAGGGGTCGTCATCTTCCTGCAACGGGATGGAATTCTGGGGAGCCCATCGACAACCGTCACTACTCGACCTGCTTCCCTTGGCGAGCAGATCGAGCAGCAACTCGCGTCGAGGGGCTTCGAGGACATCACGGTTCAGATCGACGGCGACATGGTGACGATCAGCGGCTACGTTGCTTCGACCACCCTTCTGGAGGAAGCGGAGACAGTCGTCTTCTCCATCGATGGTGTCGCTACCGTCGACAACCGACTGCAGGTGGGAACACCGGGCGATGACGAGCTACTCGTTCGGGCCGAAACGGCGCTCGTCGATGATGCATACCGTGCTGTCGTCGTGTCCGTTCGCGACGGTGTCGTCGTCTTGGGTGGTTTCGTGGCATCCAACGAAGCACGCAGCGCGGCGGCATCGCTCGTCCGTGATGCCGGCGCCGTGAAGATCGCGAACCGGCTCGTGGTCGGCGAGCTTCCAGACGTTCAGACGTCGACGCCCGAGGTGGACGTCTCCGACGACAAACTCGCGGCTCGTGCGGCTCAGGCGTTGCGAGACGGCGGTTTCAGCGACCTGGAGGTCGGTGTCATCGATGGCCGGGTCACCGTTGGGGGGGTCGTTCCACTCGGCGTGTTGGAGCAGGGATTCTTCGACTATTCACATCGGGTGGAGGCGGCGGTTCTCGCCGTCCCGGGTGTCACCGGTGTCACCACCAAATTGCGGCTACGCGGGGACGAAGCGATCCTTCGCTCAGACCTCCGCGCCCTCGTCGAGGGTTCACCCATCGTCTTCGATTCGGGGTCGGCAGAACTCACCGCTGCCAGCCAGACGACACTCGACAGTGCTGCGAGCATCATCGTGTCGCAGCCGGGACTTCAGGTGTTCATCGCCGGCTACACCGACGAAGTCGGCAGCTCCGAGGTGAACGAGCAGCTGGCCACAGCCAGGGCCGGTGCCGTCTACCAGTACCTCATTCTCAAGGGTGTGCCTCCGTCGCGACTCGCAGTCGTCTCCTACGGTGAGCTCTTCGCCGGAGCCGGGCCGTCGGAGCAAAGCCGGCGGATCGAGTTCGAGGTGGGGCCATGAAGCGCCTCTTCGTCGTGCTCATCGCCGTCTGCGTGGTGGCGTGCACGCAGTCGTCCTCGCCGACAACGACTTCATCGACGACGACCGAGCCTCCGTCCTCGACGACGACCGTGGCTCCAGCTACGACGTCGACCACCGCGCCAGTGGTCGAGACCGACGGAGTCACCGTCACGGACGACACGATCTACCTTGGTGTGCTTGCCGACTTGACTGGTCCGTTCTCGGGCACGGTGGTCGACGTTCTCGATGCTCAACTGGCGTTCTGGCAGAAGACAAACGAAGCAGGAGGCATCGCAGGGAGGCAGGTGGAGCTGCTGATCGCCAATACGGGGTATGACGTGGCCACTCACGTGGCCAAGTACGAGGAGTTGCACGACAAGGTGGTCATGCTCGCTCATTCGACCGGTTCCCAGCAGACGCTCGCCATCGTTCCGAAGCTGGCCGAGGACCATCTCGTCGCGATTCCCGTGACGTGGTACTCGGGATGGTCCGATCCAGTGCTTGGCGCCAACCTGCTGGAGACCGGCTCCAACTACTGCATGGAGTCCATCAACACGATCAGCTGGTACGCAAAGGACTTCGAGTCCCGGTTCGGTCACCCCCCGGCTCTCGCGCTCCTGGGGCTCCCTGGTGACTACGGAGGCGACTCGCTCGCCGGAGCGAACTATGCGGCGGCTCAGCTCGGACTTCCAGTCGTATACGAGGGAAGTGTCGTGCCCGGTCAGGATCTGACAGCGCTGGGCGCGGCGGTCGCCAAGAGCGAGGCGGATCTGACCTGGATGGCAGCCGATCCATTGTCTCTCGTTACCGTGATGGGCGCCGCGGTGCAGCTTGGCTACCGGGGCCAGTGGGCCGTTTCCACCGTGACGTTCAGCGATCGGCTGCTCGATACGGCGCTTGGTGGGTATATGGCGGAGAACCTCTATATGGCGACGCTCATGGCGCCGTTCGGAGCGAAGGTCGACGGTATGAACGATGTGGTCCAGGTTCTGGACGACGCATATCCCGACCGTTACCCGGCTGCCGGCCTCGTCGAGGGGTACTTGGAGTACCTCGTAGCCAGAACTGTCCTGGAACGGGCCGCAGCGGCAGGTGACCTCACTCCTGAGGGCGTGGAGGCCGCCGCTCAGGGCATCGACTCGCTCACATATTCCGGGTTGTCCCCTGCGAATGACTTCGGCGACGATTTCGACACGTCGATCGCTCGAGCCACCGGCATCTTCAAACCCGACAAGGCCGCCTTCGACGCACAGGGAGGGCTCGATGCGACGCTGGGTGCAGGAGCCCTGTCACCGCTCACCAAGTTGCAGGACTTCTTCGTCTCCGACCTCGCGGCCGGCTACGACCCAGGCGGACCCTGCTACGTACTTCCCTCGCAGCCGTGACGGCGCCGGAGATCGAGGACCGCTGACTCTCAGCAGGGTGCCGGTCGGCTCACGGGGTGCCCTCATGCGGGGAGGATGCAAACGGGCCTACGAAGTCGCCCAAGCGGGCCCTTCCGCGGCCTACGAGCCCGACGAACGGCTCCCTGATCACAGGACTCGCCCGGCCCAAGTGAATATATCGCGATATATCGTGATATGATGTTCACCTGGAAAGGAGTCAATATGCGCGATGGTCCGATGAGAGGACGGCATCAAGGTCCGCGGTGGGGAAGATGGGGTCCCCCTCGACGAGGCGGGTTCTTCGGCGGACCGGGCCCGAGAGTTGGCAGGGGTGAGGTCCGAACCGCCATCATGCTCCTGCTCTCGGAGAAGCCGATGCATGGCTACCAGATCATGACGGAGTTGACCGAGCGAACCGATGGGGTGTGGCAGCCGAGCCCTGGATCGATCTACCCCACACTGAGCCAGCTCGAGGACGAGGGCATCGTCGAGTCCACACAGCACGAGGGCAAGAAGGTGTACGTTCTGACGGATGACGGCAGAGCCCTCGTGGACGCGTCGGAAGAGATCCCACCTTGGGAAGGGTTCAAGGTTGATCGAAACCTCCTGGCGCTGCGCGACATCGGGTTCCAGGTTGCTTCAGCCGTGATGCAGGTGGGGAGGGCCGGGACGGAGTCGCAGGTGCAGCGGGCTCAGGAGATCTTGGAGGAGGCAAGGCGCCAGATCTACGGGATTCTCGCCGAGCACGACGCCTCCTGATCCAGGTGCTTCAGCGGTAGGCCTCGGGCACGACTTGCCACAGCCGGTTGTCGTCGAACCAGGGGAAACCGTCACTGCTCCGGCCGAGTAGCGCGTCGAGCCGCTGCCTGTCATAGCCGAGGATCGCGTCTGCGTACGGCCATCCGAAAGGCGTGACAGGCACCCGTGCGATGGGTGTGACCGGACGAGATGAGCCCCACTCCTCGCCTCTCCTCGCGCTGAAGGAATCCGGTCTGAGCAGATACATGTAGCCGGGTGTCAGGGGTCGATCACCGATGAGGTTCACGTGGGAGATCGCGAACCAGTACTCCTTGAAGTCTCGGTCGTTCGGGTCGAAGCGTCGCGTGCACGAGTTGGCCGTTCCCGAGCCGTCCTCCATTTCTCGATTCAGCAATGCGAACCAGCCTGCCCACAGGGCGTCGGGGGTGGCAAACACCTGCATCGCATTGCCGAAGTCGGTGAGGTCACCCCTGTTCGCGCCAACAGGAACCAGCTCGTCGATGTCGCCCTGTTTGGACCCGTGGGCGAGGAATCCCAGGTGGTCACAGAGGTAGGTGAGGAACCGCCACGTTTCTTCGGGTGGCTTCCAGACGGTAACGCAACCCCGGTTGTTTCGATTCGCCTCCGCCCACGCACCGATGGCTTCGCGCTCAGTCGGAGCTAGCTCGATGAGATCCCGGCGAATCGGGTGGATGCTCATCGGGGCAGCATCGCGCCGGCTTCAGTCGCCGGCGCCGGCCGCCGGTGGCCGCGGATAGGCGGGTTGTGGGGTGGGGGGCGCGGGCATCGCGACGTCCGGTCCGGTGAGCTGGGTGGCGTACAGCGTCGCGTAGGAACCGCCGGCGGCGATCAGCTCGTCGTGGGTACCGTGCTCGACGATCTGGCCATCCTCCATCACGAGGATGAGGTCAGCATCGCGTATCGTCGACAGGCGGTGAGCGATCACGAAACTGGTTCGGTCGCTTCGCAGCGCTGCCATGGCGTGCTGCACCAACAACTCGGTGCGCGTGTCGACCGAGCTCGTCGCCTCGTCGAGGATGAGCAGGGGAGGATTGGCGAGGAACGCCCTCGCGATGGTGAGTAGCTGCTTCTCGCCTGCACTGATGTTGTTGCCTTCGTCGTCGACCACGGTGTCATAGCCGTCCGGAAGGCTGTGGACGAATCGGTCGACGAACGTTGCTCTGGCCGCTTCGAGCATCTCCTCCTCGGTCGCATCGAGCTTCCCATAGGTGATGTTCTCTCTGACGGTGCCCTCGAACAGCCAGGTGTCCTGAAGGACCATTCCGATCTCTGAGCGAAGATCCTGGCGTCGCATCTCCGCAATATCGATACCGTCGAGAGTGATGTGCCCAGCGTCGAGATCGTAGAACCGCATCACGAGGTTGACGAGTGTGGTCTTGCCGGCTCCGGTCGGTCCGACGATCGCGACAGTCTGACCGGGTTCGACCGACAGCGAGACATGCTCGATGAGCGGCCGGTCATCCTCGTACCGGAAGGAGACGTCGTCGAAACCCACCTGACCGGTGGGGTTCTCGATCAGCTGCGGCTGATGCTCGTCCGGAGCCTCTTCCTCGGCGTCCAGCAGCTCGAACACTCGCTCCGCCGACGCGACCCCGGACTGGAGGAGGTTGACCATCGAGGCGACCTGCGTGACCGGTTGGGTGAAGCGCCTGGTGTACTGAATGAACGCCTGGATATCACCGAGTGAGAGCGTTCCACTCGCAACCCGCAGTCCGCCAACGACCGCGATGACGACGTAGTTCAGGTTGCCGATGAACATCATGATCGGCATGATCAGGCTGGAGAAGAACTGGGCCTTGAAGCTGGCTTGGAACAGCTCTTCGTTCTCGGTTTCGAACGTCTTCTGGACCTCTTGCTGGCGCCCGAACACCTTGATGAGTGAGTGGCCGGTGAACGCCTCTTCCACCTGGGCGTTGAGCGCGCCTGTGCTCCGCCACTGGTTGACGAAGTGGCCGCGAGACTTCCCCATCACCTTGGCGGCGACGAACATGCTGATTGGGACCGTCGCGAGCGTGATCAACGCAAGCGTCCATGAGATGTCGAACATCATGACCATGACGAACACGATCGTCAGCAGTGAGGTCATCACCTGGCTCATCGTCTGCTGGAGGGTCTGGGAGAGGTTGTCCATGTCGTTGGTGACCCGGCTGAGCAATTCACCCCTCGGCTGGGTGTCGAAGTAGCGCAACGGCAGCCGGTTCAGCTTGTCCTCGACGTCAGATCGGAGATCCTTCACGGTGTTCTGGACCACGTCGTTCAGGACGTAGCCCTGGAGGAACGTCAGGAGAGCGGATGCCGCGTACAGGCCGACCAGAAGCAACAGCACGTCTCCGAGAGCAGTGAAATCGATGCCTTGTCCAGGCACCACATCCATCGCCGACAACATGTCCGCGACCTTCTCCTGTCCAGCCGCTCGAAGACCCGCGACTGCCTGGTCCTTCGTCATGCCGGCGGGAAACATCTTGCCGACAGCGCCAGAGAACACGATGTCGGTCGCGTGCCCTAGGATCTTCGGACCTATCGCGGACATCGCGACGGCAATGACTGCGGCGGCGATGATGACGATGATCTTGGTGCGTTGGGGGCGCAATCTGCTGATGAGCCGTTTGGCCGACGGTCCGAAGTCCATCGACTTCTGTCCGACCATCCCCCCGCCGAATGGTCCACGGCCGTGGCCCATGCCGCCACCGCCGATCCGTTCGGTCTCCTGCATCTTCTTTGGGGTGGTCATGATGCCTCCGCCCCGAGCTGAGACTCGACGATTTCCAGGTAGGTGGGACTCGTTGCCATGAGCTCGTCATGTGTACCCAGCCCGACCACGGCGCCGTCTTCGAGGACGACGATCTGGTCGGCATCGATGATTGTCGACACTCGCTGCGCGACGATCAACACCGTCGCGTGCTCGGTGACGGGCTTGAGGGCTCGGCGAAGTCGGGCATCCGTGATGACATCGAGAGCAGAGAACGAGTCGTCGAACAAGTAGATCTCGGGCTCGCGGATGAGTGCTCTTGCGATCGCGAGCCGTTGGCGCTGTCCGCCCGACACGTTCGTACCGCCTTGGGCGACTGGCGAAGCCAGGCCGTCTGACATCGCCTCGACGAAGTCCTTCGCCTGGGCGATTTCGAGCGCTGCCCACATCTCCTCATCGGTGGCATCTGGCTTGCCGTACCTGAGGTTGGAGGCGATGGTTCCCGTGAACAGGTAGGCCCTCTGCGGGACGATTCCGATCCTCGACCACAGCGCGTCGGGGTCGAAGTCGCGCACGTCGACTTCGTCGATGAGGACGCTCCCATCCGTGGCATCGAAGAGGCGTGGGATCAGGTTCACCAACGTCGATTTGCCGGCACCGGTTGACCCAATGATCGCGGTCGTCTGCCCCGGGAGGGCCGTGAGCGAGATGTTCCGCAGAACGGGATGGCTCGCTCCCGCGTACTGGAAACCGACAGAGCGCAGTTCCAGCACGCCCCTGGTTGGGACCTCGTGGATCCCGTCGACGGGGGGAACCACCGTGGAATTCGTCTCGAGCACTTCCCCGATGCGGTCGGCGGAAACCGAGGCACGCGGGACGAAGACGAGCATCAGCGTCGACATCATCACCGCCATCAGGATCTGGATCAGGTAGGAGAGGAACGCAACGAGCGCGCCGATCTGCATGTCGCCGTTGCCGATCCTGATTCCACCGAACCATAGGACGGCAATCGTCGAGAGGTTCATCACGAGCATCACCGCAGGGAACATGGCCGCCATCCACCGGCCGACGTTGATCGACACGTCGGTGAGATCGGTGTTCGCCGTCCCGAACCGATTGGTTTCGAACCGTTCCCTGACGAACGCCCGAATCACCCTGATGCCGGACGTTTGCTCGCGGAGGACCTTGTTGACCGTATCCAAACGGGTCTGCATCTTCCTGAAGCCGGGCACCATGTTCTTGATGATGAACCCGACGATCACGAGGAGGATCGGAACGGCCGCCGCCACCAGCCAGGAGAGGCCGACGTCCTCTTTCAGCGCCATGATGACTCCGCCCACCATGGTGATCGGAGCACGAATCAGCATCGTGAACGCCATCATGACCAGCATCTGGACCTGTTGAACGTCGTTCGTGTTACGCGTGATCAGGGATGGTGCTCCGAAGTGGCCGACCTCTTTGTTGGAGAATGATCCGACCGTGTGGAAGAACCTCGATCGCACATCTCGACCGAACGCCATCGAGGTCTGGGAGCCGTAGTAGACGGCGATGATCGTGCAGATGATCTGAAGCAGGGTGACCGCGAGCATCACGCCGCCCGTCTTCATGATGTAGGCGGTGTCGCCCTTGACGACGCCGTTGTCGATGATGTCTGCCATCAGGCTCGGCAGGTAGAGCGATGCGATTGTCCCGACCATCTGCAGGGAGGCCAGCCAGATGATCCACTTCTTGTAAGGGCGCAGGTGCTCGCGAAGGATCTTGATCAGCATCAGGCGTCCTTGGAGGGATTGCCGAGGCCGGCGCGGAGCATTTCGAACGCGCTGTGGATTGCTTCGGACAGGCTGACACTCCGGTCGCTCTGGAGCCACCAACCGATCGTCGATCGCATACTTGCCACCGCCGCCGCTACTACGAGCCTGGGGTAGGGGACGACGTTCGCGTCGACGCCGAGTCGGGAGGCGATGGCGTCGGCGAGGGCGCGTTCGAGTTGGACCACGCCTGCGAGATGACGGGGCAGAAGTTGCGGGAAACGCCGAGCAAGGTCCATGCGTTGCTTCCATCTCTGTGCGAGATCCGAGTTCTCCTCTGCATCGAGCACTGCCTCCAGTGCCTCGATTCGTTGCTTCCAGCGCAGAGCCCGCTCCGAACCGTCTTCCTCGCTGTCGAGCACCGACTCGAGAGCATCCACTCGACGCCGCCAGTGCTCGGCGAGATCGGCGTTCTCTTCAGATGTCAGGACGGCTTCGAGCGCGGTCAGAGGATCCTCTTCTGCGGGTCGCTGCTCGACTTGCTCGGCGAGGGAAGCGACCAACCTCGGCTCAGAGCCGACGATGGCGTCCTCTTTGCAGGAGAAGTAGTTGAAGAAGGTCCGCGGTGATACGCCGGCGAGGTCGGCAATCTCCTCGACCGTCACCGCATCGGGCCCGCGCTCAGTAGTCAGCGTGCGAGCAGCCGTGGCCAGCGCGTAGTACGTGGCGAGCTTCTTCTTGGAGCGCAGATCGGACACGAACGTGCAGTCTACGCAAACTTGCACATTGTGCAAGTCTGGGGGTTGTTCAGCTGGTCGTGTCGTCCAGTTGGCGTGCTCCCCAGAACATGAGGAACGCCCCGACGTAGAAGATGATGGCTCCGATGATGGTGGCGGCACCGTTGAGGACGTCGAACCGAAGATCGTCCAACAGGTCGAGGGCTCCGAGGAAGCCCGCCGAGTATCCAAGCAGCTTCATGGTCCATCCGAACGGGACCGGCCACGATGCCGCAGGTCGGTTGGATCGCACCCAGGCAGCGAACAGCGCGTAGGCGGCGACAAGCAGCGTTCCCCAGAAGAAGAAGTACTCGTCGAGGATGATGGCGAACAGGAGCCAGTCGGCAATGATGATCGCCGCTCCGACTCTGAGCAACAGCTCCGCTCCTATTGATGATTCCCGATGCGCTCCGGTCTGATCTTCCATGTTCCCTCCCTCTTCGGTGACAACCTACCCGACCAGGGCGCCCTAATCCTCAGATTTCGGTTCGCGTCCACATTCGCAATATGAGACCGTGAGCGGGTCTCATCGATGACCGACAACCGATAACCGGCAACCGACGAGCGCAGCGAGCCTTGTCGTGGCATTCGCGTACCCTTGTACTCATGAGATCGCTTGCTTCCCACGGAATCACGACAACGAAGAACGTCTTCTGGGATCTGAAGACCCCCGAGCTGTACGAACACACCCTGCGTCGAGGTGAGGGGTCGTTGGCTCACCGAGGCGGACTCGTCGTCAAGACCGTCCCCTACACCGGACGCAGCCCCATGGACAAGTACGTCGTTCGGGAAGAGAGCACCGAGCGCGACATCTGGTGGGGTGACGTCAACCACCCGATGGAGCCGGAGGTATTCGATGCCTTGTACGAGCGCGTGTGCGAGTACCTCGGGCAACGCGACCTGTACGTGCAAGACATGTACGCCGGCGCCGACCCCAAGAACCGGCTATCGGTGAGGAGCATAACCGAGAGTCCGTGGCACTCGCTGTTCACTCGGAACGCCTTCATCCTGCCTCGCAAGTTCGACATTTCCGACGAGATCGAGCCGTTTGTCCCAGACTTCACGATCGTCCACGCGCCCCACTTCAAGGCCGACCCGGAGCGAGACGGAACTCGCAGCGAGGTGTTCATCTGCATCAGCTTCGACCACAAGATCCTGCTGATCGGTGGCACGACCTATGCGGGGGAGATGAAGAAGTCGGTGTTCTCGGTGATGAACTACCTGCTTCCCAAGCGGAACGTGCTGCCCATGCACGCGTCGGCGAGTGTCGGTCGAGAACGAGGTGACTCGGCGGTCATCTTCGGTCTCTCGGGCACCGGCAAGACGACGCTTTCGAGCGATCCTGCGCGATTGATGGTGGGGGATGATGAGATCGGGTGGGGAGCCGACGGGGTGTTCAACATCGAAGGTGGCTCGTATGCCAAGACGATCAACCTCTCCCACACGGACGAGCCCCTCATCTATCAGGCCGCCAACCAGTTCGAGACGATTCTCGAGAACGTGGTGGTGAGTCCCGACACCCGCCGACCCGAGTGGGCCGACGCGTCCAACACCCAGAACACCCGTTGTTCGTACCCTCTTGCGCACCTGCCGAACGCCGCGCCGACGATGATGGGGCCGCACCCTGAGAACGTGGTGTTCCTGTCGGCCGACGCCTTCGGGATCCTGCCTCCCATCGTCCGGCTCACGAAGGAGCAGGCGATGTACTACTTCATCAGTGGCTACACGGCGAAGCTGGCCGGGACCGAGCGGGGTGTGACCGAACCGTCGGCGACATTCTCGCCGTGTTTCGGGGCACCGTTTCTTCCGCTTCCACCGGCCGACTACGCGGAGGTGCTCGCCGGCAAGATCGACAAGCACCAGTGCCGCTTGTGGATGATCAGCACCGGCTGGACGGGCGGCCCGTACGGTGTCGGGACAAGGATGCGTATCCCGCATACCAGGGCGATGCTCAACGCGGCACTCGAGGGCAAGCTGGACGATGTCGAGTATGTGGAGGATCCGGTCTTCGGGTTCGAGGTGCCGACATCCGTGCCGGGCGTTCCGTCTGAACTCCTGATTCCGCGCGACACGTGGAACGAAAAGGCCGCGTTCGATCGGGAAGCCCGCCGGCTTGCCGGCATGTTCGCCCGCAACTTCGAAGCGTACGTGGACACGGTCGACAACGCCGTCGCGAATGCCGGGCCGAGGGTGTGAGCCTTCCAGTTGCCTCGAGTCAGTGGTAGGGTTCTACCGCCGCACCGGGTGGAGGCCAGCGTACAGTCGCTTCCCCGGTGGTTACACGGCATAGTCTCTCACCGGTTGGACCGCCTCTTCGGCCGAACCCCGAACCTCGGGGAAGAGATCGGCACATTCGACTCAACCGGAAAGCCTCACCATGCCTACCCACTTCGATCAACTCGGCCTGCCTGGCCGACTCGTCAGCGTGCTCGCCGACCGCGACATCGTTGAAACGTTCCCCGTTCAGGCGGCGACGATCCCAGATGCGCTCGCCGGACGAGATGTCTCTGGCAAGGCACCGACAGGGTCCGGCAAGACCCTCGCATTCGGTCTCCCACTCCTCACCAACGTCCGCAAAGCGAATCGTCACCGTCCACGGGCGCTCGTGCTCGCGCCGACGCGTGAACTCGCTGAACAGATCAAGCGAGAGCTGTCTCCCCTCGCCAAGGCCGTTGATCGGCATGTCTTCGCCGTCTATGGCGGGGTCGGATACGGCCCGCAACGGAACGCGCTGCGCAGGGGTGTCGATGTCCTCGTCGCCACCCCGGGACGTCTCGAGGATCTCATCGGCCAGGGTACGGTCGATCTCGGACACGTGGACATCGCCGTGATCGACGAGGCGGATCGGATGGCCGACATGGGGTTTCTTCCGGTCGTCCGCAGGATCCTGGACGGAACGCCCGAGCATCGTCAGACTCTGCTGTTCTCGGCGACGCTCGACGGTGATGTCGCCGTGCTGAGCCGCGACTACCAGCACGATCCCATCGTTCACGAAGTCGGGGGGACCGAAGAGGAGGCGATCGACGCCGAACACCACTTCTGGTTGGTCCAGCATCACGATCGCGTGCAGCACACCGCCGATCTCGTGGAGGCCCAGGGCCGTTCCATCGTGTTCACACGCACCCGACACGGTGCCGACCGGCTCGTGAAGCAACTCGCCAGGTGTGGGGTCCGTGCTGTGGCCCTCCACGGCGGCAGATCGCAGAGTCAACGAACCAGAGCACTCCAGGAGTTCACATCCGGTCGTGTCCAGGCCCTTGTCGCGACTGACGTCGCAGCGAGAGGGATCCACATCGATGCCGTCGCGTCGGTCATCCACTTCGACCCACCAGGAGACGCCAAGGACTACGTCCATCGGTCGGGACGAACCGCGCGGGCCGGGGCAGCCGGCACCGTTATCACGCTGGTGACCAGCGCACAGCGCGCGCCGATGCGTCGCATGCAGCGAGAGCTCGGTCTGCGGATCCCAATTGAAGCTCCGAACGGTCGATTCGAGCGGCGGACGCCGGAGGTGACGCGGCCCACCGGCTCGATGCTGCCCCCCAAGGGGGAGGATCGTCTGAGCCTCTACGTTGCGAATCTGCCGTGGCGGACGACTGCCGATGAGATGCGAGCGATGTTCGCCCGCTTCGGCGAAGTGAGCGGTTCGACCATCGTCACCGACCGGCGAACCGGCCGCTCCAGGGGGTTCGGGTTCATCGATATGACCGTCCCCGCTGCTCAGGCGGCGATCGAAGCGCTCAACGGGTCGACACTGGATGGCCGAAACCTCAAGGTGAGCGCCGCCAGACCCCGGCGCGGCCGCCCCTGACTCAGCCTCAGAAAGGAGTGCCTATGAGGGCACGACAGTCTTCGTTCACCCGTGCACGGTTCAACCACCTTCGGTGCGGAACGACATATCTGGCAACCACGGACGACGCGGTCGTCGTCGGTGAGTATCTGGGGATGGAGGTCCCATTCGGAGGCTGGGCGCTTCTGCTCCGCCACGAAACCGGAACCGAATCCATCCCGCTTCACGACATCGTCACGATCTTTCCCGCTGCTGCGTGACCACCCGCAGGGGGATCGCACCGGCACCATGCCGCCGCTGGCGTCTATGACGCGTGCGCCTTCAAGTCGTCGAGGCTGACCCACTCGAGGGCTCCTGCGTGGGTGGACTCGAGCACGACAGGTGGGGCAACACCCGCTTCGAGTGCTTCCTGCCAGCGGGCGGCCACCAGGCACCATTGGTCACCGGGCACGAGCCCCGGGAACGCGTAGAACGGTTGCGGTGTAGACAGGTCGTTGCCGGCTCGCTTGGAGAACTCGAGGAACTCGGCAGTAACCCTGGCACACACCGCATGGACACCCACGTCTCCGGAACCCGTGTCGCAGTAACCGTTTCTGTGGTACCCGGTGAGCGGGTCGAATGAGCAGGGCTGCAGTTCGGTGCCGAGCACGTTGAGTGCCATGCGCCCATGCAAGCATGATTGGGCCACAAGCCTCGTAGAGTCACGTACGTGGATCTCCTCACACCTGCGGAGCGAACCGAGTTCCTGACCGCACACCCGGCATGGTCGCTGGATGGCGAAACGCTCACTCGCACATACGCGTTCTCGGATTTCATCGAAGCCTTTTCGTTCGTGACCAGAGTGGCCATGCTCGCTGAGAAGGCCTTTCATCATCCCGATATCCAGATCAGCTGGAACAAGGTCACCCTGCGATTGACGACCCACTCGGTAGGCGGTCTGACGGGTCAAGACACCGGCTTCGCCGCCGCGATCGACGAGTAGTCGACCCCCTCTCGTTCGCTGTGCCCTTTGGTAGGGTGAGGCAGAGAGGTCCGCCAAAGGCGTTCTTCATCGCGGGCAACAGGTCCCGTAGGGGCGCCGGGAAGGAGCCAGGATCTCATGGAGCACATACCCGGTTTCAGCCCTCCGAGAATCCTGATGCTCTCCCTGCACGGATACTTCTCTGCGGCGCCGGAACTTGGACTCCCGGACACGGGTGGTCAGGTCGTCTTCGTCCTGGAACTCGCCAAGCAGCTCGTGGAGCTTGGCCACGCGGTGGACATCGTCACCCGCAGGTTCGAGGACCAGCCGGAATTCGACGACATGGGCCCTCACCTTCGGGTCTGGAGGATCCCATTCGGCGGACCGGACTTCATTCGCAAAGAAGACATGCACGACCACCTCGACGAGTTCGTCCGCAGATTCCTCGACACACTCCGCGACCACGGCCTCAGCTATGAGTACATCAACTCGCACTACTGGGACGCAGGTTTCGCCGGACAACAGATCGGCGAAGAGCTGGACATCACGCACATCCACACCCCCCACTCGCTCGGCTCGTGGAAACGACGGGGCATGCAGGGCGACACACAGAAGATCGAGTCGGACTACCGGTTCGAAGAACGGATTCGCAAGGAATTCCTCGTCTATCGCAGATGCGATCAGGTGATCGCGACGAGCAACCAGCAGATCGAGTTGCTGATCGAGGACTACGACGTTCCCGCGCCGCACATCTCGATGATTCCGCCGGGAATCGACGAGTCGCGGTATACCCCGATCACACATGCGGAGATCGCCGTTGCTCGCCGCCGGATCAAGTTCCGCAAGCACGACGTGTACACGGTCGGACGGGCCGCTGCCAACAAGGGCTATGACCTGCTGATCCGAGCACTGCCAGAGCTGCGCGAGCTGGTTCCCGACGCGCGTCTCCAGTTGGCGATCGGCGCCAATTCAGGCGCGGACGAGCGAAGGGTCGACAAGTGGAAGTCGCTCGCGGGCGAGATCGATGTGACCGAACACGTGAGGTGGCTCGGGCACATCGAGGATGAGAATATGCCCAGGTACTACCGCGCAGCGCCCGTGTTCGCTTTGCCATCTCGTTATGAACCGTTCGGGATGACTGCTGTCGAAGCGATGGCGTGTGGGACGCCGTGCGTGGTGACCATCCATGGCGGTCTCGAGGAGATGTTCGACTTCGGATCCCATGCGCTGTTCGCGGACCCCAAACGTCCCCGTGAGTTCGCCGTCATGCTGTCGATGCCTCTGCGCTACCCCCAGCTTCAGGAACGTCTTTCGATCACCGGGGCCAGATTCGCCCGTCGCATGTTCGGTTGGCGTGGTATCGCCAGAAGGACGCGAGCGACATTCGAGCAGGCGAGGAGCCTGCACGACAGGGATCGCTACTAGGCCACGAACCGGCCGGCCTGCCGGCGTCATGTTTCGGGGGGTCGCACCTCGGCGATCGCGTTGCGGGCCGTTTCAACGGTGGCAGTCTCGAAGATGGTGCGCTTGTCAGGCTCGCTGTAGATGAGGTCACCACATATTTCGAACCCACCCATCAGGCCCTTGATCGTGGCGTGCGAAAGGCGACGGTCCCTGAAGAATACGTGCACCATCGGCTGGGCGACCGCGCCGGCGATGAGCACGTTGACACGACGGTGCTCAGGGTCCGGCGCGATCCAGTCGTTCACCGCGGCGAGCGCGGTGAGTGTTCCTTGTCCATCTACCTGGACGCGCCGCAGCGCCGCCGGGTAGCGGGCTTCGCTCCCCTCCGGCAGGTCCTCCACGGGAAGGCGTTCGGTGGTGATCTGGTAGTGAAGATGCCAGGGGATCGTCGCTCCGGCCTGCGCTCCGTTGTACAGCACTCGGTACTCCCCGCCTGCACGTCGGTACAAGTCGACCATCGCGTCGAGAACGTGAGGAGTGAAGTCTTGGTCGACGTGTTCTGCTGCCATGACCGTGAAGTGGTTCTGTTCGATCCAGGCGAAGTTGGCGCCGATCAGATAGTCACGGCCGGCCAGCCGAACGGGGATGAGCCGCTCCATCGGGTTGCACTCGGCGATGTTCTGAGCGCAGAGGAAGCAGTGCCGGCCCGACGGGTCTCGCGGGTCGCGAAACAGGTCCTCGTCACGACGGTTGGGGTTGAGTATCCCGCGTCGTTCCAGTTCGGCGGTGTCCGAGCGGATTTCCCTATGTGGCATCCAGCGAAGTCGGTAGGTGACGCCGACATCCGGATCCGGCAGGGACCGTTCCTCGATGCCTTCCGGGGCGGACAGGAGGAACCCCTCATCGTTCTGAGCCTGCCAGGTGTTGGTGAGTGTGTCGGCGAAATCGGTCACGATGCAGGATTGTGGGTCGGCGTGACTCCAAGGTCGTTGAGAAGATCTCGAGTTCGTCGTTCCCATGTGAAATAGGGAACGGTGATGCCCAGTGCCTTGTCGCCCATGTCAGCTCTGAGCTGGTCGTTGCTGAGGAGCATTTCCAAAGCGTGGGCGAACCCTTCGACATCGTCGGCCGGTACGACGATCGCGCCTTCGCCCTGGAGCAGAACACGCTTCGGGTCGGCGAGGCCGTCGAAACGAACGTGGCTCGGGTTCCCGCCCAGCAGGTGTTCGGTAGCGAAGGGAACAAGGTCGGAGGCGATCACAGGTTTACCGGTGGCGGCCGCCTCCTCTGCACTCATCCCGAATCCCTCCATGACCGAGGGCGTGCAGTAGACGGCCGTCACGGCGTACAGACACGGGAGCTGTTCCCACACCGAGCCGAGGACCGCTACGTCATCCTCGAGATGCAGGTCATGGATCAGGGCTGCCGCCTCGTCGTAGGCCGGTCCCGCGTGCGGATCGAGCGCGACGACCAGGAATGCGCCGCGCAACCGCTCATGAACCCGGGCAAACGCATTGATGAGGACGTCCTTGCGCTTTGTGCGATCGGTCCGGCTGATCTCGGTGACGATTGTGCGGGTTCGCAACTCCGCGGCCGTGCGGTTGGAGTGCGCAGCGAGGAACTCGAAGATGTGATCGCACTCGCTCCCGGCGCGGGGGCGGTACCGGTCGATGTCGACGCATGGCGGCAAGAGGTACTTCGGCATGTACCCGTAGTCGTTGAGGAAGGTGTCACGAATGGCGGTGGACGTTGCGACGGCACCATCGAGCTCCGGGAGCAGCGCCTTTTCGTGTTGGATCCGCTCGTCGATGCGAAGCCCGTGCCACGTGGACGGATCCATGTTGCGCTTTTTCAGAGCTCCGAGCGAGTGCGGTACCCAGACGTGGGGAACGCGGGTCGCTGCCCGAAGATTGAGGCTTGCGCCGAGGGCTCCGGCATCCCAGTAGTGGGAGATGATCAACTGATAGGTGTCCGCGTCTGACGCGAGTTTGGCCTGGAGATCCGTGACGAGGGCGGGGATGTGTTCGGCCATGTCTTCCTTGCGGACGAATTCAGGATCTCCATCTTCCAGGTACAGGATCCGAGCGTGTCCTGAAGGGTGGTATCTCGTGCCCACCTGTGGCCGTCCGGTCGATGGGTTCGGGTAGCCGCCGCGGTTGACGATCGTCACTCGGTACCCCTGCGCGACGAGTGCCTCGCTGAATTGGTTCACGTATACGTTCTGGCCACCTGTGTCGGGCAGGCCGGGAATCACCTTCCATTCATGGACACCATGGTTGGTGACCATGAGGACATGTGTTCGGCCGGGATCCGCGAAAGCGCCGGTCACGATCTCTCCTTGGACGCTGTAATCCCTATCGGCCATCTTTGCCCACATCTTGTGGAGAAAGCCAGCCGTAGTGCTCCAATCCCTCGCGAATCCCCGCCGCGTAAGGTGCGTCTGCATGGTAGATCTGCGGTTCGTGGACCGATGCGAGTTCTTCGGTGGCGTTGCCGACAGCGATGCAGCTGAAGCCGAGATCGGCACGCATCATGTCGAGATCGTTGCCGGTGTCCCCAGCGACAACGACCTGGTCCATGCCGAGTTGCTCGGCCAGATAGCGAACCGCGCCTCCTTTGCCGGATCGGTGGGGGAGCAAGTCGAGGAACTTGCCGGCCGAGTAGATCACCTTGGCCCGAAGGCCGAGTTCGTCGAGGCGCCGTTGGATGTGGGCGAGACCTGCGTCGGCGTCGTCTTCGAGGAAGTACGAGGCCTTGAAGGGAGATTGCCACTCCGCTTCCTGGATGTGTGCGCCGGGCAGCTCGCGCAGGATGTCTTCGACGGCATCCTTGTCCCACGCTTCGGAGATGTAGTCACTCCAGCCAGGATCCAGACGGTACTGGCCGCCGTCGAAGAACCAGACCTCCGTGCCGACCATGCACACGCACGCAATCGCGCGGCGATCCTCATCGTGGTCTGCATAGAAGGTCTCGATGGCAGGAATGTTGCGACCGGTCGAGAAGGTGAGGGTGATGTCGGCGGCTTGGAGGTCGTCCCAAAGTACGTGCATCGTGTCGTCGTCGCCGATGAACGTTCCGTCCATGTCCGTGGCCACCATCCGCCTCATCACACACACCTGCTTGGGTCTCGACTGGCAACCCTAGAGCGAGGAGTAGGCAATACCGAGGCATTCGGTCTCGACGACTGGCATCAAGTGACAGGTGCATACTGCCTGGTCCGGCCCGACGCAACCGTCAACTACCCTCCTGCTCATGCGGCTCATCACGTGGAATGTCAATTCCCTACGCGCCCGCCTCCCGAGGGTCCTTGCCCTCCTGGCGCGGGAGCAGCCCGATTTCCTGTTACTGCAAGAGACCAAACTCCTCGACCACGACTTTCCGTTTCTCGAGATTCAGGCGGCCGGATACCACGCGGTCACACACGGACAGGCGCCGTTCAATGGCGTGGCGATCCTCTCGCGTGCCGAACCTGACGCGACTACGACGGGATTCACCGATGACCCGATCTCGGACGAAGCAAGGGTCATCGCTGCAACTTTCGGTGACCTGACGACTATCAGCGCGTATGTCGTCAATGGACGCGACCTCTCTGATCCGATGTACGAGGTCAAGCTGGCGTGGCTCGAGGCGCTCCAAAGGTGGATCGCCGAGACGTTCGATCCCGGTGGCAACGTCGTTATCGCCGGGGACTTCAACATCACCCCTGACGACCGGGACGTCTACGATCCGGAGCTCCTATCCGGCCAGGTGCACCATTCCGAAGCGGAGCGCAGACGCCTGAGAGCCATGATGGACTGGGGGTTCGTCGATCTCCTACGCATCCACGACGACCAGAACGGTCCGTTCACCTGGTGGGACTACAGGGGAGGAGCCTTCCATCGGGGCCTCGGCCTGCGCATCGATCTCATCCTCGGCACACTGTCACTCGCCCACCGCTGCACCGAGGTGCGGGTCGACCGAAACGAGCGCAGACCGACGGCCGGTGAAGGCAAGCCGAGCGACCACGCACCCGTGATTGCCGAGTTCACCGATCGCTGAGATCGATCACCAACCTGCCGTAGCCTGCCACGCTCCCGACGGGCCTGTATCCATTGAATCCACCGTCGGTCACTTCCGGCGTCGAGGCGTTCGGTCCGACCAGGGACTCGGTCTTCACCGCGTCGGCAAGTGGTCCTGATGTGAGCGTCAGCCCGTAGTCCGAGACGGGATCCTTCGACAAGTTGAGGACGACGAGCACATGGCCGGTTCCCTCTGATCGAAGATAGGAGACGAGATGCTCGGAGCCGGCCTCCACCAGCATCGTGGTGCCGTGGTCAAGGGCAGGTGTGGCTTCACGCAAGTGGATCAGCGTTCGGTACGTGCTGAGCAGGGAGTCGGGATCACCGGTCTCATCAGCGACGTTGAACGTGTCGTACCCGGTCCAGGGGAGCTCCCACGGCACTCCCGTGGTGAATCCGACCCGTCCTTTCTCGGACGTCCACGGCATCGGCGTGCGGATCTGTGGATCCGGCTTGATGCCTCGGAGGCCTACCTCCTCGCCGTAGTAGAGAAACGGGATGCCGGGACCGGTCAGGAGCCATGTTGCCGACAGCTCGGCCAGGTCGATGTTCGCGGCGAGCTGGCTCATGACTCGGTTCATGTCGTGATTCGTCAGAAACGTGCCGAACGAATCGACGGGGTAGTCGGCGAGGGCGGTGGCCAGAGCCTCGTCGAATGGAGGCGCATGGCCGTCCTTCGCTGCCTGGAGCCAGGCGTCCGACAGGTCGAACTCGAATGTCGAGTCGACGGATTCGGGGACGTACGAAGCGGACACATCGGTCGAGTTCCATACTTCGCCGATGATGAATGAGTCAGGGGCTACCTCGTGGATGTGTTCATCGAACGCAGCGAGCCATTGCTTGGTCTCGGGTGTGTTCTCCATGATGGAGCCGTCCTCGATGAGGTGTTGGGCCGCATCGAGCCGGAATCCGTCGACACCGAGGGCAAGCCAGAAGTCTGCGATGTCGTACAGCTCGCTGGTCACGTCGTCGTTCCGGAGGTTCAGGTCGGGCATGTTCGAGGCGAACAAGGCGAAGTAGTAGTGGTCGCCGGTCCGGTACCACACCTTTTCGCCCCACGGTCCGCGGGTTCCGGGGTCGGTATCGGACCAGATGTACCAATCCGTGTACTCAGCGTCGCCCGCCTGCGACTTCTGAAACCACGGGTTGTATTGCGACGTGTGATTGATGGGGAAGTCGAGGATGACGGCGATGCCCCTTTTGTGCGCCTCATTCACCAGATTCCGCAGATCGTCGAGCGTGCCGTAGTCCGGGTTCACGTCTGTGTAGTCGATCACGTCGTACCCGTGGTACGACGGTGATACGAAGATCGGCATCAGCCAGATGCCGGTGACCCCGAGGTCGGTTGTCGTGGAAGGATCGCCGTCGTTGAGGTAGTCGAGCTTCGAGGTGATGCCGTTGAAGTCCCCGATGCCGTCGCCGTCCGAATCCATGAACGACCGTACGAAGATCTCGTAGAAGACCCGATCGTCCCAGTTGCCCCCGCTTGGTGGGGCGATCGTCGCGGTTGTTGGTGGGGCGGTCGTGGTTGTTGGTAGGACGGTCGTGGTCGGCGCGGAAGTGGTGGACGTCGGAGTCGAGGTCGTCGATGTCGTAGACGTGCTCGCACGTGAGGTGGCGGTGCCCGCCGTTGATACGGGGGTGCACGCCGTGGCAACGACGAGCAAGGTTGCCATCAGGGCTTGTCTCACGGTAGCTGAGGATACCGCCGGTCCTTGTCAGGAGGGCCACCCGGAGAGGGTGAGTTGGTCGAACGGGATCATCACTCGCACGATGCCGGCAGCGCCGGGAGCCACTGCATACTGGTCGAACAAGGCGATGACCCCGCCGTCCGTGACGAGGAAGTTGGCAAGCTCGAGAAGCTGATCAGCTCCGCCTACGGCGTCGATGACTTCGACAGGGGTGCCTCCGAACTGCTGGGCGATCGAGGTCGCGAGTGCATTGGCAACCTCATCGGTGTTGGTGATGTGGTCCGAGACGCTGGTCTGGTTTCCGTCGATGAACGTCAAGGCGGAGACCGTCTCGGAGGGATGTGCCGCTCCGGAGATGTATGTGGAGACGTCGATTTCCAGGCTCAACAGGGTAGGAGTCACCGTGCCCGTCCGATAGGAGACGTGGAGCTGATGGGGGCCAGCGACGTTTTCCACGCCCGTCCGCGCCGCTTGAACGAGGAATGCGTCAACGGTCTCGCCGATCGTCTGTGCGATCCGTTCGTTGATCTGAGCGGCTTTGTCGACATGCTCGACGATGGGGGAGTTCACGGTCAGCTGGAAGGTCGCCGATTCGTCGGATCGAGTCTGTGTGAGGACATCCGGTGCCGGCGCGGTGGTTGTCGTTGGTTGGGTCGCGGTCGTGGTCGTGGTGGTGGGCATCGACGTCGTGCTGGTCGTGGTCGCGGGGGTTGTCGTCGACGTCGTTGTCGGGGCAGAGTTCGGCAGGGTCGTCGAAGAGGGGCTGACGGTGCAACCCGTCGCGACAACGACTGCGATGAGGATGAGGCGTCGCATCCCTCCACTGTATCGCCACGTGTAGGTTTGGAGGTGGTGGCCCGCGAAGGGAGATCCATGGACGTCGTGAGCCGCGAGAGTTTCGGGACCCTCGTCGATGTGAGAGCCTCCCCGGCGATCTCCATCTACTTGCCAACTCATCGGGCCGGGCCCGAGATCCAGCAGGATCCGATCCGCATGAAGAACCTCGCCAGAGAAGCGCGCAGGATGCTCGTCGAGGAAACGGGCAAGAGAGGACCTGAAGCAGATCGGCTCTTGAAGCCGATTGTCGATCTGATTGCTGACTCGGCGTTCTGGCAGCATCAGGGCGACGGGCTTGCGGCGTTCTTGTCGGCCGACCAGCTCCACACGTTTCGGCTGCCGGTTTCTTTCGAGGAGCGTGTGACCGTTGGTGACGGTTTCCACGTCAAGCCGCTCCTCGAGGTGATCAGCAGCGGTGCGCGAGTCTATGTGCTCGCGCTCAGTCGACATCGGGTGCGACTCCTCTGGGCAACGAGGTTCGAGGTCGGCGAGATCGATGTCGGAGGGCTTCCGACCAGCATGTCTGAAGTGCTGCAACACGAAGACCTCGAACGCCAGCTTCAGTTTCATCAGTCGGGGGTGAGTGGTCGCGGGAGTCCGACGGCGATCTTCCACGGCCAGGGCATGGGCAAGGAAACTGACGACAGGCGCCTCGATCGATTCTTCAGAACGATCGACCGAGGGGTTGCCGCGTTGATCGAGCCGGACGTCCCGCTCGTGCTCGCCGGTGTCGAGTACCTTCTGCCCATCTACCGGGCGGCGAGCCGGCATCCGCTGATACTCGAGGGTGAGGTCGTGGGCAACCCGGACGTCGTTCGAGACGAAGGGCTGCGAGCGCGTGCGTGGCAGATCGCCGGTTCCTTCTTCGACAGGGAGAGGGATGCTGTACGGCTGACCCTCGCGAGCGGAGCCGCCCCGGCCGAACGAACCATCGAAGGAGTGGTGCGCGCGGCGCGAGACGGTCGTGTTGCCAGCCTGTTCGTCGACCCCGCAGTCACGGTGTGGGGAACCGCCGCAGAGGGCTTGGTTGCCCAGCACGAGGCCTATCGGCCTGGCGATCGAGATCTTGTGGATATGTCGGTTGTCGAGACGTGGCGCCACGGAGGCTCGGTGTACCTCGGCGCGCCGGAAGGAACAGTCGCTGCAGCCGTCCTCAGATACTGACGCTCATACCGCGGTCACCTCGATGCGGTGGATACGGTGTCCACGCATCGACGTGATTCGGAACCGATAGCCCGCTGCGGTCACTTCATCACCCAGACGGGGGAGTCGTTCGAGGAGCCCGACAACGAGTCCGCCCACTGTGTTCCAGTCGCCGTCTGGAAGATCTGCACCCAACGCATCCCTGAGGTCTTCCGCAGGAAGGAGGCCGGCCACCGACCATGTCGAGTCGCCGGTTCGAATCAGCTCGTCTTGGGTGACCGAGCCGATCAGCTCCTCGGCGATATCCTCGATCGTGACCAGCCCGGCCGTTCCCCCATACTCATCGATCACGACTGCGAGGTGTGTCCCATCGGACTGCATCTCGCGCAGAAGGGCAGTGATGTGCTTCGACCTGGGGACGGTCAGAGGGCGCGACAACAGATGATCGACGGTGATGGCTCGGCGGTCCGCCGGTACGGCTACGAGGACACGCAGCGACACGACACCGAGGATGTCATCGAGGGTCCCCTGGTACACGAGCAGGTGTCTGTGTCCCGACTCGATGGCGACGTGGATCGCCTGCTCGATGGTGCTGGCCGAGGGGACTCCAACGATGTCGGTCCTGGGAACCATGATGTCGTCGGCCCTTCGATCACCGAATCGAAACGCCCGTTCGATCATCTCCCTGTCGGTCACGTCGATCTCACCTTCGGCGGCCGCGCTCCGTGCGAGCCACCGAAGCTCGTGCTCGGTGATCGTTGGTGACGCCGCGATGCCCTTTCCGGGAGCCTGGAGATCCGCCACCCACACCAGCACCGACACGATCGGTCTCATCAGTGCGGCGAGCAAAGAGACGGCCGACGCGACCCGAAGGGCAACCCTGTCCGCGTGCCGGACCGCGAATGTCTTCGGAATTGCCTCCGCGTAGACGAAGAGCAGCATCGTGAGCACGATCGATGCGACCGTCACCCCTACCGATCCGAACCACTGCGCGGCGAGCATTCCAGTCACGGTCGCGGACGCGATCTGTGCCAGGAGTTCGAGCAGGAGGATGGTGTTGAGCACGCGTGGAAGATCGCCGATCAGCACGGCGAGCCTGACCCCCCGACGGCCGCTCTGGTGGCGGAGCATGGAGGCCCGTGCCTTGCTGATGCGAAGCAGGGCGGTCTCGGACGCTGCCAAGAACATCGCCCCGAGGAACGCCACGACGAGGACGGCTACCAGTGGCCATGTCGATGACATGTCACGAGTCAAGCAGCTCTTGCGCGAGTAGCCGACCGACTCGCGTGCAGCCCCGTAGCCTGCCGCTGCTACCTTCCGGCCCGTGAAGAAGTCGCTGCCCCTGTGCGTGCCGGCCGTTTTGGCGATGGTCATCGTCTCGTGTGGCGGATCGTCGTCGGAGGTTCGGGTCTCCGCAGCAGCGTCACTCACCGATGCGTTCGCCGAGATCGAGACGGCGTTTGAGGCCGCCTATCCCGGAAACGACGTCGTACTCAACTTCGCCGGGAGTTCGGCGCTGCGTGAGCAGATCATCGAAGGGGCTCCCGCGGACGTTTTCGCCTCTGCCAACATGTCCAATATGGACAGCGTGGTCGCTGCGGGTGAGGTCGCGGGTGAGCCGCGAGTGTTCGCATCGAACCTTCTGGAGATTGCGGTAGCGCCCGGCAACCCTGCCGGCGTGACCGGTCTTGCCGACTTCTCCCGACCCGGCCTTCTGATCGGGCTGTGTGCCGAAGGCGTTCCCTGCGGCAACTTCGGTCGCCAGGCACTCGAGAAGGCGGGGGTCGTTCCATCGATCGATTCCAACGAGCCCGACGTTCGCGCGTTGCTCACCAAGATCGAGCTCGGTGAGTTGGATGCCGGCATCGTGTATGTGACCGATGTCGCGTCGGCCGGCGGGCGAGTCGAGGGAATCGAGATCCCAGCGTCCGACAATGTGGTCGCAAGGTATCCGATCGCCGCCCTCGTCTCGGCCCCCAATCCCCGAGGAGCCGACGCGTTCGTCGAGTTCGTCCTGTCGGACGCGGGACAGGCGATCCTCTCGCGCTACGGCTTCGCTGCACCATGAGCCGTCGGAGCCGTCCGCCTCTGTTGCTCATCGCGCTCGCGACACTCGGTGCGGGCGTCTTCGTCGTGCCGCTGATCAGTCTGCTCGCACGAACGCCGTGGCGGGATCTCCCATCGCTGTTGTCCAGCGCGATCGTTGTGGATGCGCTGAAGCTGTCGTTGATCTCGTCGCTGAGTGCGACGGTGATCGCGGCCGTCGTTGGTGTTCCCCTCGCGTGGCTGCTCGCCAGGGTGGAGTTCCCGGGGCGAACGCTGCTCAGGGGGATGGTGCTGCTCCCACTGGTCCTGCCACCTGTAGTCGGCGGGGCGGCACTGCTCTTCGCAGTTGGCCGTCGGGGGCTCGTGGGAGAGCCTCTCTACAAGGCGACGGGTCTCGTACTGCCGTTCTCGGTCTGGGGTGTCATTCTTGCCGTCACGTTCGTCGCCATGCCGTTCCTCGTCATCACGGTCGAAGGCGCGTTGCGCAACCTCGACGCGCGATACGAGGGCGCCGCGGCGACGTTGGGCGCTACACGATGGACCGTCCTGCGCAGAGTGACACTCCCGATGATCATGCCATCGATTGGAGCCGGACTCGTCCTCACCTGGGCACGGGCGCTCGGCGAGTTCGGTGCGACGATCACCTTCGCGGGCAATCTGCAGGGACGCACCCAGACGCTGCCGCTTGCAGTCTTCGTCGCATTGGAGAGCAATCGCGACACGGCGATCGCGTTGAGTCTGGTCATGGTGGCGATATCGCTGGCCGTCCTCGTCACCCTGCGCGACCGTTGGTGGAAGACATGGTGACCGGTCTCGACGCGCGCATCGTCTTCGGTCACGGCACGGGGTTCAGACTCGACGTGGCGATGACCGTGCCCACCGGACGGACCGTTGCGCTACTCGGACCGAACGGGGCGGGGAAGTCGACGATCGTTGCCATATTGGCCGGTCTCCTGCCACTCGAAGAGGGCAGAGTGACACTCGACGGCCGTGTGCTCGATGATCCTGCCGCTGGCGTGTTCGCTCCACCGGAGTCGCGGCACATGGGAGTCGTGTTTCAGGACTACATCCTGTTTCCTCACATGACGGTTGTCCAGAACGTGGCGTTTGGCGCGGAACGCGAAGGGGTGGTCGACGACTGGGTGGCAAGGCTCGGTCTCTCGGAGGTGGCCCACCTCAAGCCCCATCAGCTGTCGGGCGGCCAGGCGCAGCGAGTCGCGCTTGCCCGTGCTCTCGCCACTCGCCCGGAGGTGTTGCTCCTCGACGAACCGCTTGCTGCACTCGATGTCACTACTCGCACGCGGCTTCGACGAACCCTCGCCGAGCACCTCGACGCGTTCGATGGGCCGCGGCTGCTGATCACCCACGATCCCAGCGAGGCGTTTCTGCTCGCCGACGAGATCCTCGTCATCGAACATGGGTCTATCACCCAACGTGGCACCGCCGAGAGCATCCGGTTGCGACCCCGGACCCCGTACGTTGCAGATCTGGCAGGCTCCAACCTGTTCACGGGCCTCGCCGAGCGGGGCACCGTCACCATCGGCTCTCACGTCGTCCACATCGCTGACCACACGATTGCAGGTCCCGTGCTCGCAACGATTCACCCCAGGGCCATTTCACTGCACCTCCGTCGGCCGGAGGGAAGCCCTCGGAACTCGTGGGAGACGACGATCGATCTCGTCGAATCGCTGGGAGATCGTGCGAGGCTGAACGTCGGGACGCCTCTCCCCCTGACCGTGGAGGTCACGTCGGACTCCGTTCGGTCGCTCGAGCTGACTACTGGGTCGGTCGTGTGGGTGTCGATCAAGGCAACCGAGATAGGCGTCGAACCGGGCTAGAGGGCTCGTGAGGTGAGCCTCTGCTCCCATTTCCCACAGCAGGGCGGAGCCCGATGTTGAGGGTGTATGCGGTGGAGCGGGAGATGGAAGAGCCGTTCACACCAATGAAGATCCCAACAGCCGAGGCTCAGGCTTGGCTACCTGTTCCCGCGTACGAGCTTCACCAGCTCGGCGAGGATCGCGATCGCCGATCCGCCGATTGCGATCGCGACGAGCACCTTCACGATGGTCGACCAGTCGAAACTGTACGGTGAGAAGTCAAAAGGAAACGTCCGGTACAGGGCCACCGAGACGACAAGACTGAGCCCACTCATCACGATACGTCCCGTGGATCTGAACCATGGGACGTCGAAGGTCAGGAAGACCGCGTTGAAGACGATTGCCACGATCAGCGAGAGCCGGATCAACCCCCTGACCGTCACGAAGTCGTTTGTGAGGAACGGCAGGAGGTTCCACTCGAGGAGGTTGCTGAGCAGGTAGATCAGCGCCGCGTTGACGATGATCGCTGCGACATAGCCGCTTCGGTCCGACGCTCTCGTGGTCGCCATGTTCCCTCCCTGATGTCACTCTACGTGAGATCACCGGCGATGACCAGGGTGAATCAGACAGTCCGCGGTTCGACGCCGAGTTCAGTGACGAGGCCCCTGATACGTCGCGCGATCTCGTCACGAACCCGCCGTACGACCTCGATGGTCTTGCCGGCAGGATCCTCCAGTTCCCAGTCGAGGTAGCGCTTTCCCGGGAGTATGGGGCAGGCGTCACCGCACCCCATCGACACGACGACATCGACGGCACCGACGACCTCGTTGGTCCACGGCTTGGGGAATTCGCTCGTGATATCGATGCCGATCTCGGCCATGGCCTGCACGGCAACCGAGTTGATCTCGGAGGCAGGCTCGGAACCACCTGAGAACACCGCGATTGCCCCGCCTGAGAGGTGTCGGAGCAGGCCGGCCGCCATCTGCGATCTGCCTGCATTGTGCACGCAGAGAAAGAGCACGGCGGGGCGTTCGTCGTCGACGAGATGCTCGGCCTTTGCGAGCGCGCGCAGCCGATCTCGAGCGAATCGCTCAGCGAAGGTCGGGAGCCATGCGGTGATGGTCGCTTGCTCCTTCAACGTGCTCAGCGACTCGGCGACGATTCGCTGGGTGATCTCCCGAGGAAAGATCTGCTCGTAGTCCGGTGCGATACGGTCGGTGATCTGGCGAATGACGTCGGTGGTCATCGAGTCCTCCCAAGGGTTTCGATTCTGTCTCGGAGTGCAGCGAGCGCACCATCGAATGCCTCCGGTGTGGCCAGGTCGACCGGATCGGGCGTCGACCAGTGCCACCACGTTGCCTCCGGGGTCAGTTCCTCGTGCGCCCGGTCACAGACCGTGATCACGAGTGACTGCTGAAGCTCGATCTCGTCGATCGACCGTGGTCGTCCGCCGCTGATGTCCAAGCCTGCTCGGGCTGCTGCTTCCACGGCGCCGGGATGGATCCTCTCTGCAGGGTGAGTGCCGGCACTCGATGCTGGTTCACTGAGGCTCTCCGACCACACGGCTGCCGCGAGTTGCGATCTGGCGGAGTTGTGCGTGCAGATGAAGAGCACTGGACCGTCCGGAGCCGGAAACGAAACGCCGAGCCCGGTGAGTGCTTCGTGCTTGAGGTGGACATACCGGCGCCGAGCATCGCCCGATGACGACAGTCGAACGACCAACGCTGCCTTCTCGAGAACGTCGAGATGGTGCGCGAGGAGGTTGGATGGCACACCATGGCGCTGCGACAGCTCGCCGGGAGTGCGATCCGAGGTGGACAGGTCGTCGACGAGGGCAAGTCGAATCGGGTCGCCCAACGCTGCGTGCCGTTTCGCTCTCGACTCGATATCCATCCACTCGATCCTAATACCTCAACGATGATTGAGGCAATAAGGATTGACTGGTCTAGCGAACGGCTCGATACGATCCGAGCACGGTGAGTTCGTGCATGGATGCCGGCGGAGGCTGGAGGACCCGTTCGACGCCTTCAGGTCCTGGAGCATGAAGGAGGTCGACGAAGAACCGGTACGTCCAGGCAGTGTCGCCCGGCCTCGACTCGATTCGGGTGAGGTTCGCGCCCCGCAGGCCGAGCTCGGTGAGGACGAGGGCCAGTGCTCCCGGCGTGTGCGATGTTGCGAAGCAGATCGAGGTCTTGTCCGCATCAATGACCGGTTCGCAGGAATCCGGCGCGAGTACCACGAACCGGGTCGCGTTGTGGGCGCGGTCCACGACATCCGACATGAGAATCTCCAGCCCGTACCGCTCTCGCGAAGCGGGTGGGGCGAGGGCGGCCTGGGCGGGGTCTCCCCCCTCCGCGATGATCCGCACGGCGCCGGCCGTGTCTGGAACGGGGACAGGTTCCCACCCGTTGATCGCCAGTGTCTCTCTGGCCTGTGCGAGCGCCTCCGGATGCGACAGGACGCGTCGGATCGTCTCCGTGGTCGCTCCTGGTCGTCCAATGAGCGCGTGGCGCACATGCCCGTAGTACTCCGCCACGATGGAGGCGTTGGATACAGCGAGGCGATCGAGCACCTCGAGAATGCTCCCTGTGGTCGAGTTCTCGATGGGAACCACCAGCCGGTCCACGGAGCCGTCGGCCAGTGCGGCGAACACGCTGGGGAAGCTCGTCAGTCCTCGCGTCTCGGCACCTGGGAACAGTTCTGACACGACCTGGTGGCTGTACGAATGCTCCTCACCCTGATAGCCGATCCTCATCGTTTCTCCTCTCTGGTGACGGTCAGCCCTTCTGCGGCGAGTGCCGCGCTCAGCGTCGGGAGGTCCGCGTTGTGTACGAAGACTCGCAGCAGGCCACCTCCCCCATAGGGGGCATGGCGGAGCTGGAGATCTCGTACGTCGACGCGGGCGTGGTCCAGCGCGCGCCCGACGGCAGCGAGTTCGCCTGGTCGGTCCGGGAGCGCGACCTCGACGAGACCGACCGGCGCGTGGAGTTCGCGGTGAAGCCTCGCGGACTCTGAGAGTGAGTCGAACAGGTCGTCTTTTCGACGTGCCTCGAGAAGACTCGACATGCCAGCGAGGCGCTTTTCGAAGGCGGCGAGCATCTCGACCACGAGGTCCCGGTTGGTGTCCAACAGGTCGGACCACAGGACCGGATCAGATGCGGCGACTCGGGTGAGATCGCGGAAGCTGCCTCCGATCAGCGAAAGGTCGGGCACCGTCCGTGTCGCTTCCGTGATCAGTGTGGAGGCAAGGATCTGAGGCAAATGACTGATGGCGGTCACGACCCGGTCGTGGCGCTCGGCGTCCATGCGCTCCGGGTGGGCGCCGAGGAGTCGAACGATTCGTTCGAGCGCAGTGATATCCGTCTCGGAGGCTCCATCGGTGACGATGATCCACGCGGCTCCGTTGAAGAGAGATGCGTCCGCTGCCTCTGGCCCGCTCACCTCTCTGCCGGCCATCGGGTGGCTCGACACGAACCGGGTCAGACCGGCGCCGGCAACGATCACGTCCGTCTTGATCCCGGTGACGTCGGTGACGAGTGCCTCGGTCGTGAGTCCCCTGAGGATCTGCGGGGTGACCTTGGGCGGCGTTGCTATGACCAACAGATCGAGTTCGCGAGACGTCAGGTCGTCGTGGGATGTGGCCGCCGACGAGACGGCTCCGCGTGATAGGGCGATCGACAACGCAAGGGGATCCTCGTCCCAGCCGATGACATTCCATCCGAGTCGACTCAGCGAAAGCCCGATCGACGCCCCGATCAAGCCGGTGCCGAGTATGCCGGCATGCCGATCATCCACCGATTCCACCCTGTACCGCCGTCAACGCCGTCCGGTGCTGTGCACTTCGTGACTCCGTCAGAAGAGACTCGTACATGGCTCGCACCACGCGAGGATCGAGCCCCGCGCGAGCGGCCTCGCCTCCCACGATGTCCAGAATCGTCTCCTCGCGTGCGGGGCTGTGCAACGGGAGTCCTCTGGCCGTCTTTGCTCGCCCGATCTCGAGGGATGTCTCAAGTCGACGCGCAAGCAGGTGGATGATGCGATGGTCGATGCGGTCGATCTCTTCTCTGCGCGAGTGGATGTCGAGTGCGTCCATGAGCGATGCGAACTGGCGACCATCGAGTTGCTGTGGGCCATCCGAGAGCGCCGAATCCGGGTCGGGGTGAACCTCGACCATCATGCCGTCCGCTCCGACGGCCCTCCCTGCGAGGGCCAGAGGGGTGATGAGGTCCCGGCGTCCTGCTGCGTGACTCGGATCGACGATCACCGGCAGACCACCGAGTGCTTTTGCCACTGGAACGGCGCTGATATCGAGCGTGTTTCTCGTCTGTGTTTCGAACGTCCGAATGCCCCGTTCGCAGAGCACAATCTGAGAGTTCCCTGCATTGAGGATGTGCTCCGCCGCCAGCAGCCACTCGTCGATCGTCGCGGCGAAGCCTCGTTTGAGAAGCACCGGACTGCCGGTCTTCCCGAGTTCCCGTAGGAGCGGCACGTTCTGCATGTTGCGCGATCCGACTTGAAGCATGTCGAGGTGCGCCGCTGCGATCTCGACCTCTCCCGGTTCCATCACCTCGGCGATCGTTGGCAGACCCGTCGCTTGGCCTGCAGCGTGCAACAGGCGTAGACCCTCGCGGCCCAGACCCTGGAACGAGTAGGGAGAAGTACGAGGCTTGTAGGCGCCTCCCCGAAGCATCGAAGCTCCGGCTCCGGCCACGATCCTCGCGGCGGCCATCAGCTGCGACTCGCTTTCGACCGCACAGGGGCCGGCGATCACGGGATAGGAGCCATCCCCGAAGTTGACGGTACCGACCGTCACGACGGACGCCGTCTCGGTGCGGTGGCGTATGGGATCCATGGTGTCTCGGTCCTCTCTTGGGACCGGTGGCGCCGGGAACGCGAAGAACCCGGAGCCTCCGGCTCCGGGTCTCAGGGTGTCTTGCTGCTACGTCTTAGCGCGTCCCCTCGGCCCGGGCCTCGGCCCCGGCATAAAAGTACGCAAAGAAGAAGCGGTCTCTCATCGCAGGACAGCGTAGCGGCTCATGGGCTTCAGGCCAAGCAGTATGGCGTAGACTTCGGCAGCTCATGGACATCGGCATACTGCTTCCCGATCACATTCCGGACTTCCTCCTCCCTGCGACGGGTGACTATCCGAAGATGTTCGAAGACCTGTTTGCCGACCAGGACGTGACACTTCGGTTCTATGACCTCACGGCGGGAGACGAACCCTCCTCCCTGGGGGAGTGCGACATGTGGATGTCCGCCGGTTCCAAGGCCTCCGTATACGAGGACGGCGAACCCGGCCGGCGACTCGAGCGCCTCATCGTGGATCTCTTTGAGGGCGGGCATCGGTTTGCCGGAGTGTGTTTCGGACACCAGATGCTTGCCCAGGCGCTCGGAGGGCATGTCGCAAAGTCCTCCCGAGGGTGGGGTGTGGGTGTCCACACGGGCCGAATCGTCGAGCAGACGGCGTGGATGCGGCCCGCCAGGACGGAGCTGAACCTCGTAATGAGCCATCAGGACCAGGTCGACGAGCTGCCGCCAGGAGCCCGCCTGCTGGCTTCGAGCGACCACTGCCCGGTATGGATGTTCGGCGTCGAAGGTCACATGATCGGGATCCAGGGACACCCCGAGTTCACGGCCGACTTCTCGAGGGCATCTTTGCCCCTTCGCCGGGAACGGGTCGGTGACGCTGCCGTGGACGCCGCCTTGGCGACGCTTGATCGCCAAATCGACGGCCGTCTCGTCGCCGACTGGCTCGTTCGATTCGGTCGCGGCGACTGAGCTTTTCCGAAGGTCGAGTCCCGTACAGACTCCACTCGTCCGCTTTGGTCCGTAGTATCGGAGGCGATCAGAGTGGAGGGAGATCATGCATACCGGTCGACTGTTCATACTCGGAGGAGTGATCATCGGCGTCATCGGGCTCTTCATGAAAGCGCTCAGGACGGCAGGTGAATCGCTCCTTCCCAACCTGCACCAGGCCGACCCCACGTTCCCGGCCGGCATTCCGACCATTTGGGGTGGGCTGGATACGTGGGCGCAGATCGTGCTCGTGGTGCTCCTCGTCGTGGTCGTCGTGCTTGCGCTCATGGGTCCCGTCTCCAAGGCCATGAGCAAGAACGCCTCATTGACCACCGCCGTGATCGGCACTGCGTTGCTCGCCTACACAGTGGTCAAGATGATCGATGCGTTCGACACGGCCGACACGCTGCAAACCGGGATGGCGCAGGCATACGCCGGAGGACTGATTCCAACCGCGTATGCCGTGAGCGCGGGATTCGGATTCTTCGTACTCCTGGTTGGCACGGCGCTGGTGATCGCAGGAGGACTGAGCGCGCTCAGAGGCGACTGAGACTCGCCGGGCAGTATCCCGTACTGGTACTTCGTATCGGGTGGTGCGGCAGGGGAACGCGCCGAGGTTGGCGCCGCAGCCAAGGCCTGTGGGCCCGATCAGGTCGCGTGCGAGATACGATGTACGCCGGGCGGAGCCCGGCTGCACGGGAACCTCCACGGCGTCGTTGCCGTCTAAGCGGCGAGGAGGTTGCTGTGTCCTTCAAAGCCGTCATAGTGAGTCTCGTAGGGATGTTGATCGCGGGCGCCTGTGCAGCTGAGCCGCCGGTTGCGATGGCGATGTCGGACGCGCAGAGGGCCGCCGCGCACGCGCCTTCCAGCGATGTAGAGAACGCTGCTTCGAGCATGGAGTCGTTCGGAACCGACCTGTACACGGTCCTCTCGACCGGGAGCGGAAACGTCGTGTTCTCACCGGCGAGCATCATGACCGCACTCGCCATGACCTACGCGGGGGCTCGGGGTGTAACGGCCGCTGAGATGGCCGCCGTGCTGCACATAGACCTCGAAGACCCCGCGTTCCACTCCGCGATGAACGCGCTCGACCAGATCCTCGAGTCGAGGAGCTTCAAGAGCGGGGATGATCGGGTTGAGCTGAGCTTCGCCAACTCGCTGTGGGGTCAGGATGGGCTGACGTTCGAAGCACCATTCCTCGATCTCCTTGCCGAGGACTATGGGACCGGGATGCGGCTGGTCGACTTCAAGACCGGCGCCGAAAGAGCTCGGATTCAGATCAACGAGTGGGTGGCGTCCCGGACCAATGACAAGATCACCGATCTCATCCCCGCGGGAGCTCTCAACGAGCTGACCCGGCTCGTACTCGTCAACGCCGTGTACCTAAACGCCACGTGGGCACACCAGTTCGATCCCAACGACACCGCCGACGGGTCGTTCACGACCCTCGCGGGGACGGAACTGACGGTGCCCATGATGCATCAGACGTCCTCATTCGACTATGCAAACGGAGATGGCTGGCAGGCGGTTCAGCTTCCGTACTCCGGTGACACGCTGGCGATGCTTCTGATCGTTCCCGACGAAGGGCGGTTCACCGACGTGGAACGGGAACTCGGATCCGGTCTCTTGAGCGAGGCGGTATCCGGGCTGTCGTCCACCTCCATGGGGTTGACGGTTCCCAAGTTCACCTTCCGTACACAGGCTCAGCTGAGGCCGGCGCTGACCTCGCTCGGGATGCCGACTGCGTTTGATCCAACCAGCGCCGACTTCTCCGGCATGACCACCGTAGAGAAGCTGCTCGTCGACGAGGTGATTCACGAGGCGTACATCGCCGTCGACGAGAACGGGACCGAGGCGGCGGCAGCGACCGCAGTCGTCATGCGGGCGACGTCGGCACCAATGGTCGACGTGACCCTCGACATCGACCGGCCGTTCATCTTCGCGCTTCGCGATACGGAGACCGGGGCGCTGCTGTTCTTTGGGCGGGTCGTAGTCCCCTCAGCGAGCTAGCCACCGGCGGAGCTACGCGCATGCGTGGTACGACAGTGGAAGAGTCGCTGGGGTTGGGCGTCATTGGAGTGGGTGGCCTCCTCCATCCTTGGTTTCGCCTCGGGCACCTTCCCCAATGTCGCCCCGCGGGCTCCAGGGGGAGAAAACACGGCTGGGGAAGCCCGTGCCCGCCGTCCGCAGTTGGGGGCGGTCCGCCAACGCGTCTCCAACCAGCCAGAGGGCCACGGCCATCATCAGGTGCCACAAGCCGTGGCCTTGGAGTGGTGACGAGCTGACGCACCAGGGACCGCCGGTCCTGCTGAGCACATAGACCGCTGCTGCGCCGGCAACCACAGTGAACGCGATCCACGTTTTCCGATCCTGGAACCGCACGAGGACCAACGCGGCCGCGGCCGCCGCGACGGCGGTCGTGGTGTGTCGGACATCGGGTGCGAGCGCGATGAGCGCTGCTCCCACTGCTGTCGCGACTGCCCACGCGCAGACAGTCTTTCTGCTGGCTCCGAGCGCCATCCAGAGCGCGACCCACAGGGCGAGCGAGACCACGGCGACGGACTCCGCCGCAGCGTCGAGCCCCATCCCGTGCATCAGGAAACTCGTCATCCCCACCGCGACGAGCACCAGCCCATACACGACCGGCCCCGTCCCGCGCCGCCTCGTGGCGAGGAGCACACCTGCGCCAACGAAGGCCAGCGCGGTGAGCGCATTGACGGGCTGCGACGGGAAACCGGCCCGGATGAACTCGCAGTCCACCTACTTCTCGTGCTTTCCGAAGGGCGAAAGCGACGCCATCATCCGTCTTCCGAGGCTGTCGTAGATCGGCTCGTTGTGCATCAGCGACGTGGTGATCACCGCCCCGAAGGCAGCGGCGAGCATAGGTACCACGAGGGTCGTCGTTGCGGTCATTTCGATGATGAGAACGATCCCGGTGAGCGGGGCCCGAACGATCGCGGCGAACAACGTTGACATGCCGATGATCGCAAACGCGGCGGCTCCCGTACCCGGACCGGAGAGGAAATGTCCTCCGAGGCCATGCACGACCACCCCCCATAGCGCGCCCACGGCGAGGAGGGGGGAGAACAACCCACCCGGTGTCTGACCCGCGTAGGACAGCGGGCCGAGGAAGAAGCGGATCAGGAAATAGCCGGCGACCGACGCGAGTGCGATGCCACCGCCGAGCAGCTCCTGGGTGAGACGATCTCCACCTCCGGTCGCGACGAGTGGGTCGAACCACAACAACACTCCTACCACCACCCCGATGGCGGCGGCCTGGGCGAGCGGCGGAACGCGCTGCGCCCGATCGGAGAGTCGGAGCATGAACACGATGAGTCTGTTGTACCAAGCTCCCGCGACGCCGGTGACCACCCCAAACGCGAGGAACACGACCAGCGTCCACCCCACGGGGGTGCCGATCTGGCCGACGAGGAAGTCGGGCCGATCGCCGAGGATCATGCGTGATGCGGCGATGGCCGTCGAGGTGCCGATCAAGGTGGCAAGACCCAGTCGGAGTCGAATAGTCTTGGCGATCTCTTCGAAGACGAACAGTGCGCCGCCCAGAGGTGCGTTGAACGCGACGCCGAGCCCGGCGCCGCCGAGTGCCGTTTGGAGGATGCGTACATCTTGATCGTCGAGCCGGAATCGTCGTCCCGCCTCCGAGCCGATCGAGGCCCCAAGGTGCACCGTGGGCCCTTCACGGCCGAGCGCCAGGCCAGCCCCGATGGCGAGCACACCGCCGACGAATTTGGCGGGTAGCACCTCCCAGGAGGTTGCGGGGACCTCCC
>Ga0315535_1000176_pt1 | contig 42661 bp, 45 predicted proteins | sample SalMarSW160220MG_2_FD_203092 | JGI IMG/M metagenome (GOLD analysis project Ga0315535, IMG submission 203092) | Salt marsh sediment microbial communities from the Plum Island Ecosystem LTER, Massachusetts, United States - Salt Marsh Sediment SW1602-20 ... | reverse complement strand
TAGTGCCTGAACGAAAACTGTCTTTTTCGCCAATATCTGCGTCAGACTCAAATTTTAATCCTCGAAATACTCAATGTATGTCTGTGGTTAAAATTTTCGTCTTCCTTGATCTTAACGAAAAATCCTAGTTTTCGTTCGGGCGCTAGTTGCCTTTTACGAGATCAACAAAATTAAGCAGCCATTATATTTATTTTTTTTTGATATTCAACCTATAATTTCATATTTCACTAAACCGAGCGTTTTAAATTTTAAAAGGCAATCAAATCATACCATGGATTCAAGCTTTTTTTGATACACTGATGCGTTTTGAACATTGTTCAATTCATGGTAACAGGCAACAATAAATCCAAGGCATTGTTTTGAATGTTGAAATTTTAGAAAAAATGACAGTGCTGTTTCAAAGTCACCCAAATTCATGTGGCTTATGCCCAGACACAGGCTGAGCTGCTCATTGCCGGGAAAATGTTCCACCCCTTTTGAAAGGATTTGAACCGATTCCCGATAGGCTCTTTTCTTTTGATTTAGGATGCCCAGACCCAGGTAAGCGCGCGGATCGGGATGGTAGGTCAACGCTTTTATGTATAATTTTTCAGCAATGGTGTGTTTTCCCTTTATGTCTTGATTCCCCGCATAATCCCCATGATCAAAGGTCATCCCGAGCCTGGAGAAAAAATCGGCATGCATGGGATAAAATTTCTTTTTGTCAATCAGCTCAATGGTGTCCACAATTGCAGGAAGTGATTCATAATATGTGGTTCTTAATTTTTTCCCAAAGGAAATTACAGCGTCACGGGATAATTTGGCATCGGTTTCAAAATACTTGATATCCTCAATACGATTTAACCATATATCCTCGGATAGTTTAGATTTTTTTTTATATTGGGAATAGAGTGCGGTTCCCGGAAACAAAGAAAGAACGGAAGAATAAATGACCAACGGTTTGATTTTTTTAATCAAATCGATGCTCTCTTGGATGGTTTTCCTGGTTTCGCCAGGTGAGCCATAGATAAAATAGGCCCGTGGTAAGATGCCGTATTTTAAAGTGATAGCAAAAGTTTTTTCGATCTCATGCGTTGTAATTTTCTTGTTCAGATACCCCCGAATTTTTTCAGAGCCGCTTTCTATCCCGTAACTGATTTGAATGCAACCGGCCTTTCTCATCCAGGAAAGGACGTCTTCACTCATATAATTGACCCGGGATATGGCATTCCAGGTGATCCTCAGATTTTTTTTAATGATTTTTTTACAAATTTCGATCACCCGTTTTTTGTTAACGCTGAACGTGTCATCCGAAAAATAAAAAAAATTAATCCCCTTTTTGTAAAGGCGTTCGAGCTCTTCAACAAAATAATCCACCGAATGAAACCTGACCTTCCGGCCCCAGAATTTGGGTGACCCGCAAAATGTGCAGTTTCCGGGACAGCCCCGGGTTAAAGACAGATGTTGGTATTCAAAGTACGTTGCCGGAATGGGCAGCTGATCAAGATCTTTAATATATTCTGCAGGTTTTGTTCGGATAACCTTGCCGTGTTTTTTGAAAGCAATGCCTCTGATATTTCCTATATGATCATATTCTTTTTTTTCCATGCATCTGATCAGATGTAAAAATGTGTATTCCCCCTCTCCCATGACCACATAATCGATTTCCGGAAAATGGGTTAAAAAATGTTTCCATAAAAAGGTGGGACTGACTCCGCCAAAAACAATTTTTACCTCCGGATTAATTCGTTTGGCAATTTTAGCAATCTCGATGCCTCCCCAACGGTTTGCCTGCAAAATAGAAAATCCTATGACATCCGGGTGTTTTTCAAGCAAGATTTCACTAATTTTTTCAGGGGTTTCATTGATTCTGCACCAGTTTAATATTTCGACATCGTAATGATTTTCTTTGAGTACCGCGCCCACGGAGTATATGCCGATGGGCGGCACCACCACATCTTCGGTGTTGATTCGTTCTTCAAGCCAGTATGGATAGATAAGCAATATTTTCATTTTTCGTGACACTTAAGGGTCGGGAAATTTTTTTAATGTAACCGCTCCATGAATAATCCGAAACGACACCGTACAAACTCATGCATAAAGGCTCGTAACGAAAAAACAGTATATCAATATTTAAATAAATGGGTTAGGTAGATAGCATCTTTTATCTTTTCATTATGAAATTCTAAAAGCGCTGTTTTTTCGCAACGATCCCTAATGCATTCAAACAGTGTACGATGTCGTTTCGGATCATTCATTCCGCTTAATTTGGGGCTCTAAAAGAAAAACTTCCCGGCCCCTCAGTTACAGTATGTTATAAATTTCCAAGACGTTGGATTAATCGCTTGAATCTTTATCATAGTTTGGTAATAATTTAAACATAACATATAAAAAGGAGACCCTATGTTTTTATCCCTTATCCAAAGACGAAGAAGTATTCGTAAATATTCTGAAAAACCCGTTGAGCCGGAAAAAATTGATATGCTCATCGAGGCAGCACTGCGTGCGCCTTCATCCAGAGGGTTTAACCCCTGGGAGTTTGTGGTGGTTACGGACAAAGGGTTGCTCGAAAAACTTTCAACGGCAAAACCGCACGGCGCATCATTTTTAAAAAATGCTCCCCTGGGAATCGTTGTCTGCGCAGATCCTGAAAAATGTGATGTATGGGTTGAGGATGCTTCCATCGCTTCCATCTTTATCCATCTTACGGCAGAGTCTATCGGGCTCGGAAGCTGCTGGATCCAGATTAGAAAAAGAATGCATGATCAGACAACAAGCGCACAGGCGTATATCCGAAGTCTTTTAAATATTCCGAAAAACCTGAATGTAGAGTCGATTGTCGCCCTGGGATACCCTGCTGAAAAGAAACCGTCTCACCGCAAGGAAGACCTGCAATATAAAAAAGTTCATTATGGGGTGTACGGTAGTTAAACATTTCGGAATTTGTACAACATGATGAAAAAATAGCACATTCTCTGATAATTGAACACTTGCCTCGAATATGGAATAATGGAATGATGGAATACTGGAAGGTTGGTTTTTAAAAGAATATTAGCCATTTTTAATTTAACTATTAACCCAACTTTTCATTTCCCCAGAACCCATTATTCCAGTGTTCCAATATTCCAAGATTCCAATTGTGAGCGGAGCGAATTAACTTGTTCATTGACATAAAAGGAGATTCTAACTATTACAGTCAATATTGACGGTTTCGTAAAAAGTCCAACTTCTGCGTTGTGCTGCATTTCGTAATCATTCAACGTACGACAAGTACGCCTCATGATTACAAAATTTGCACGCCTTGAATTTGAACTTTTTACGAAACCGTCTAAATCAGACTTTTTACGAGTTCATCAATATTTTAGATTAAACGTCCTAAAATTTCTAATTTGCTATAAACGGGAAAAATGATGAAGAACAGAACGGTTAAGGTGGGTCGGAATGATCCTTGTCCCTGTGGAAGCGGGCTTAAATATAAAAAATGCTGTCTCAAAGGATCAAAGCTGGAGCCTGATGACCTTACGGACCTATATGCCAAAAAATATAGAATCCGACTTAAGCAGGCAGCGGATATCCAAGGCATCCGGGAAGCCGGGCGTCTTGTCATAGACACGTTAGACCTGGTTGAGTCTAAAATAAAGCCTGGAATTACCACCGATGAGATTAACACCCTTGTGCATGACTACACCATTAAACATGGCGCCACTCCCGCGCCGTTGAACTACCGAGGATTTCCGAAAAGTGTTTGTGTTTCGGTAAATGAAGTAATCTGTCACGGCATCCCCGGAGAACGGGTTTTGAAGGACGGAGATATCGTAAATATCGATGTAACGTCTATTTTAAACAAATATTATGCGGACGCAAACAAAACCTTTTTCGTAGGGACTCCCGGTTCCAAAGCTCGAAAGATCGTAGAGGTGGCTAAAAAATGCCTGGGCCTGGGGATGTCCATGGTTAAACCCGGAAATACCATCGGCGATATCGGATGGGCCATTCAAACCCATGCGGAAAGCAAAGGATGCTCGGTGGTCAGGGAATTTGTGGGGCATGGGGTCGGGTTTGACTTCCATGAACCGCCTCAAATTCCCCATTTCGGCAGAAAGGGAGAAGGAATTACTCTGGTACCGGGCATGGTCTTTACCATTGAACCCATGATCAACCTGGGAAAAAAAGAACTGGTCGTTCTGAGCGATAAATGGACCGCCGTCACCAAAGACCGATCGCTTTCCGCACAGTTTGAACAAACCCTTGTGGTTACCGATAATGGTTTTGAAAGCCTTACGCCTTATGAGACGTGAATAGTCTATATGTTGTGTCTATTCCCTACCCACCCGGAGCAGTCTGGGGCGGGCGTCAGCACTCAAGGCCTTTGAGCTTTCTTATTTCTTCCCGCGCTTCCTCCATGCTGTTTGTAGAAATCAACAAATCTTGACCCACGACGTAGTATTTTTCCCTGAGTTCCAGAATCCTCAGTCCGCCGGAGGTATCGATATCTAAACCACTTGCTAATGTTACTATTGTCATTATCTCGAGACTTGGATTGAAGGACGTACCGCCCCTTCTAATATTTACATGCCAATTCATACCCCGCTCGCACAGCAGTAAACGTATCCTGTACATTGTGGGCGTCGCCGATGATTTCTATATTTGCAATTGCATTTTTAATTGCATCATCCGGTTCCGGCGCGGAAAGCATTCCGGACGCCAGAATAACGCTCTGGAAAGGTTCCAGAGATCGTATTTCGCCATCCTTTTCTACCTCAACGCAGTCCGCTTTGAACTCCTTGACCGCTGTTTGGGGCATCAGGGTCACCTTTTCCAATTGATCGATTCTCATCAAGGCCAATTTCTTTGTAATCCCCTCCATGGCACCGCCCAGTTGGTCAACAATCTCTACGGCCACCACATCATACCCCTCTTTGCCCAATTTTTCGGTAATCTCAACCCCCACCTGGCCCACTCCGATGACCAGAACCCTGGGTCCTTTTACGTTCTTTACTCCCTGGAAATAATCGATGCACGTCATGACATGCTGAGTGTCAAGGCCTTCGATCTTGGGGATATTTTGAACCGCTCCGGTCGCCCATACCAAAAGATCGGGCTGAATTTCTTTTATAAGGGCTGCATCTACCGCCCGGTTCATAAGGATAGAAGCTCCGCTGGACCTTACAGAGTGTTTGATGGCGTCAAACCCGTCTTTCATTTTTTCTTTTCCCGGGGCCTGCCATGCCAGGGCGAATTGTCCGCCCAACTGACCTGTTTTTTCGGCCAATGTAGTCTGGTGGCCCCGCCTGCTCATGTACAGGGCCGTACTCATTCCGGCAGGTCCTGCTCCGGCGATCAAAACTTTCATGGGATTGGATGTGGGCGTTAACTCCGGCAGACCGATTTCCGGGTTGAGATTGCAGCCCAAAGGTTCTCCGCTTTTCATTCGATGTAGGCATCCCTGGAGGCAATAGCCGCAATATATAACCTCCTCATCCAGGCCTTTTTCCCATTTTTCTATCAAACCGGGATCTGCGATAAGGGGCCGACCCAGGGCCACAAGGTCGCAAAGGTCCTGGTCCAGAAACTGGATTAATTTCTCTTTTCTACCCATTCTGCCGGCTACAATCACAGGAAGTTCGGTATGCTCGCGCACCCAGGCCAGGGCATCTATCTGAGGCTTATCCGGAAGGCTGGTATGGTGAAAAAACCATGGGGGACTGAAGCAGGCATTTCCCATGCCCACGTGTATGGCGTTGATTTCGCTCTCTTGTGCCAATTTCAGCAACGGCAGAAGATCTTCCTGGCTGATGCCGAACTCCGGCGACATCTCATTACCGGAAATCCGGAGGATACAGGGAATTTCAGGGGCGCCTTGTTTTACTGCTGAAAGTGCCTCCCTTGCAAAAAGCAACCGGTCCCGGCCATAGCAATCTTCTCTCTTGTTCAGTTTTCCGTTCAGAAATTGGGAGATGAGATATCCGTGCCCCCCCTGAATTTCTATAAGGTCGAATCCTGCCTGTTTTGCCTTTTGGGCAGCGGATTTGTAGCCGTCAAGAATCGCCTGGATTTCCTGCTCGGTAAGGGCTTGGGAAACGTTGCCCTGTCTGGCAACACAGGTCATCACCGAAGGCGCCTTGGGCGGATGGCCGATGATCTTGGGATTGGCCGTCGCACCTCCATGATTCAGGTGAAGACAGGCCAATCGAGCTTCCTTATGTATAACGTCAACAATCTTCCGAAGTTCTCCAACGCTGTTGGGAAGATGGATGCAAGGCTGCTTGGGATGTTCCCTGCCGTCAGCAGTGACCGATACGGGCTCGGTAATCACCACTCCCGGACCGCTTCTCGCAATTTGCTGGTAGAAAGTTAACTGACGATCCGTCACCGTTCCGTCGGGATTGCCGCGCCCTATCTTGACCGGGGGAAAAACAAATTTATTGACAAGCTCCAGATTACCTAACTTGAACGCCTCGAACATTCTCTTCATGATGAATCTCCTTTTGCGCTAATCCGATGCTTTTTAATAGCATAGGAATTTCTTTTTTTGGACACAGACCCGCCTGCCATCGCAAGCTCGCCCGCCAGCTGAGCAAGGCGAGGCGGCCTGGGGCACGAGCGGGCATGTGAACACGGATTATCAAGATTCTTAAATTGCAAAATAACAATATTATCTGTGTATATCTGCGTCCTATTTAAATTATTTTAATTTCTGTAGCGCCTGTTCCGCAGCAATGGTAATGGGTTCAAGGCTCGGTTCAGAGGAACAGTCGGGATTTCCCGCACACATCAATGTGGTTAAATCCGGAATGGTTTTTTCACCCAGGATCAGGGCATTGACCGTATCAATTTCCTTAACCGGCGCGTCACTATCGCTGATAATTTGTCCGCCAATCAGCTTTTGAGTGTTTTTGTCAAAGACAAGTTTCAGTGTCCAGGGCTTGGCGCCGGGGATCATACCATGTTTGCTTCTGGAAGTTACGACAGCGCTCACCGTTTCAAATCCCTCCTTTTGTGCCCGCTTATCGGTCAATCCCGTGGCGGCGATATACTTGTCAAAGATTCTGACCACGGAGTTGTTTAATATTCCCGGAAATTCAATATCATACCCCGCCAATCTTTTGGCTGCAAGACGTCCCTGAATAACTGCAGGGCCCCGTAGTAGTGACGCTGCCGGTTTTTTGGTCACAAAATGAATTTTTTCAACACAATCCCCCCCTGCAAGGATATCCGGATTTGATGTTTCCAGATATTTATTCACCTTAATACCAAACGTTCCCAGTTCAAGATTCATATCCTTTGCCAACTCCAGATTCGGCCGTGCGCCCACTGAAACCATGACCATATCCGCGTCGAGTTTTTCGCCGGTTTCAAGTTCGACGCCTGTAACTCTCCCGTTTTGACCCAGAATCCTTGTTGCCCTGGACTCCATTTTCATACCGATGCCTTTTTCTACCATGCAGTCCTGTGCCGTGATGGCCATGTCCGCATCAAGCATAAGGGCCAGAGGGGGTCCTAACGTCTTATACTTAACGACGGTTATATTGTAGTAATCCGGCTTGTTTTCCGAAAGCAATGCCGCCAGTTCAAGATTAATAAATCCGGTTCCGATTAAAACAAGGTTTTTGGCCTTTTTTTCTTTCAAAAATGTTTTTATTCTTTCTGCATCCGGTACGCTCCTTAACGTGAATACTCCCTCAAGGTCAACGCCTTCAAATTCAGGTATCACCGGGTTTGCTCCGGTTGCCAGAATGATCTTGTCATAATCAATAGAAGTACCGTCCGATAATTCGACGATCTTTTTTTCAGTTTCCACATGAGTTACTTCTGCGATGATGTTCGTAATACCTGCATTTTCAAACATGGCATCCGGATTTGTGATGGAATCAACTGTGGCCAGACCGGCCACAACATGTGGTAAAGATCACCTAACAATAAACCGTTCTTCTTTTCTAATAATAGTGACATCCACATCCGGCATAAGCTTTTTGGCCAGCATTGCGGCAGGACCGCCCACACCGCCACAACCGATAACAACCAGTTTTTCACCTTTTTTCATAAATCCTCTCCTTTGTTTTTATATTGAAAACCTGGTCCGTTGGGCCTCCGGCTCCGCTTCCAGCCCGTAGGGTTTACAGGCCGGAGGGTAGAGCCTACGCCTCGAAGAGCCAGGTCAGAGATTCCCATATCAAAAGCCCATGGCAAAAAGCACCCCCCCCACCAAAAGTCCGAAAATAAGATTAAAAACCTTGATCAGTACGGAATCTTTAAGACTGTAGGAAAGTAGGGGCAGCATACCGTGTCCGTCCTGTACAAACGATGTGGTAAGTAACACGGAAAACGGCACAATTCCTTGTGCGTACATCATCACAAATATGAGATGGGGTCCGGATTCCGGAATGATGCCGATTAGCGCCCCGATCACCAATACCCAGAGCATATGGTTATGGATAAAGCTGTTTAGGTTCCAGAAGGCCATGCCCCAATGCACAAAAACAAGGGCTCCAAATGTCCACAAGAAGATGCGAGAAAGGTGCTTTTTTATGATATGGCCCCAGATATGGTGCTCAAGATAGTGTTCAGGGCAAATCATAATGATGAATAATGTGCATAGGGAAAGAGATATAAAGGTAATGCGTTTCCAGTCCCATGTGGGTGAGCCGAGAGTTCCTGTTGCGAACAAGATCAAAAATGAGGTTATCAGCACAAGCAGCAGGAATCTGTTAAAGGAAAGTGATTGAAAGTTTTCGATAAAATTGGTGGGCCTAAAGATGTCGTGAATCTTTTCCCGAACGGCCTTACCGGGCAGGCATTCTTCACAATACACATCGATGCATGATTCGCAAGTGCTAATCCCAAAAATAAGGATAATCTTGTCACTTAACCAGGCAAAAGCTATTCCCAACACAAATAGCATCCCGAAAAGAGCTAGAGCCGTACCCGGGAATTGTGCAAGCATTACAAATGCCTCGTCCCCGGATGTGGCGATCATACCCCCCACTATGGCGCCGAAAGAGATCATGCCGTGGACATAAAGACTGACGTTCATAAACGCGCCCAGACAACCAGGGGTGGAACCCAGAAAAGACGCCAGGGTATATTGTCTCCAGCGGCCTCCTTTGATAATGTTTGACATGCGTCTCATACTGGCCATATCGATAAAATCGACCAGAAGCATCATCACAAACACAAAAAAGCTGATCATTAAAGCGTGTTTAAAAATAGACGTAAGTTCCATGGGGTTTTGCTTATCACCCTTGATTGTTTTATTTATTTTTCGGGATTTGTTATTTGGAATTTCAATAAGTCAATGAACTTTCAATAAAGCAAATCCCCTCTGGGGATAACCAAAGCTTAGTCATTTGGTCCAGGATTTTTATTCTCGGGTCATGGCTGTTTTGCACTTGGGACATTTTTGTTCATAACAGGGACTTCCAGGTTGATGGGTTGCTTGTTCACCGCAGTTGGGGCAAACGCAAAATCCACCCGGACCCGCCCCGGAAGCACCTCCCCGGCCGCGACCTTCACCGCCTTGACCTCGGCCCGAACTGCCTTGATCGCGACTGGAACCTCGCCCCTGTCCTTTACCTGTTCCAGGTCCCTGGCCTTTGGGGCCTGTTCCATCTCCTCTTGGCATTTTATTTGCCTCCTTTTGGGTCTTAGCTTTTTTTCAATGGTTCATAACAATGTTTTGAATTATCGTCAAATATTTTCCAATTCAACCACTTTCCCTCTAACCTATTTAACCATATCCGAAGAAAGATATTTTGGTGTCAAACTTATTTTACTTGTTTTTTTTTGACTGTTTAATCATATAGTCATTCACCGCATCCTGAAGGGCCTCGGCAGATAAAAAGGCACAATGTTTGTCGTCTTCAGGAAAACTTCCTAATTTTTTTAGAATAGATTCTCCGGTAATATCCAAAGTCTCATCGGGGCTTTTTCCCAGGGCCAGCTCGGCCGCAAATGATCCACACACCGCACTGGATCCGCAACCATCGGTTTGAAATAATGCTGTTTTGACTTTCTCATTTTCAAATCTCAAAAAAATCTGCATGGTATCACCGCATGATCCTGTGATGCGTCCATAACCATCGGGATTATCCATAGCGCCCATATACAACGGCTTAAGCCACCTTTGAAACGCAACATCCCCATAGTCCGCTCTTGTCTGCTCAAAAATCTTGTTTTGTAAGTCTTTAACAAAATTATCAAAATTTTCACTCATCAGCGTTTCCTCTTTGGCTTGCGATATTGCTCAAGTAATATTTTTATATAAGGTGCTGCACCGCGTTACTTCCTGATCTCAATGCATCTACTCCATCAGGTTAGTTAATCGCTTACAAACGTTCTCACCCGTTACCAGTGTATTCGAAAGCTACCGGTTTGCCGGAGATTGGGTTGGGGGTTTTGTTATCTTTACAATTTCATCAACTATCTTGTTGAACTCCTGTGTGATTAAGAGTTCTGGGTTATCAAGAAGGCTCAAATCTCCTGCATCGCCCCGCTTAACAATCTCCGGTTCCATGGGCAACGTTCCTAAAAGCCTCAAGTTTTCTTTTTTTGCGGTCAGCATTCCACCTTGCGTTTTAAAGATATCTATTATTTTTCCGCAATACGGGCACTTCAGACCGCTCATGTTTTCCACTATGCCCAGGATCTCCATTTTTACCTTACGGCAAAAGTTAATGGATTTTCTGACATCCGCCAGTGAGATTTCCTGAGGGGTGGTAACAATCAAGGCCTTTGCATCCGGAATGGTCTGGGCTACGGTCAAGGGTTCATCACCCGTACCCGGGGGAGAATCAATAATCATGTAATCAAGATCCATCCATTCAATATCAGAAATAAATTGTCTGATAACGCCGCCTTTCAGGGGGCCCCGCCATATGGTCGCTGCATCTTTGTCTCCCATAAGGACTTCAATTGAAATGACCTTCATATTGGGAAGATATTTGACCGGATGGGCTTTTCCCTTGATATGACCCGGCCCCACACTTCCTTTCAGTCCCAGGATTCGCGGTATACTGGGCCCATGAAGATCCACATCCATAAGACCTACGGTGTAACCTTTTTTGGAAAGTGCAACGGCCAGGTAAGCTGCCACGCTACTTTTACCCACACCGCCTTTTCCGCTCATAACCAGAATTTTATTCTTAATATGGTGTAACCGTTCTTTAATTTCCCTTTTTTGCGTTTCCATCTGATCTTTATGCATTTTGGCGTCAACGGGTTGCTTTTTCTTTGGCATTGTCGGTTATGACCTCCTGTTATTGGTTATATACGGGCCTCGGAATTTAACGTCTCGGGATTTCTACACCTTTATGATATAATAAATTTGTTACGGCAACCCGTTTATGCCATGGGCATGAAAAATGGAATGCCCTATTTTTTCTCCAGATCTTTGATTCTGGCTTGAAGGGTTTGCATTTGATCCAGCAAGTCATTTGCCTGATCCTTGAGTTGTTTCAATTCTTCTTCTCTGGACAACGAAGCGGTTTTAGAGGAATCCGGTGGGATGGGTCCGGAAGCGCCCATTCCAGATGCCATACAGCGGCCCATGCCTCTACCCATTCCGCGGCCCATGCCTTTACCCATACCCCGGCCCATCCCCATGCCAGGGGTTATCCCCGAGGTTTCGCCGCCCATGCCATAGTGATTATCCACATTGGGCGATCCTTTGGGTTTAATATCGCCTTTCCTATATCTTTCTACCGCCTCTCTGACACTCCCGGTCTGGCCCATAAACATTTCAATCCCGGCAGCGGAAAGGGTATGCACCGCATTGGGGCCGACATTTCCGGTTATAATAGCTTCGGCTCCTTTGGAGACCACAAACTGTGACGACTGAATACCTGCTCCTCCTCCCAGGGCGATGGCCTCATTATCAAATACCTCAAAGCTCATGTCATCTGTGTTCACGATGATAAAATAAGCACACCGGCCAAAGCGGGGATCAATTTGTGAATCTAAATTTGTTCCACTGGAACTTGCCGCGACTTTCATATGTTATTCCTCCTTTAAGGATAAATTCTTTGCTATATGTTACGTGACGCTATTTTTCCGCCATCCCTGGATAGATATTTCCAGACAATGGGCTGCCCCAATCCTTACACCATCCGGACCCTGTCCTTCAATTAATTTATATTGGAAAGCATACCTCATGAATTTCGTATGTTCTTGTTACCTCCTGTTTTCCCTTTGCGGGTTATTTCAGGAGGTTTTTCAGAGCGTCAGAAATGGCGGATTCAGAGTGAAGCCCCACAAAGCGCTGTATCTCTTTACTGTTTTTAAAGATAACCATGGTGGGGACACATTGTATTCCTAATCTCATCGCCATATCCTGGTGTTCATGAATATTCATAGAAGCAACCAATACTTTACCTTTAAACTGATGCGCAAGCTTACTGATAATCGGCTTTTGAAAGTGGCACGGTGCGCACCACGGTGCACTAAAATCTACAAGTGTAACGCCGCGTTCAATTGCTTTTTTAAACTCCACTCCGGATGGGATGTTTCTTATCCCCATTGTATTTCCTCGGTTTGTGCATTTATAATTATATGCAGCCCAATTATTATCAATAATCATGCCATGTGTAACGGCACTGTCTATATGAATATGACAGCATTGCGGTGCCATGACATAACCATCTATAATAATGATTAAAAATTGGGAGTCATGAAAAATTAAGTCTTGCGGGGGAAAGAATTCTAAACAGGTTGATCGATAAAAATGGCGTTACTTGTAATAAGAAGTAACGTTAGATAACGTTTTTGTAACGCTTATAAATCTCAATGTTGCAAGTTAGTTGGTGTCCATCCATAAATGAGGATTGTTGTTCAAGATCAAGGCATGTGAAACTTTTTTTATTTCACCGGGGCCATTACTCCATTATTCCGATTGGGGCGAAGCCCTGATTTTTTCCATGTGACGCAGAATCTATTTTTTCCATCTTCCGCACATACCTCTGCCCAAACCTTTCCTCCTGCAACCTCCGGTCCTCTTTGCATTAAAACCCATTTGAGAAAACTTCCGAAGCACGGAGACAAAATCGTCATCCACACCTTCTTCGTAAAACATATAATTTTCGAAAGGATTTCGATATTGAAGGTCATAGCGCCTTCTTTTTTCCTCATTTCCCAGAATCTGATAGGCCACATTGATCTCCTTGCGCTCTTCATAATCGCAGCAGGTCCTGCCCGGAGCACGTTCCGATATTCTACCCATAAAGGAAGCAATGTATAATATCCTTTCCATTTCCACGCTTCACGGAAAACATCTCTACTGGTTCATAACTCAAGACGTTGTACCAGAGTTTCCCATATGTTTTTGACCGCCTCACAACCTTCAGAATTGCCGTCAAATTCCACAATAGTTTTCCCCTGAACCATTGCCTGAGTGAAGGCAGGATCAAAAGGAATCCTCCCCATCACTTTTATGTTTCTTTGTTTTGCAAAGGCCTCAATGGCTTGTCCTTCATCAGGATTGAGATCGAACTTATTGATACACACCATGGCAGGAATCTTGAAAAAGGCGGCCAGTTCGGCCACACGTTCCATATCATGCCTGCCGGAAACAGTGGGCTCGGCGACAATGAGCACAGCCGTAGCCCCTCCCAGGGATGCGATGACCGGACAACCGATCCCGGGAGGGCCATCCGTAAGAAGTAAATCCATATGTTTTTCCTCGGCAAGCTTTTTACCCTCCTGCCGGATAAGTACCACTAGTTTGCCGGAATTTTCTTCCGCTATGCCAAGACGGGCATGGGCCATGGGACCGAAACGGGTCTCGGAAAGATACCACTCTCCACAGGTGTTCAGGGGGAAGTCTATGGCTTGCTCAGGGCAAAAATAGTAACAGACACCACAGCCCTCACATTCAATGGAATCCACCACAAAATCGTCGCTAATGGCATCCCACCGGCATAAATCCCTGCACAGGCCGCACTGGTTGCATTTATCCTGATTAATGATTGCTGTATGTCCGGATTCAAAATCATGGTGTTCCTTGATTTTCGGATCCACGATCAGATGAAGATCGGCTGCGTCAACATCCGCATCACAAAGAACTTTATTTTCGGCCAGTGAGGCAAATGCCGCAATAATACTGGTTTTTCCGGTCCCGCCCTTGCCGCTTATGATGACAATTTCTTTCATGAAAACTGCTTCCTTTTATCCTGCGATTTTCTCAATATTATGATATAATTGCACGAATTTTTCTTTCCATTCGGGCATCACCTCCACGACCATATCTCCCCTTGCATAGGTTTCCGCAATCTGTCGATCAAAGGGAATTTCCATCATAATGGGCACATCATGCTCTTTAGCATATTGGGTTACCTGATCATCGCCCATGTCTGACCGGTTGATGACCAGACCGCACGGAATTCCTAAAATTTTGACAGCTCCTACAGCCAGTTTCAAATCATGCAAACCGAATGGCGTGGGTTCTGTGACCAGCAAAACAAAATTTGCGCCTTTCATGGAGGCGATCACAGGACATGAGGTCCCGGGAGGTGCATCGATAATAGTCAATATGTCAGACCGGGTATATTCACGTACTTTTTTGATCAGAGGGGGTGACATTGCCTCGCCAACCCTCAATTTTCCATGGACAAATTCAAGCCCGTTTCTATGTCCCTTCTCGATTATGCCTAATTCCCGGCCTGTTTCCGTGATGGCCTTTTCAGGGCAAACCTCTATGCACCCGCCACAACTGTGACAGAGTTCATGGAATGGCAATACGGTATCACCAATGACAACAATGGCCTTGAACTGGCATATTTCTCCGCATTTCCCGCAAAGACTACATTTTTCCATATCCACCTCGGGGACCGGTGTTGTGATATTCTTAACCTCTTTAACAGTAGGCCGAATAAAAAGATGCGCATTGGGTTCTTCGACATCACAATCCAGAACCTGAACATCAAATCCAAGAGAAACGGCCAGGTTAGTGGCCACCGTCGTCTTTCCTGTCCCTCCTTTTCCACTTGCAATACTGATAATCATTATTTACTCCTTGCGGTTTATAAGTCTCTACGCATTCCCAAACAAAAGCTTTAAAAAAATAAAAATTGCATTTATGCGCTTGTGAAGGCTTTGTCTTTCTCCTTTTTGCTTACCGCCAAATAATAGACAGCTCTTTTTTTGAGTTCAGAGCGAATTTTTCCGGTTCGAATTAGTTTCCCGAGATATTTGGATACCTCATTGAGATGCATATCGAAAACATCCGCAATTTGATCCGCGGTACACGGCCGACGCTGTAGCATGGATAAGATCGTTTCCTGGTTCGCCCGGACATGGTTTGAATGCTTGGCCTGGAATTCCGCGATAATTTCTGCGCACGGGTGAAACAAATCGGTCAGGGCTTCCATGCGCTTTTCGGAAAGGGCCGTGGCATAATCCTCGGACGGTGGACGTACCGCCGTATTGAGATGAATCCGATCCGGGCCTATTTCTTTTGCAAGATCGGCAATTTTCCGAACATTGGTGGGAGTTGAGTTTGTCCCTGCTATTAAAAAAACTTCCATCCACAACTGTCCCTTGAATTGCGCACGAAAGTCCTTTTGTCCTTTAATTAAATGATCAAACCGCAGTTGCGGGTGTGGACGGTTCACCCATTCGTAAGATGCCTGGTCCCAGGCACTCAGAGAACATTTCACGATGTTTGCACAATTAGCGGCATCACGCACTTCCGGCAGGTTTAGCATTGTGCCGTTGGAGAGAAGCACCGCAGGAATTTTGCTGTTTGAACGGATGAACTCGATCACTTCTCCGAAACGGGAATGAAGCGTTGGTTCTCCGGAACCGGAAAGGGTGATGTAGTCCGCCTCGCCATCTTTATTTAACCACTCTTTGAGTTCGGATAACACGATGTCTGTTGGAACATATTCTTTTCTTTCGACTGTCTTTTCAGTGGTTCGCCCTAACTGGCAAAAAATGCAATCCAAAGAGCATGTCTTGTAAGGGGTCAGATCCACGCCCAGTGACCGTCCGAACCGCCGCGATGGTACGGGACCAAATAAGTAATGATATTTTTTCTCCATGATTTTTCTTATTCCCATTGTATCCCCTCGGTTTGTGCATTCATATATTATGTGCAGCCCTACTTCTATCAATAATCATGCCATGTGTAACGGCACTGTCTATATGTATATGACAGCATTGCCATTCATGACATAACCTGCTATAATAATAATTAAATATAGGATATCATGAAGAATTAAGTCATGTGGGGGAAAGAATTTTAAACAGGTTGATAAATAGAAATGGCGTTACTTATAATGAAAGTTAACGTTTTTGCAACGTTAATATAACACTTAAATGCGAGTTCCGGACGTGTTATGTTTTAATATGGGTTCACGGTCAATCGGGTCATTACCACGCCGGGACTTATTCACAAGTTACCTAGGTATGAATCATGGCTGTTGGTAATATGAAAATCCATGTTCGTCTGCCCTACGTATTTAGCTTTGGGGAAAAGGTGTCAGGTTTCAGGTGTCAGGGTCGAGAAAATTGAAGAGCTGAAACCTGAAACCTGAACACTGACACCTTACGATTGAACTCAATAACCAAAAATCTTGATTTACACCCAAGTTATCTTGGGATAGGTAGTAGACCGTTTAGGTATAGTAGGAAAAATGCACAAATCAAAATCGCGGTAAGTGCTCCCCATCCTTCTTTTATCTTGTACCCGATAGCGATCATCGCCAATATAGAAAACATAACAAGAACCATTCGTGAAATAAACTCAAAAGAGAAAGCAGGTTCTGCCCCCATTCCCAATAGTCCCATATATTCCAAAAACATAATTTACCCCGACTCTTTTTTTTAAAAACTATTTGGAAATATTATACTCTATTTATGATAAATTCGTAAAAAGTCCGATTTAGACGGTTTCGTAAAAAGTTCAAATTCAAAGCGTGCAAATTTTGTAATCATGAGGCGTACTTTTCGTACGTTGAATGATTGCGAAATGCAGCACAACGCAGAAGTTGGGCTTTTTACGAAACCGTCATTATTTAATCCAGCACCTTGCGAACCGTGAGGGTAAAATCACGGACTACAAAAGGCTTCAATACCAAAGCTTTCACACCCAGTTCCCCGGTCTTTTCTTCAGATATTTTTTCATGGTATCCGGTGCAGAGGATAATCGGCATGTTCGCACGAATGTTCAGAATTTCCTTTACCAGCTTTTCACCGGCTATTTTCGGCATGGTCATGTCGGTAATTACCAGATCAAATCGGTCCGGCCCGGAACGAAACAGTTCTAACGCCTCTACAGGATTCGTCCTCGTCTCCACCTGATACCCAAGACGTTCCAGTATCCGCCTCACCATTTTTACTATAGATTCTTCATCGTCAATAAAAAGTATCTTCTCATTTCCTATAGGCAGCGCCTCCGGTTCCCTGGCTTTTTGCTGTATTTCGGATTCAAATACAGGGAGCAGCACCTGGAACATACTTCCTTTTCCAGGCTCACTCTGGACGGTAATTACTCCATGGCAACTCTTTACGATTCCGTGAACTACGGAAAGACCCATGCCGGTGCCGACTTCTTTGGTGGTAAAATAGGGGTCAAAGATTTGGTCTGCAATTTCAGGTTCAATTCCATGGCCCGTATCGCTTACGGTCAGCGCTACATAGCAACCCGATTTTACCTCTAATTCCTCATCCTGTTTTTCAAATTCAATATTCTTGAGGGTTACTTCCAAAACACCCCCATTTTCACCCATGGCATGGGCGGCGTTGGTACAAAGATTCATGAGCACCTGACTCATCTGTGTGGGATCGGCGAAAACCGTGTCAACTTCACAGGAAATGTCCTGTGATATTTCAATTGTTGCAGGAATAGAGGACCGAAGCAGCCTGAGGCAATCTTTTATGATCGGGGTGAGATTCACCGGTTCGAGTTCAATTAAATTTTTGCGGGCAAAACTAAGCATCTGCTGCACCACATCCGATGCTCTTAAGGAGGCCGAGCGAATTTCGTCCAAACACTCCTTTGCGAGACTTCCGTCCGGTACGTCGTCTACACCCAGTTCCGCATTCCCGAGAATAATGCCAAGGATATTGTTAAATTCATGAGCAATCCCTCCGGCAAGGGTGCCGATGGATTCCATCTTCTGGGCATGGCGGAGTTGAGCTTCGAGTTCCTTTCTTTTCGAGATATCCCGAAGGGAACCAATAAATTTTATGGGATTGCCCTGTTCATTCTTGATCAATACAACGTTAATCGTACAAGGATGTTGGGAACCATCTTTGTCTGTTAAAAAAATTTCAAAATCATGGGCTTTTCCTTTAGTAAAGAGCATACTTATTAATTCATTTCTTTGTTCGGGATGGGTATAAATATCATATGCTGATTTCCCGATTAACTCTTTTCTCTTATATTGAGAGATGTTCTCAATTGAAGGGCTGAGTTCTAAAATAGTTCCATCTATAGTTGTTTCGTAATACACATCCTGTATATTTTCAAATATTTCCCGATACTTTTCCTCATTCTTCAGAAGTGCCTCTTGGGTTTGTTTACGTTCGGTGATGTCACGGGATATTCCAAGAATCCCAACAGGTTGACCGGTTTGGTTACGAATAAAATTTACGGTTACTTCAACCCAAACCAGTGAGCTATCCTTGCGGATCATTTCTATTTCTAAAGTTCTGATTCTCGAAGGGTCGGCATGGCCCTGTGCTTCCAGTTTCAGTTCTTCCTCAAACGTCTTGTTGATCAATGTCTTAGAGGCCGGCGTCATTGTATGGAAATTTGGAAGCGCCATATATTCTTCAACGCTGTATCCGGTAAATTTTTCAATGGATGGGCTTACATAGGTTAGGTTGAAATTCATATCGCGGGTCAAAATGATATCAGTGGCATTTTCCGCCAATAGCCGATACATCTTTGCGCTCTTTAAAAGCGCCTCTTTTTCCTTGAGATTCGTGATGTCTGTGAGTATCATTAGGATACCCATCGGATTCCCGATTTCATTTCGAAGTAGCGAATTGTGCATCAAGGTGGGAAATTCAGTTCCGTCGCATGTTACATGCCAAATTTCTCCTTTGAAACTTCCTGTTTTTTTAAGCTGCTTGTTCGCAGCTTCCACAGATGGCATTTGTTGAAGAGTATGAAAGATTGAGAGATTTTTACCGATAAGTTCTTTAACGGAATATTCGTGCATTTTTGCGAAGGCGTCATTTAAATATTTCAGCTTACCATCCAGGTCAACGATAGCTATACCTTCACTGCTTTGCGCTATAGCTGATGAGAGAAGCTGCACTGGATCATCCATTTGTCCTCGCTCAGCGACTTTCTTTTCTAATTCTTTGACCCGTTGCTTTAATTTTTCATAAGTTTGATTGTCGGGCATCGGAACATCCCCCATGTAACCAGCGGTCATAACCATTACCAAAAGCACCGGCTAAAATAGTTACTTTATTTGCCTTATTTGCCGCATTTTTTAACATACCTGACTTTTGATGCTTTGGGAACATTTTTATAAATCAGGATTTTTTCTTCAAGACTCGTTACGTTCAGAGCGACGGGTGTGAATCACGGCTGTTGGCAATATGAAAATTCATGTTCGTCTGCGCTACGTATTTAGCTTTGGGGAAAAGGTGTCAGGTTTCAGGTGTCAGAGGACATGTAGGTTTCAGGTGTCAGGTCTGGCGATTCCTGACATCTGAAACCTGACACCCGAGACCCGATGGCGAGGTTTTCGCTCAAAAATAAATAAGTTAATGCGTGAGAACCATTTTAATAAATCATTAATGCTCCCGAAACCTGAACACTGACACCTTAATAACCAACAATCTTGATTTACATCCCAGAGCGACGTAATAGAATCGGTTTAGAAACTGATGGAAGGGGGAACCCTAAACAATGCAAATTTTTGTGTGTATGCTTTAATCAAGGATGCTTAGCCCGGCTTGCTGAAAAATGGGGCGCAGGTAATAGAGGCTTTCCCGGCCGGCCGATTCCGGGGTGTCCACATACGGATAGAGCTCCAGGCTGATGTCTCCCTGATAATTCAACCGGATCATGGTGTTGAAAATATCCAGAAACTGAATAACACCGTGCCCGGTAATCAGGTGATTGTGAATCCGGGTGGCGGCAATGTCTTCTAAATGAACATGGCCCACCCATTCAAAGAGTTCCTCGAATGCTTCCGACGGATCTTCACCTGCGCAAAAAAAGTGGCCGATATCGAAATTCAATCCCACGGCAGGAGATTTTACATTTTTGATAAATGATTTGAATTCCGCAGTATTTTCTATAAACAGGTCCGGTTCCGGTTCCACCAGGATTTTTACTCCCAGTTGTTCCGCCAGAGGAATGACCTGTTCCATGCCCTGATGAAACAAAGACATGGCTTCCTTGCGTGACATATTATTCAACGGGCCTCCGGGGGGAACGGAAATATTTTTACACCCCAGCGCGTCAGCCACTTTCAAACAGTTCTTGGTATGCCGGATTCGGAGGTCGCGTCTTTGTTTTTCGGGTTCGATCCAGGACGGAAGATACGTGTCTCCGATAGCAAAAAGGGTAAAACTGTTTATGTTGGTGACGTTCAGGTCATGTTTTTTGAGAGCTTCTTTAACCCGGGCCAGATCCGTGGCTGTAAAGTCGGGCGGATAAAGATGGGGTCTATCCCCCATGATTTCAACACCTCGAAAGCCCAGTCCCGCGATTTTCTCTAAAGATTCAAGAAGTGAAAACTTAACAAACGCATTGGTGCTGTATGCGAAGATCATGATTTTTTTCCATTTTGTTTATGCACATTCAGAGTATCACATTCTTCTTCCAGCTCCCGAAGGCTATGGACCTGGTCCTGAAAATTCAGCGGGGGATTTTTCCCCAGCGGTTTTTTGAAATAAAATCCCAGTTCCGGAATCAGTCCGGAGCGACCCGTTAATTTCAAAACTGTCATCCAGCGTGAAAGATCCAGAATCAACGGGGCGGCCAGGATGGAGTCCCGGCCCTGAAGGTTCAAACGGATACTCATGGGCAGACCGAATATGCCCTGAAAATCGATGACGTCCCAGGCTTCTTTGGCGTCACCTCGGGGCGGGTAATAATCAATATGAACTTTATGACAAGGCTCTCCGTATTTTTCTCCCACAGGATATCCCAGAATATCGTCCAGCAGTTCGGTTTTATTGGCCATTTTGCCTGCGGCCCGCTCAGGGTTCATGAGGTTTTTTCCGTCGGCGTTTCCCAGGATATTCAGGCTGTACCATCCATCCACATGGAGACATCGGGCTTTCAGAGCCGAGGCCAGGACCACTTTAAAATAAGTCTGACCGGTCTTGCCGTCACGGCCGCATACGGGGACGCGGTGTTTAACGGCCAGTTGAACAATAACGGGAAATTCCAGATGATTGGGTGAGAAATTCACTACCGGGATTCCGGACAGAATCGATGCCAGGACATAGGCCAAATCCGGAAACTTCGAAGGATCGACTTTGGAATAGAGTTGCGACAGACTTGTAAAATTTTCAAGATCTAATTGAATGCCCGCCGGCAGAAGGTTGATTAAAACCGGCAGCGCATTGGAATGGTGTTTTTTGATGTCCTGGATGTCATCCATCAGGTGTCGGACCTGTGCTTTGAGATCCAAATCCGGGGGAGGGGGTTGGAATATGAGGATTTCATCGAGAGTTGACCGATACGGTTTCCAGATATTTTCAGGTACCACCCCGTGAGTTTTGACACAATCGCTAAGTTTTGCCGGCTGCGTATCCCAACCTGCCATGTGTACGGCATGGGGTGGCGCCAGGTAGGGAAAACTGTTGCGGGTGGTTAAGCTGGGTAGGAGGGTATCCGGGTCTTTTTGTAATGTCGCCACAGCTACTGCAAGGGTGGAAGCTACTGCTCCTTTGGCGCCCGCGACCAGCAAGAGCAGTGAACGAGATTTCAGATGATCAGAATTTGTCATAAGCAATGAGCTTGCTTTTCCGTGAAGATCCGATGCCTATTTTATTTTGCCCTGAAAAACTTGGTCCTTTGGGCCAGGTCAAAAATAGATGGCTCTGCCTTGGAGTTTTGTGTTTAAAATCAAAAATTCCAAGCACCAAATTACAAATAAATCACAAATTTCAAATCACAAATTCAAAACCGGTTCAACGAGCAGCGAAGGTGCTTGCGCCCCGTGAGCGATTGTTTTTTTTGTTTGGGGTTTTGAATTTCGGTCATTGTTTTTTGTTTGTTTTTTGGGATTTGTTATTTGGAATTTCAATAAGTCAATGAACTTTTAATAAGGCAAATCCCCTCTGGGGATAACCAAAGCCTAGTCCTCTGGGCCAGGATTCTTTACTACAATGCTATTTTTAACACATCCATCATTTTGTCAACAAAATGAAAATTGATTTCCTTTTTAACCTTTTCGGATATGTCTTCGAGATCATTTTCGTTCTGCTTTGGCAGAATCAGGGTTTTAATGCCTGCATGATGGGCAGCCAGAACTTTTTCCTTTATCCCGCCAACCGGCAGTACCTGGCCCCTCAGGGTTATCTCACCGGTCATGGCAAGATCTTTTCGGATGGTTTTTTTTGTTAGCAGGGATACCAGGGCGGTGAGCATGGTGACACCGGCGGAAGGCCCATCCTTGGGTATGGCGCCTGCAGGGATGTGCACATGAATATCACTGTTTTCAAAAAAATCTTCATCAATCTTCAGGGATGCCGCATTGGTCCGAATAAAACTTAATGCCGCGGTTGCGGATTCCTTCATCACATCCCCGAGCTGACCGGTTAAGGTCAGCACTTTTTTTCCTTTCATGGAGGTGGCTTCAATAAAAAGAAGTTCTCCTCCGGTGGGTGTCCAGGCCAACCCCAGAGCCACACCGGGTGTTGAAATTCTTGATTTCACGTCGGAGATCAGGCGAATCGGGCCCAGATACTTGGAAATATCATCCACCCCGATTTTAGCGGACACGGCCTCGCCTTCCGCGATATTGGCCGCCACCCCCCGGCAAACCGATGCGATTTCCCGCTCGAGATTTCTTAAGCCCGCCTCCCGGGTATAGCCGGTGATGATCTGCTTTAACGCCCCTTTTGTAAAAGATATTTGGTTCGCCTTCAGACCATGAGCTTCCCGCTGGCGGGGAATGAGATATTTTGTTGCAATTTGAATCTTTTCGTCAAGGGTATAGCCCAGAAGCGTCAGTACTTCCATCCGGTCCCTTAAGGCCGGCGGTATGGTGTCAAGAATATTCGCGGTGGTGATGAACATGACTTTGGACAGGTCAAAGGGCACATCCAGATAGTGATCCGAAAAAGAAAAGTTCTGCTCGGGGTCAAGGACCTCCAGGAGTGCCGATGACGGGTCTCCGCGAAAATCGCTCCCCACCTTGTCTATTTCATCCAGCATAAATACCGGATTGTTTGATCCGGATCGGCGGATTCCCTGGATAATGCGGCCGGGAAGGGCGCCCACATAGGTGCGCCGATGTCCTCTGATTTCCGCCTCATCCCTGACGCCTCCCAAGGAAATACGGATAAATTTTCGCCCTAACGCCCGGGCGATGGAGTTGCCCAGCGATGTTTTGCCGGTGCCCGGAGGGCCCGCGAAACACAGGATAGGACCTTTTGACTCGGGCTTGAGCTTGCGCACGGCAAGGTATTCGATGACCCGCTTTTTGGGTTTTTTAAGTCCGTAATGATCGTTATCCAAAACCTTTTTTGCCATTTTTATATCCAGGTTGTCTTCCGTGCTTTCGTGCCAGGGAAGGGTGGTCAGCCAGTCCAGATAGGTTGATGCCACGGTATATTCCGCAGAAGACGGGTGCATGCGGGAAAGGCGGTCCAGTTCTCGTTCCGCCTCTTTGCGGGCTTCTTCGGGAAGATTTTTTTCCTCGATTTTAGCTTTGTAGTCTTCAATTTCAACCGAGGCCTCATCTTTTTCGCCCAGCTCTTCCTTGATCTTTTTGAGTTGCTCCCGCAGATAGTATTCTCTTTGCCGTTTATCCATATCCCCCTTGACTTGGGATTGTATCTTGCTTCCGAGCTCTAAGATTTCCAACTGATAATTAATCAGCCGGGTCACTTGTTTTAACCGTTTTTTGACATTAAAAATTTCCAGCACCGCCTGCTTTTCCTCAAGGCTGGAGTTGATGGTAGAAGCAACCATATCGGCCAATATGCCGGGCTCCTGTATGGATTTTGCCATGGTAACAATTTCAGGGGGCAGTCCCGGAGAAAGCTCGGCAATGCGGCTGAACTGGCTTATCATGTTGGACATCAGTGCCTCTGTTTCCTTATCCTTCTTACCTTCATCCTTCATATACTCTACACGGACTCGGGGGTAGGGCTTGCCTTTGATAAACTCTTTTATCCGGAATCGCTCCATGCCCTGGGTAAGCAATTGCAATTTGTTGTCTTCGGTTTTTGCCATTTTAAGGATCAAAGCGCTTGTCCCAACTTCATACAGATCCTTTTTCGTGTACTTGCCTTCCTGAATCGGTTCTTTTGCCACAACAAGACCTACGACCCGATTCTGGGACATGGCTTCGTCCACCAGTTGGATGGATCGTTCCTGTATAACAAAAAGGGGCAAAACCATTTTGGGGAAAAGAGCTGCATCAATCATAGGGAGAATAGGAAGAATTTCGGGCAATTTATCCGTCTTGATTTCACTGGATGACTGAGGCTGTGTCATGGCTACCTCCGATTTACATTTTTTTGAAGGATAATGGGATCAACAAGAGAACGGCTATCCTTAGGTAATATCTATTTTGCGAATTTTATCGAGTGAAAGTTTGGCCAGCCGGATCTGGAGAAAACCGTTTGAATATGACGCTGAAACCACTTCAGGATCAATGGGTGCGGGAAGGTATAAGGTGCGTTCAAACCTGCCGTACTGGATTTCAGCCAGTCTGTATTTTGCGTTTTCTCCACGAGGAAATTCAGCACGGGTCCCATAAATCCTGACCGCCTTGTTGCTGATTTCCAATTCCAGGTCCTCTTTATTGGCTCCGGCGATTTCAGCCAGAATAAGAATCTGGTCAGGAGTTTCATAAATATCCATTTGAGGCTTCCATTTCCGAGCGGATAGCATGAACATGGGGCGTATGGGCCGAAACATATCATCAATGGTTTTTTCGAACTCGGGATCGAGCTGATCAAAATCGCTAATGAATCGTATTTTGATATAGTCCATTTTTTAGCTCCTGTGTGTTAATGCTGATATCTTTTTTGCTTTGGCCGGCTCTAATAAGTTCATTATAATCAAACAAAAATAGTAACCATGTCAAGGAAAAATAATGTTGCTTATCCTTGCAGGTGTCAGGTTTCAGCTAATTCGTTTCTTACTCCTGACACCTGACACCTGAAACCTGATTGCAAGGCTTTCGCTCAAAAAATGAATAAGTTAATGGGTGAAAACCATTTTAACAAATCGGTAATGCTCCCATCGGCTGTGAGTTGACACGGAACTATCGAGGAATACCGGTTTCCTGACACATGCTAATTTACGACTAAAACTGAAATATCTTTTGCCAAGTTAAACACTTTCTGTGCAACACTCCCGAGAATAAAATCCTTAATTCCGGACAGGCCCCTTCTTCCCAAGACAATGACATTATAACCGGACTCGGCTTCTTTAACGATATCCCTGGCTACCCCGCTTTTTTTAAACCCTGACTTTACAGTGATATTGTTTTCATCAAATCCTGCATCCATAAGTATGTTTTTGGCTTTTTGTACCGCCTGGTTCACCAGTTCCTTTTTTTTCTCTTCCAGCAAACAGAAGGAACTCTGTTGAGATTTAAAATAAGGGGTTAGCTCCGGACTGTTCATTTCACACAAGGCCGCAGTGTCCGGAATGACATTAAATAACATAATCTTGTTATCCGTTGTAAATGAATTAGCGATAAATTCAACTGCTCGCACAGCGTTTTCAGAATCGTCAATCGCCACTAATATTTTTTTATTCATGGGTCGGTTCCTCCTTTGAGTGTTTTTAAGCCCATATCTTCCATCTTCTACCTCAATAATATGATCCAGATCAAGAGATTTTGTATTTTTTAGATACTGATTACAGCCGGATTGGAATCTGTAGTATTCATAACATATGGGTTTTTACGGTTTTTCTAATCTTTTTTATAATCTGGAGAAAAAGTTATTATAAAATGCAGGCAAAGATATTAGGAAGAGGGATAATTGATCTGTTTTAAGGTATCCCTGATTTTTTCCAGGGTAGACGGGTCTCCCCATTCAACACTAATGCTTTTGTTTTCAGCATCACCTTCAACGGATACAACGCCTTCCAATTCACTCAATTGGTTTTTAATGGTCATTACGCAATGGTTGCAGGAAATATTCGGAACGGAAAAAGTCTGTTTTGTCATTTTAGTGCCTTCTTTTTTAATTTTATTTCTCACATGCTGCATCAGAAAAATGGATGATAAAGAGATGTCTGTTAAAGCGAGGGTAAGGGCAGTTTAACGTCTTGCCCAGGACTAAAGATGGCAGCCACCGGTACAGTGGGCTACTCTTGGTAGCATAAAACGCTTCATAGATTTCACCTCCTTTTGTTGTATCAAAGTAAAGCTTACAGTTATTTGGGAGTGCTTTTTGTCTTTCGATAGAAAGACGGTGACAGGGAGTAATACGGATCATCGCATGCCGGCGATAAAAGAACCTCTGTAGCTGATTTGTGTTCCTGTTTATGTCGGCAATCCAAACAACTCCAGCATTCCCAGTAATGTTTACTTGCATGATCCAGACAGCTTCTGTAATAAGGACAAAAGACATTTCTGTATCCTTTGTTGTGAACCGGGTTTTTATCTTTTCCCATGATTGTCTCCTTGGCTTAATCTGGAAAATCTCGGATTTTAGTCAGGCAAGCTTTTTCCTTTAAAATAGTGATACATTGTGGTAATGTCAATTTTTTTTTAAAAAAAGAACCGGTGATCTTTAACAAAAATCCTCATTTATGGACGGACACTATTTTATACATGAAAATGTTATTTTCGTTCAGGCACCATTAAGGATAACCCGATATTTTTTAAGAAAATCCAGCGGATTATATGATAATTTTGCCTTGCGAAGACCTTGGTTATCAAGGTCCTGTTCACGATTTACCCATTCAAATTTATTTCCCGAATGTTCAAGAAACATCTGATTAATCGCCTGATATACCCCTTTATAGTCCTGGTTTCCTTTTTCAAAATGAATCACAAGTGTATCTTTTGTGAAGCCTTCGGCGATGGTATACGCCACCATTTTTTCATCGACGATGATTGCAGCGCCTGTGAGGACTTGTAGGTTTTCCCATTTGCTTAAAATTTTTGAAATGGAACGGTTTTCAGCGGCCAGCACCTCAGACGACTCACAGTCGCGCCAGACACACCAGTCTTCCTGCATTTGCATAGCCTTATGGATCATATCTGTCCCAAAAGGAACATATTCAAAGTCATAGTTTTTCTTGAATTGGTTCAAGAGATTCTTCTTTTTATGGAAACGCTTGCCTTTGAGTTCGATGAGGTCAGTAACAGAGTAGAGATAATCCCAGTCTCCTCTTGATTCCTCAATGGTAATAAGAGGGCTAACTGTGTCTTTCCATATCTGAAGTAAGGTCTCGGGGATGCGGTTGAATATGGTGTTGGTGGTAAAATGTTCATTAAAACACCTCCTCCAGTCAGCATCCTGCCATAAGCCCACAGGCGCCCAGTATAATTTTTCCGGAACCGTCTGCTTTATCCAAACAAGCTTATCCGACCATGCCCAGGTGAGTCCGTATTCCTCCGCCCACCCCCACAAGTTCACAAAACTGTAGTCAGAAGTTTTTTGCGAACACATGGAAAAATAATCTGAGTACTCTTTCTGTTTATCCAAGGTTATGGGTTCAAAAATTAAAGACATATGCCGTCAAAGCTCCGAATAGATGTTTTTAATAATTAAATTATTAAAAAATGAAGCAAACTTTATGCCAACATGTATTTTTCCGGCGAGTTAATGTATGATAGTGTTAATCGGGTTGTTTTGGCTAAATCAGTTCCACCTCTTGCAGATTAATGTTCACAATAGGCCGGCACAGAATTTGCTCCTGTCATGAGAAAAACAGGCTTGAACGTATCTTTTTGCAACCCATTTGAAATATTTGGGAAATTGTGAGGTTGTGAAAAAATTGAGAAAAACAGTAAGGAGAGGATCATGGGAAAACATCTTGTACTTGTCGGCGGCGGCCACGCCCATATGGTGACACTTGCGAAGTTACATAACTTCATTGAAAAAGGCTACCATATTACGGTGATTGGCCCTTCACCATACCACTATTACTCAGGAATGGGACCGGGAATGCTGGGTAAAATATATACACCCGAGGACATCCGTTTCGCCACAAAGCATGTGGTGGAAAAACAGGGTGGCACGTTTGTTTCGGGAAAGGCTGTGCGTGTGGATCCGAAGGAGAAAACCCTAATCCTGGAGTCCGGTGTATGTTTTCCCTACGATGTTCTTTCATTTAATATCGGCAGTTATGTACCCGCAACCTTAGTTAAAGATGACGGCAAAGATATTTATTCTGTAAAGCCCATTGAAAAGCTTATCCAAGCCCAGGCGCGAATTTTGGAACTCGCTTCACAAAAAAAAATAGCGATCAGCATCATCGGCGGCGGTCCTTCCGCTGCTGAAATAGCAGGAAACGCCTGGGGTCTGACCCGGAATCTTGGAGAAAATATGCCCGAAATCCGAATTTTTGCAGGAGAAAATTTCATGTCACGCTTTCCGGATAATCTCCGGAGAAAGGTTACCGAATCGCTCACAAAACGCCATATTGAAATTTTGGAACCCGGCTATGTTAAAGAGATCAAAACCGGCCATATTACATTGGAATCGGGAAAAAATTATAAAACGGATGTAATCTTTTTGGCGATTGGTATTAAGCCGTCGCCCATATTTAAAGAATCCGGTCTGCCAACCGGCCCGGATGGAGGTCTGCTGGTCAATAAATACCTTCAGAGTACAGAGTATCCGGAAATTTTTGGCGGCGGTGACTGTATTTATTTTAAAGATCGGCCTTTGGATAAAGTAGGGGTTTATGCGGTACGTGAAAATCCGGTACTTTATCACAATCTAATGGCATCACTGGAAGAAACAGACCTTATGCCCTTTGATCCGGGTGGAGATTATCTGCTTATCTTCAATATGGGAGACGGCACCGGAGTATTGAAAAAAAAATGGCTTCTTTTCGGAGGCAGACGTGCCTTTAAAATCAAGGATTATATTGACCGGAAATTTATGAAAAAGTTTCAATCCATTGAATAACAAAACATTAAGTGTTCAGGGGGTATAAATTAAGACCGTTGGTAAGCGCTGATCCATGTCTATTGACAAACCGTGGCTACGATGTCAGGTTTCAGGTGTCAGGTTTCAGGTGTTAGGGTCGAGAAACTTGAAGAGCTGAAACCTGAACACTGACACCTTACGATTGAACTCAATAACCAACAATCTTGATTTACACCCAAATAGAAGGCGTGAATCGCACCAGGGGCGAAGCAGATGAGACTATTACTACTGAACATGCTTCCTGACACCTGAAACCAAATAACCATGGCAATCTTAGCAAACAACAGTCTTGATTTACACCCGTGTTCAGGGTTGACAGGTTCACCCGCCTTCACTCCCGAAGTTTTTCTTTACCATCTGTTCCAGAGATGTTTTCAAAAAAAAAGTATTTTGGTTAAGTCATCTTCAGGAAGGATGTTTTCTTCCAATACGATTTCTCTGATGCTCTTCCCTTTCTCACTAGCCTTGGTTGCTATTAAGGCTGCCTTGTCATACCCCACATGAGGAACCAGATATGTGGCCATGGCCAGACTTTTCTCAATATTTTCCGTGCACTTTTGCCTATTGGCGGTGATGCCGCTGATGCATTTTTCAGCCAAAAGCTTAGCTCCGGAAGAAAGGAGATCTATAGATTGTAGAAGATTGTAAGCAATCACCGGCAACATGACGTTTAGTTCTAAATTGCCGGACTGTCCCCCCACCATGATGGTTGTATCGTTTCCCATGACCTGGGCTGCCACCTGAATCACGGCTTCCGGGATAACCGGGTTAATCTTTCCGGGCATTATGGAAGATCCGGGCTGAAGTGCGGGAATAGATATTTCACCCAAACCGCATCTGGGTCCGGAAGCAAGCCACCGGATGTCATTACAAATTTTCACTAAACTTACGGCGATGGTTTTTAACGCCCCGCTGGTTTCAACCGCGGCATCCTGGGCTGCCTGGGCTTGGAAATGGTTTTTCGCCTTTTTAAAATCGAGTTGTGAATGTTCTGAAATCAGCGCAATAACTCTTTTTGCAAAATCAGGATGGGTGTTTAATCCGCTTCCAACGGCCGTTCCCCCCAGGGCAAGCTCTGCAAGACGGTCTTCAACAGCTTCAATCCTTTTGATTCCAAGAGCCACCTGTCTTGCATATCCCCCGAACTCATTACCGAGAAACATGGGCACGGCATCCTGGAGATGGGTCCTTCCGATTTTTTTGACATCCTCAAATTCCACTTCCTTATACAAAAGACTTTTTCGAAGAGTGACAAGGGAGGGAATCAGGTGATTTTTAATCGAAGTTAAAGCAGCCATATGAATCGTCGATGGGATGACATCATTACTCGACTGACCCAGATTAACGTGGTCATTGGGATGAACCGGAGATTTTCCTCCTTTTTTTCCTGTAATTATCTGGTTTGCCCTTGAGGCAACAACTTCGTTCATGTTCATATTTGTGGAAGTGCCTGATCCTGTCTGGAAAATATCTACCACAAACTGATCATCAAATTTTCCGTCTATCACTTCCTTTGCAGATACAACAATGGCAGCGGATATGTTTTTGTCCAGCAGGTCCAGCTCGGTGTTTACCATGGCAGCACATTTTTTTATAAGCGCAAGGGAATAAATAAATGATAAGGGAAAGGTAAGCCCGCTTACCGGGAAATTTTCAATTGCCCTTTGTGTGCTTGCCCCAAAATACGCACTTTCGGGGACATCCATGGTTCCTAATGAATCTTTTTCTTTTCTGTATTTCATCAGCCACCTGTCTTTTTGGGGATTCGAATGTTGGGTTAAACAGTTAATTAATACAATAACCGTGCCAGAACACAGAATCAAGCGAATTTGATATATTTGGCATGAGCCTTGCATTTTATGGTAGTATTTTTGTACATGATTTTTTACAGGGATTTTTTACAGGAAAAGAATTTGACGAGTAACCTTTAACGCGTTAAAAAGGAGGAGAACCATGTCTAAGAAACATTACAAAATTGAAACATCATGCCCTCAATGCGGATGTAGCGCTGTTTCGCATCTTTCTGCCGATGAAATCAAAGAAAGATTTGGTGATGTTCCAAACGTTGATATGGAATGTAGTGAATGTATGATCAAATATCAAACCGATATGAAGAAAGCATGCCCGGAGTGGGATAAGGAATGCAAGATGAAGCAATAATCAAAAATGGTAAATTCGTAAAAAGTCATTTTTTGACTTTTTACGAATTTTCAAAAAAAAAGGACAAAAGAGATGGTATATGATTTTACTGCGGATGATGTATTTGAAATGGCCGAACAACTCGAAAGGAATGGCGCTGACTTCTACAGGAAAGCTGCTGAAAATGTTTCCGATCCCAGGTCAAAAGAGCTTTTAACAGGACTTGCGGAAATGGAAGATGAGCACGAAAAGACATTTGCTTTGTTGAGGTCCGATCTGTCCAATGCAGAAAGAATCACAACTGTTTTTGACCCGGAAAATGAATCTGCCCTTTATCTTCGGGCACTTGCAGATACCCGTGTTTTTTTTGAAAAAAAAATTGATGCTTCATCGATGAAAGAGATTCTCAAGGCCGCCATTGTTGCCGAAAAAGACTCAATCGTATTTTATCTGGGCTTAAAGGATTTTGTTCCGGATCAACTGGGGAAGAACAGACTGGATACGATTATCAAAGAGGAAATGGTGCATATTAGAATTCTCGCCAAAGAGCTTATTTCTCTTAACGAGTAATTCTTAAGGGGAGCATTACCGATTTGTTAAAATGGTTTTCACCCATTAACTTATTCATTTTTTGAGCGAAAGCCTTGCAATCAGGTTTCAGGTGTCAGGTTTCAGGTGTCAGGAGTAAGAAACGAATTAGTTGATACCTGAAACCTGACACCTGAAACCAAAAAAGGTTTGGATAGCAATTATTAACAAACTGGTAAAAAACCCTTCTTATGCATGTCTCATGATACAACTGTGTATCAATAATAATCATGAGACGATTTTCAACCCTATCCTGCCTTAGGGTGAACTCAGGGACTTCACCCCAAATAGAACAGTGGAGTAATGGATTAATGGGTATGAAGGAGTTTTTTACAATTACAATGTGTTACTTACACCTTTATCCCCAATACTCCAGCATTCCAGCATTCCATTCCTCCATTCTGATGAAATAAACAGGTTGCCATTAATAAAATGGTAACTTTTCTGAACTGCTGTTTTTTCTTAATGCCCACTAATATAGTCAAACAGCCAGGCAAGTTAAATTTTATCACCAGTAGGCTCCATAATATATATTACCTGAATTGAGCGATTTTTTACTAGATCTGCACCGATCTCTTGCGCATCAAGGATCCGCGAAAATCCTCGACATATCCGCGGGTATGCCTGCGGTTTTCGCGAACCCTTATGCATCAAGATCTCAGCACATCTCTTCGCAAAAAATCGCTCAACTCAGGTATTAATATCCTGCTATTCTTTTAAGGACTTTTCTCCATCTGGCACGAAACTTGAAATAATTAATGATAGAAATTTGTAATGATGAGTATCTTTGTGTGTTTATTTTTTAATATAAGGATTATTAGGGGACATTTTATATATGAGTCCAGGAGGATACCATGTGGGAATATACCGAAAAAGTAAAAGACCATTTTTTAAATCCGCGAAACGTGGGCGTGATAGAAAACGCTGATGGTGTTGGCGAAGTGGGCTCACTGGCATGCGGTGATGCTTTAAAACTCACTTTAAAAATTGATGGCGATAAAAGAATTAGCGATGCAAAATTCCAAACCTTCGGTTGTGCAAGTGCCATTGCATCATCTTCGGCTCTGACTGAAATGATCAAGGGAATTACAATAGATGAAGCAGAAAAAATTACAAATAATGATATCGCCGAATATCTTGGAGGACTTCCAAAGGAAAAGATGCACTGCAGTGTTTTGGGCCGTGATGCTTTGGAAAAAGCAATAGCCAATTACCGGGGCGAACCGGAAAAAAGGGTTGACGGTGAAATTGTGTGTGAGTGCTTTGGGGTCACCGATCTTGAAATCCAAAGGGCAGTTAAGGAAAACCACCTGAAAACCATCGAGGATGTCACGGATTATGTTAAAGCAGGCGGCGGATGTGAGAGCTGCCACGATAAAATATTGGAGATCATTGAATCTGTTATGGGCACGCCCGCTACGGAGAAGACCAGACCTTCGGGAATGACCAATATCCAGAAAATCAGGCTTATTGAAGAGACATTGGAACGTGAAATAAACCCCGAACTCAAAAAAGACGGCGGCGGTATTGAATTTATTGATTTTGCAGATAACACGGTTTTCGTAAAATTGCGCGGCACGTGCTCGACATGCAGTGCCTCTCAAGTGACGTTGAAACATTATGTGGAAACAAGGATAAAGGAACTGGTTTCCCCTGAACTGATGGTAGAAGAGGTGAAACAATGAAGACCATATATGTGGATAACAACGCAACAACACGGGTCGCCCCGGAGGTTCTGGACGTCATGCTCCCCTATTTAAAAGAGTTTTACGGCAACCCGTCCAGCATGCATTCCTTTGGCGGGAACGTAGCACATAAGATCAGGGAAGCGCGCGCAAAAGTCGCATCGTTGATCAACGCATCTCCCGATGAAATCATGTTCACCAGTTGTGGAACCGAAAGTGACAATACCGCTATTCATGCGGCGATCTCGTCTGTTCCCGATAAAAAACATATTATAACCTCACGGGTAGAGCATCCTGCCGTAAAAAATTTATTTGAGCATCTTTCAAAGAAAGGCTACCGGGTTACATTTGTTCCGGTTGACCGAAAGGGAATGCTTGACCTCGATTATCTTTACAACAGCCTTACGGATGATACTGCCATTGTCAGCATTATGTGGGCAAATAACGAAACCGGTATGATTTTTCCGGTCCAAGAACTATCACAGGTCATAAAGACAAAAGGGCTTGTTTTTCATACCGATGCGGTTCAAGCTGTGGGCAAGCTGCCTATCGATGTCAGCAAATCAGAAATAGATATGCTGTCTATTTCAGGGCATAAGATTCATGCACCCAAAGGCATCGGCGCTCTTTATGTCCGTAAAGGGACCCGTTTTTCTCCGTTTCTTATCGGCGGCCATCAAGAAGGGGGCCGGCGAGGCGGAACCGAAAATGTCGCCTATATTATCGGGATTGGAAAGGCGAGCGAACTGGCGGCAACCCACCTTGAAGAGATGGCAACCCGTGTGGAGAAACTACGGGACAAGCTTGAAAATGAATTATTAAAGCGAATTCCCAATGCGATGATAAACGGAGACACAGAGAACCGACTGCCGAATACTACAAGCATCAGCTTTGAATATGTTGAAGGGGAATCGATTCTCTTAATGATGGATGAATTGGGCATTTGCGCTTCCTCAGGTTCCGCATGTACATCAGGTTCCCTTGAACCTTCTCATGTGTTGCGTGCCATGGGCGTCCCGTTTACGGCCGCGCACGGCTCCATACGATTCAGCCTGGGCATCTACAGTACGGAAGAAGAAATCGATTTTATCGTAGAAAAACTTCCACCAATTATTGAAAACCTTCGAACCATGTCACCCTTTTGGAAATAATGATCCGGGTGATGTAGGGGTTACTGAGTTGACGATTTTTCATGAGGCTTTATCACATGGATAACAATATAAAAGAAGGGCGACATACTTGCAAAACAGATGTGGAATCCCTTTCCCAATACAAGGAAAAACTGCCGGTCATTGTTGAGAACATCATCGAAAATTGCGATGATAGTGACTGCTTTACTCATGTGGACCATGAACCGATTCCATCGGAAGGATATGTTGTTGATATCATAAATAAATTAAGGGAAATTTATTTCCCGGGGTATTTTACCAGGGAAAAGATCAATCCCGTCAACCTGAAGTACACTCTCGGACAATCTGTTTTAGTTCTGTTTGATATGCTTTCCGAGCAGATTACCCATAACATGCGGCACGATTGCTTTAGATACGATTTGCCGTGCAGAGAATGCGAAGAACAGGGACAAAAGATTGCGCTTGGCTTTCTGGAATCTATTCCATCCATACGAAAAACATTAGCAACAGATGTGCGGGCTACATACGACGGAGACCCTGCCGCAAACAGCTATGACGAGATTATTTTCAGCTACCCCGGTATGTTCGCTACAACCGTATATCGGGCAGCCCATCAGCTTTTTTTATTTAAAGTACCGCTTCTTCCTCGCATCATGACGGAACATGCCCACAGTTTAACGGGTATAGATATCCATCCGGGGGCTGAAGTCGGGGAAAGTTTTGTGATTGATCATGGAACGGGGGTAGTGATCGGTGAAACCACGGTAATTGGTAAAAACGTGCGTATCTATCAGGGCGTCACACTGGGAGCCCTTTCACTGCCCAAAGATGCCGGGAAGCGGTTGAGAGGGAAGAAACGCCATCCCACAATAGAAGATGATGTTATCATCTATTCGGGTGCTACGATTTTGGGCGGAGACACCATAATCGGTGCGCGTTCCGTAATCGGAGGAAATGTCTGGATAACGGAATCTGTTCCTCCGGATACTAGAGTGATAATGGAGACACCTCGGTTGATCTATAAATAGATTTCCATACACCGTAATTGGCAAGAAGTAAAAATATTGTGTGAATTGTCTCAGGCCTGGGGGGGGTGAAAATCGCCGTGTATACAGATGGAATTTTAATCCCATTTTTGTTCCATATTTTCAGGTTTCAGGTGTCAGGAATGATGAACAGAGGCACTGGCTCCTGAAACCTGACACCTGAAACCAGGTATACGGGAAGGAATAAATATGGGATATTTTTTAAAGCCATATTATGGGCAATTTTAAGCATCCCATCTCAGACCTGTCCGGTGAGACAAGCCTGTATCACAAAAGAATGTGAGACGGAACGGGTTGTCCTCTATGGGTAATAGATTATAACAACCTTAATTTTAAAGATATTACTAAAAAATTTATACTCTATTCAATCTTGGCACAAATTTTGATATACTTATAAACGAAATAATGATAAAAACATAACTTACAAAAGTCGAGATAAAATTTCCGTGAAGCCCTGTGATAAAAACCTCAAAGACGTCCTTCAATTGACGGACAAAATGATTGAACTTGCGAATAAAGGAAATGCCGAAAGAGAAGATACCGGATGCGGTATTCTCTACGGCGTGTTACTTGATTCTGCCTATAAATTGAAAAAACTTGCGGAACATGAAAAGCAAAGGCACATTAAGAAGGGATGGTGGAAAATTGACATGTGCTGCGACCCGGGCGTATGCCGGGCCGGATTGAACGGTGAGCGAGCTTGCATGAAATAAGGGTCTGCAAAAATTTGTAGCCCATCTTTTTAAAGGAGGAGATAAGAATGGCAAAAAGACTTGAAGTGTACAAATGTGGCGTATGTGGAAATATCATTGAAGTGCTCCATGCCGGCAAAGGAAACCTTGTGTGCTGCGGCCAACCCATGAATTTGCTGGTTGAAAACACGGTTGATGCGGCCAAGGAGAAACATGTCCCGGTGATTGAAACCATTGAGGGTGGCGTGAAGGTTAAGGTGGGAGAAATTGCCCACCCCATGGAGGAGAAACACTGGATTGAATGGGTTGAAATTATTGCGGACGGAAAGACTTACCGGCAGTATCTCAATCCCGGGGAAGCTCCCGAGGCAACCTTCAATGTGACTGCGAATCAGATCACGGCCCGGGAGTATTGCAATATCCATGGATTATGGAAAGCATAAAGGAGGTGATCGTATGGCGAGTTGGAAATGTGGGAATTGCGGATATACGTTGGAAGCTGATGCACCACCTGACCGGTGTCCATCGTGCAAAGAAAAATGCGAATTTCTTGACAATACCTGTTATACGCCGGATTGTGAGGTTGAAGGAATCGATAAAAGGATATAAAAGAGGAAAAAATGGTTCAGGACCACGGCCGTGAGATTGCCGAGAAACTGGAATAGCGTCTCGAACCGATTGTAATAAAGGAGGATATGATGACGACACCTAAGCATTGCCCGGGTTTTGAAAATTTTAAGCATCTTAGCTCGTTTACCTGTAGATGCCCTGACTGCGGTAAAGAAAAAGAAATCTTTTCAGATGAATTTGATCAGACGCATGTGTGCGACAGTTGCGGAAAGAAAATAGATTTTACGCAATGTTCCTTGGATGCAACAGCCTAGTACGATGGATCTTTTCCCAGCTTTTGCTTATCTTTTAAATTAAATAGTGTCCATCCATAAATGAGGATTTTTGTTCAAGATCAAGGCATGCGAAAAAAATAACCACAGGCATATAGTTGATATTCCGAGGATTATTTTTTGAGCATAACGCAGAGATTGGGCAAAAAGACCATTTATGGATGGACACTAAATAGTTCAGGAATAGTTAACATGTTCATGTTAGGACTGCAGGGTAGCCCGAGAAAAAAAGGAAACACTCAATTTCTTCTCGAAACGTTCATGAACGAGGCTGAAGAACTCGGAGCCCGGACACATCTCATTGAAGTGGCTGAAAAAAATATCATTCCATGCAAGGGCTGTGGCTTTTGCGAAAAAAAGGGGCATTGTATTACTCAAGACGACGATATGACATGTGAAATCTATCCGTTGCTTCGTGAAGCCGATGTGATTGTGGCATCCTCTCCTATATATTTTTACAATGTTACTGCACAGCTCAAGGCGCTTATTGACAGGAGCCAGACCCTGTGGTCCCGGAAATACAGGTTGAATCTTGAGGATCCCGGAGGGAAAATGAGACGTGGATTTTTGCTGGCCCTCGGGGCCACCAAAGGAAAAAATCTCTTCGAAGGGGTTAATTTGACGGCCCAATATTTTTTTGATGCCGTCGCAGCAGGGTATGAGGGGAGCCTCACTTATTGGCGGATAGAACATCGCGGGGATATGGAAAAGCATCCCACAGTTCGTGATGAGGTCCGAGGTGCGGTGGCCGGTCTTTTAAAACCTTTTCTGGCCAGGAAGACAATCTTATTTGTGTGCCGAGAAAATGCCTGTCGCAGCCAGATGGCCTCAGCGTTTACCCAATATTTGGCCGGAGATAAAATTGAAGCCCTTTCCGCAGGAAGCGAACCCGCAGATAACATTAACCCTGACATGGTCAAAGCCATGCAGGAAAAAGGGATTGACATGGCCTTTCGCAGAACCCGATCCCTGAATCAAGCCGTTTCGGAATTACAACCGGATATGATTATCAGCATGGGCTGTCAGGAAGAATGCCCAATCATACCCGGGGCACAAACATTGGACTGGGATTTGCCGGATCCTGCCGGCAAATCCATGGAATTTATGCGAAGCGTCCGTGATGAAATAGAAAATAGAGTAAAAAATCTTGTAAGCAGTATCGCGACTTAAAACAAAATTGCCTGAATGCTTTATAACCCATGGAAAATCCGGGTTAGGTTGTTTTTAAACCAGGCCCAATTGATGGAAAGGAGCAAGATAACATGCCGGTTGAACTAAAAGTCAAGGATATGATGGTGCCTATTAATGATTATGCAGTAACAACAACTGATAAGCTTCTTAAAGAAGCTGTTCCTGAATTGATGCGGATATACTGCCAGGTGGAGACCGGCAAATGTACGGAGGCCGGACATAGGACAAGTCTTGTACTCGACGGGCAGGGTAAACTTGTAGGAATTTTGGATTTTAAAAGCATTCTTAAAGTTTTGATTCCCGAGATTGCCGGAGGAATCAGCGGAAAATTGCAGGCGCTAGGAATTTCTATGGCCTTTGCAGAGGCCGATGCACACGATATGGATAGTTCAAAGCAAGGATTCAGATCCAGGGTCAGGCAAAATGCACAGACCCGGGTAAGTGACGTCATGCTTAAATTAAGAGGAACCATAGATGCAGATGCAGGTTTTTTAGATGCGTTGAAAATGATTTACCGTAATAAAGTTACGGTGCTACCGGTATTCGAAGGGGACAAATTAGTAGGTGTGATTCGTGATTCAGATCTTTTCCTGGCGGCGGCAAATGTTCTCATGGAATAGAGGCAACATATCAACACACCGATAATGTTTTCACCCGATTCGGTTTTATTTAGTGCCCGAACGAAAACTAGGATTTTTCGTTAAGATCAAGGAAGACGAAAATTTTAACCACAGGAATACTGGTAGTATTTCGAGGATTAAAATTTGAGTCTGACGCAGATATTGGCGAAAAAGACAGTTTTCGTTCAGGCACTATCTAAAAATCCAAAAGAACAGGCAACAGAAAAGGAGGTCTAAAATGGATAAGTATGTATGCACGGTTTGCGGTTATGTTTATGATCCGGAACAGGGCGATCCCGATAATGGCGTGGATCCGGGGACAAAATGGGAAGATGTGCCGAACGACTGGGAATGCCCGGTATGCGGTGCTTCAAAAGATGATTTTGAAAAAGAATAAAAACATGCAGGTTACCGGGCTGGCGGAGCCGGCAGATTTGAATCGTCAAGGGTTAAGCCGTAGTCTCTGCTACCGTTAACCCTTGATGAACTTGTAAAAAGTCAAAATTGAGACGGCAAAGTAAAAAGTTCAAGTTCAAGGCGTCGCGAATTTCGTGGAATGAGGCGTACTTATGTACGTCGCAGTGAACACGAAATGAAGCGCAACGCAGAAATTGGACTTTTTACGAAGCCGTCAACCCTTGACACTTCGTTTAACGCGGATCCCCAAGCCACAAATTCCGTAAAAAGCGGGGGGTATTATCGGCTTGTCCGTGTCCGTCTCAAAAAACCGGGGTAAACTTATCACAAAGAAGATAGAAGACCTTAAATTCATGTGTCGGCAAATCATTATCCAGCAATATCTTGATTCTCATTCTTCTCTCCTTATGCAGATTTAATACACATACCTTCCCAATAAGGTAAAATATTTAATTGACATCCTATGCCACTTTGTATCATAGTAATTAATAAAACATCTCGCAAGTTCTATAAATTTTCGTAATTACAAGTATTTTAATGATAGCCCTTTTATAACAGCAGAATTTAATAATGACGTATAGGGGTGAGACCCCTAAACTTTTATTCAATATTGACGGTATAACGAAAAAATCAGGGGGGAACCCATGGACAGTAAAGAGTTTTCGCGCTTTCGCAAACGGCTGAACAAGACGCAGAAACAGATGGCCCAGCTTCTTGGAGTATCTATTAAGGCTGTGCACAGTTACGAGCAGGGCTGGCGGTCCGTACCTGCTCATGCGGAGCGGCAAATGTTTCTTTTGATTTCAAGGATGAGAGGAAGCGGCAAAGTTCCCAAGCAGTGCTGGGTAATCAATAAATGTCCCCCCGAGAAGAAAAAACAGTGCCCGGCATGGGAGTTTCAGGCCGGAAAATTTTGCTGGTTTATTAATGGTACAATTTGTGACGGCACTATTTATAAAAATTGGAAAGAAAAGATGAAATTATGCCGTTCATGCAAGGTGTTTACTTCAATTCTATGAGCTCAATACGCGTTTTTCGGAAGAGAAGGGGGAAAAGATGCCTGGTTTAAATGGGTTGAGATCAATCAAACAGTTAAGTTGTTTCAATGATTCCATGTTAGAGAATTTACTAACAATTACGAACATAATCGCGTATAAGGCTGGTGATTACATCTTCAAGGAAGGCGATGATGCAAAAAGCCTTTATGCTGTTATAGATGGAAAAGTGGGACTTGAGATTGAGAAAAATTCCAGCACCCGGATATTGATTGACAACATTACTCAGGGTAAGATGTTAGGATTTTCTGCTTTAGTGGACACTGAAGAAAAAAAATACACGACTTCAGCCAGAGTTCTTACGGATACAAAACTCTTTTCCTGGAAAGCAGAAGATTTGGAGGCGCTCTTCTCTCGAAATTACGAACTGGGCTTTTTGTTTATGAAACGTATTGCTAAGATTGTCAAAACAAGGTTGCAAATCAGGAACTTTCAATTTCTGGATATATATAAGTAAACGAATCGGACTTTTTACGAGACCATCATTATTGAAACGGAAAAAAAGCTGATTATATCGAATTTTGGGGGGGATATTACGAATCGTATGTTTTTATCGTATCTAATTAGTCGCGACAGTAAAGTGAACTAAAGTTTGAAGTGATCTAAAGTGAGCTAAAGTTGTTGAATTCTATCAATTTTATAAAATGGTGGAGCGAAGCGACTCCTAAACTTTAGGCACTTTAGATCACTTTAGGCACTTTACACTTGTTCATTGCATTATCCAGATATCAGTCTGATTTTAAGCTATAAATTTGATACTCCCCAAAATTCGTTATAACCAGAAAAAAAGTTATGGCCGCTATATTTTCTCCATCGCCCCGTAAGCAGCTTGTATTCTGTCCCGGAGTAAAAAACAAAGTTTTTCCATTAACTTAAATCCAAGTTCGGTATTGCCGATCATAATCCGTCTTAAATCCGAGCCCTTTATAGCCATGACCGTTGTCGGTTTTTGACAGATGGCCGAGGACATAAGGGTGTGAGGAATATCCAGAAGCGTGGACCAGCAACCTAAAACCCTTCCCTTGCCAAGGGCTTCGATGACGATATTCCCCTTATGTTTTCCCAAATCTATGGATCTTTCAAGATGGATACGGCCCTGGACAATGATATAAAGATGCTCTCCGTGATCACCCTGTTGAAAAACAGATTCACAACTTCGATACGTATTCATTTGGCAAAGACCGGCGATTTCGGATATCTCATCTTTTCCCAGCATCCCAAAAAACTCGCAACTTTGTAAAGCATATTCAATTTCTGTACGGTTCATATTGCACCTCTTTTGATTTGCAATGAAAAAAGCCTTGCTTGGGGCCTCAGGCTAAGCCCCCGGATCGAAGAGTGTGGGCAAGATCCAAGGTTTTGCTTGATATAATTTTATAGTTTAACACAACTATTCCATGATTTCAATTCCGGAGTACAATGAAGTAGGGGGAAGTGCTTTTGATTTGAGTGCAGAGACGTATTTAAGCACAAATTTAAGTCGGTTTTAAAGAGAAAGAGGCCGTCTCGTGGAGCGTTCTCCTTGGTTGGTCATAACGCTTCAAAGAAAATAAAAAGGGACTCCTGAATACAGAGCCCCTTTTTTATTTTTATGTTCGTGTGAAAGCGTTATTCTATATATTTTTACCCTTGATACGCCGCTTCCATTTCCCGGCGATCCGCCATATCCATGAGCACTCTGTCCCTGGCCTTGTCGATGCCCAGGGCCTTGCGCTTTTTGTCGATATGGGCAATCATCAACCGAGCGTGCTTAATTGGATCCACCTCAATATCCCACATGCCTCCGTAAATATTTTCCAGTTCCTTGCAAATATAATCATGGAACACCGGAGCACCGGAGGTGGGCAGGGTTACGCCGAACACCGTGTACACACCGGATACCACAAAATAATGACCGATGCTGATGGCCTTTTCACTCATCCATTCGGGCGCGCTGCCGGCCACGGGCA
>Ga0315535_1000175_pt1 | contig 42689 bp, 42 predicted proteins | sample SalMarSW160220MG_2_FD_203092 | JGI IMG/M metagenome (GOLD analysis project Ga0315535, IMG submission 203092) | Salt marsh sediment microbial communities from the Plum Island Ecosystem LTER, Massachusetts, United States - Salt Marsh Sediment SW1602-20 ... | reverse complement strand
GGGCGTTTGGCATTCAGCAGGGCGGTGACGACCTTTTTGATCTGGCCGTGATGCCCCTTGGTGACCGGTTTGTACGAGCGCATCTCCACCGTCTCCGGGTAGACGAACTCACAAATGGCGGTGCTGACATCCTTCGGGATATCGACCAGCACCGGGCCCGGTCGGCCGGTGGTGGCGATGTGGAAGGCCTTGCGGATGGTCAGTGCCAGATCCTCCACCGATTTGACCAGGAAATTGTGCTTGGTGGCCGAGCGTGTCAGGCCGACGGTATCGGCCTCCTGGAAGGCATCATTGCCGATCATGTTGGTAGCGACCTGGCCGGAGAAGCAGACGGTCGGGATCGAATCCATATAGGAATCCACCAGGCCGGTGACGGCATTGGTGGCTCCCGGCCCGGAGGTGACAAGCGCCACGCCACACTTGCCGGTGGAGCGGGCATAGCCGTTGGCGGCATGCAAAGCCCCCTGCTCGTGACGCACCAGCACATGCTTGAACAACGGCTTCTGGAAGATGGCATCGTAAATGGGCAGCACGGCGCCGCCGGGATAGCCGAAGATGGTATCCACGCCCTCACGCTTGAGGCATTCGACAAAGATTTCCGCGCCGGTCAGTTTCATTGGATATGTGCCTTTGCTGCCCACGAATTGCAGACCGGCGAACATAGGCAGGGTGCGAAAGTGTGTCAAGCGCGAAGGCTTGAAACTAAACGCTTTCGTGCGCTTCCCGCACTGGATTCAGGGGACGCATCATCAGGATGGCGTCCTCGCGCCGGGGGTGTCCCGGCGATGGGGGATAATAGGCGCGCCTCCGGCCGACGGTGTGGAAACCAAGGCTGGCATACAGCTGTTGGGCCGGGGTATTCGAGGCCCGCACCTCCAGATAAACCGCTGACAGCCCGTTCTTGTGTGTAAACAGAAAGTAGCTCAGACGCGTGGCCAGACCCCGGCGCTGGAAATCGGGATGAACGGCAATCTGCAGCAGGTGCACCTCATCGAGCACATCATGGCTGAGCAGGTAGGCGATGATGTGCCGGTCCTGTGTGGCTACGATCAGCTCGTGTCCGGATTGCAGGGTGTGCAGGATGCTTTTCTCGGACCATGCCTCCGGCAGCAGCCGTCGGTTCAGTTGATAGACGGCTGGCAGGTCAGCCTCGGTGCCTGGCCGGATGTCGATCATGCCTCTTCGGGAGGTGTGGCCTGCTCCTTCCAGCCGCATCCCTCATGGACACAGATATGTTCGGTGCCGCGGCGCTTGGTCACCTTCTCGGTGATGAAGGGTGCGCCGCATTGGGGGCAGGGTCGGTCCACTGGCTTGTCCCAAAGGGCATTCTTGCATTTGGGATACATCGAGCAGGAATAGAATATCTTGCCACGCCTGGATTTTTTCTCGAGGAACGTCCCCTTGCCGCAGGCCGGACAGGTGATGCCGGTATCCTTCGGTTTTTCCAGAGGCTGGATGTTCTTACATTTCGGGTAGTTCGAGCAGCCGAGGAACGGGCCGAAGCGTCCCTGCTTGATCTCCATCGGGGCACCACATTTCTCGCACATCTGGTCGGTCAGCTGGCGTGGCTGGGCCTCCGTCTGTTCCCCATTCTTGGCCAGCGGCCGGCTGTACTTGCATTCAGGATAGCCGGTGCAGGCCAAAAAGCGGCCGAAACGCCCGAGCTTGATGGCCAACGGCTTGCCGCATTCGGGACAGGTCTCGCTGGTTTCCTCATGCGTGACGTCTGAGCGTTTGACGTTCTCCTGGGTATCGTCGACCTTCGACTTGAACGGTGTCCAGAACGTGCGGAGCAAGGGCTTCCAGGCCTGCTCCCCGCGTGCGACGGCATCGAGCTTAGCCTCGACGTCGGCGGTAAAGCCCGTATCGACGATGTCCGGGAAATACTGCGTCAGAAAACGATTGACCACCTCACCGGTATCGGTCGGCACGAAGCGTTTGCGCTCCATTTCTACGTACTTTCTTTCCCTGAGTACGTTCAGGATCGAGGCATAGGTTGAGGGTCGGCCGATACCGTGCTCCTCCATCTCCTTGACCAGTGTCGCTTCGGAATAGCGCGGTTTCGGCTCCGTGAAATGCTGGCTGGCATCCGCCTGGCGGATGCCGATGCCCTGGCCCTGGGTGAGCGGCGGCAACATCGAATCCTGGTCGTTTTCCGCAGGTTCGTCGCGGCCCTCCTCGTACAGCTTGCGAAAGCCCGGAAAGGCAAGGGTGGAGCCGGTGGCGCGCAGGGCGATGCTCCCGTCGGCCGAGGTGATGTCCGCTCGCACCTGATCGATCAGCGCCGGCGCCATCTGGCAGGCCACCGCCCGTTGCCAGATCAACGCATACAGCTTCCAGGCGTCGGCATCGAGCATCGCACGCATCTGTTCGGGCGTACGCAGCACCGAGGTGGGGCGGATCGCTTCGTGGGCCTCCTGCGCGTTACGGCTGCTGGTCTTGAAGCGGCGGGGCTTGGGGGGCAGGAAGCCCGAGTCGAAATGGCCATGGATATAGTCACGGATCTCGGACACAGCATCTTCGGCCAGCGATACGGAGTCGGTTCGCATGTAGGTGATCAGGCCTACGCGTTCGCCGCCGACATCCGAGCCCTCGTACAGGCCCTGGGCCAACTGCATGGTCTTGCGGGCGGTGAATCCGAGCTTGCGCGCCGCTTCCATCTGCAGGGAGGAGGTGATGAACGGTGGGGATGGCTGTTGCCGTTTCTGGCTCTTCTCGACCGATGCGACGGTATAGCTGCCGGCCTGCACGCGGTTGGCCGCGGTGCGGGCGGAGACGCCGTCGGTCAGGTCGAACTTGCCGAGGTTTGTGCCATCAAGCGCATGCAGCCTGGCCGCAAAGTTCTGGCCACCGGCCTCACAGCTGGCTTCCACCGTCCAGTATTCCTTCGGACGAAAATCGCGGATATGTTGCTCACGTTCGCAGATCAGGCGCAGGGCGACCGACTGCACGCGTCCGGCCGACAGGCCGCTACGGATCTTGCGCCATAGCAATGGCGACAGCGTGAAGCCGACCAAATAATCCAGGGCACTGCGCGCCTGCTGGGCGTCAACCAGTTGCATGTTGATCTGGTGCGGATGATGGATGGCTTCGTCAATGGCCTTCTTGGTGATCTCGTTGAAGGTGATGCGCCGGATATCCTTGCCCTTCAGCGCCCCGCGCTGTGCCAGTTCGTCGGCGACATGCCAGGCGATGGCCTCCCCTTCCCGGTCGAGGTCGCTGGCCAGGATCAGCTCATCGGCCTGTTTCAGAGCCTTCTCGATGGCCGCCAAGCGCTTTTCCTTGTCGGCGATGACCTCGTAGGTCAAGGCGAAATCGTGGTCAGGATCCACCGAGCCATCCTTCTTCGGGAAGGCGCGCACATGGCCGTAGGAAGCCAGGACCTTGAAGTCCTTGCCCAGATATTTCTCGATGGTTTTTGCCTTGGCCGGTGATTCCACGACAACAATTGCGCGCATCAAATCTCCTGAGTAAGCGTATACCGATCGCCGGGCAGTCTGTCGATCACGCCCTGAAGTTCAAGGGCGAGTAATATCGGAGACAGTTCAGGCAGGCTCAGATGGCACTGCTCGGACAGCATGTCCACATGCGCAACTCCCTGTTTCAGCACTTGCAGCAGCATGGCTTCGGTCTCTGATGCCGGCTCGTACCGGGGCGTGTTGACGGAGGTTGCGGAGGAGTCCCAGCCCAGTGCTTCCGTAACCGAGGCGGTGCTGTCGGCGAGCCCGGCCCCGTCGCGGATCAGGCGATGGCAACCGGCATGGTTGCCGCCGAGCACTGATCCCGGAACGGCAAATACCTCGCGCCCATAGGCCAGGGCCTGATGGGCGGTGATCAGGCTTCCCGAACGCTGGTCGGCTTCCATGACGACGGTGGCCGGACTCAGGGCAGCGATGATGCGGTTGCGCCGAGGGAAATGCTCGGGCCGGGCGGTCACATCGGGCGCCAATTCGCTGATGACACAACCGTTCCGGATGATGGCATCGATCTGCCGCCGCTGCTCATCGCGGCCGATGGCCTGCAGGCCGCATCCGAGCACAGCGACGGTGACACCGTCCGCTTCCAGCGCCCCTGCATGGGCGGCGGCATCGATGCCCTGGGCCATGCCACTGACGATGACCGTATCCTGGGCGGCCCATTGCCGGCACCAGCGTCGGGTCATCAAACGGCCTTCGCGGCTGGCCTTGCGCGAACCGACGACGGACAGCATGCGCGGACGGCATAGTGCTTCCGTATGGCCCAGGGCATACAGCACCAGCGGCGCATCCTCGGCGGCAGCCAGATGTTCGGGGTATTCTGCATCGTCGATGCCGAGCAGTCGGATGCTGTGGCCCATACAGGTTTCGATGATGCGGTCGGTCTGCTGGTAATCGCTGGAGAGCAGGGCTTGCATCAGTTTCGGACCGATGCCTTCCTGCGCCGCCAGATCACTGGCTGAGGTCTGCCATAGGGTATAAGCAGATCCGAAGGCGCCGATAAGTTGCCTGCCGGTGACAGGGCCGATGCCCGGAATCAGGCTCAGGCGTAGGACAGCCCGTACCTGTGCCGGTATCCCCGGTGATGTTTCCGTTCCGGAAGCGTCCGGATCCAATGCTCTATGGGCGTGCCTGGTTGCGGACGATGTCGCCGACGTTGATCGGATTGGTCGATTCCGTGACCAGGGCGATGGAGGCATCCGGTTGCGGCACCAACACGATGAGCTCGCCGATCTGCTCCTCCGGCAGCCTGACCGGTTTGCCGGTCACCGGGTCTTTGACCAGCCGGCCGACGCGATGGATCGACAGCACCGAACCCGGGCGCAGATGCTGGCGCAGGCCCAGGTTGATGCCGATAATCTGATGCTGACCGGCCTCTGCAGCATCGTTGCGCAGGTACATGACTTCGCCGACCAGCGGGTTCGTCGGATATGCGGGGATGATGTGTGTGTTGACGATATGGGCCGGTTTCAGGCGGTCACCCTTCGACATTTCCTCAAAGGAGTTCAGCACAACGCCACGGTAAATGTCCCCTTTGTGCGTGGAAACTTCAATCTGCCCGAGATCGTGGATTAGGTAGCCAACAAGCTTGCCGGTGTGCGGATCCTTGACCGGATCGCCGGTACGGAATACATCGAAGACCTGGCCTTCGGACGGCGTTGCCTCGGTGAATTTCAGGTAGAGATGGTCGTTGGCCCCGTAATTGATGCGCTGGTCGGAGGAGTTGACGATGTAACCGACCCCCTTGATCGCTTCCGGCTGGATAAAGTCCTGTCTGGCCAATGCGGTCAGTAGGAGGCTGGGGTTGATCTTCGGTTCAAGGTGTTCCGCCGGTTTGATGATGATCTCTGGTCGCAGGCGGGCCATGACCTCCGGCCGCGGCCGAACAGTGCTCAGGCCGCCGGTTGCCCTCTGCTCGGGGTTGAACCATATCTTGTTGCCCGGATAGATCAGGTCCGGGTTGGTAATATACAGGTTGCGCTCCCAGATCTTCATCCATTTTAGCGGATCCTTGAAGAAATGGGCGGAGATGTCCCACAGGGTATCGCCCTTCTTGACGATATACGGCTGAGGGAAGTCGGGTTTCAAATTATTCTTCGTGACGCCGGCAGGCAGGCGGAGGGAATCGGCATGAACCGGCAACGGCGCGGCTACCAGAACGCATGCCAACAGAAGGGCAGCGAAGCCTTGAAGTTTCATGTTAACCTCCCAGCGTAAGCCGTGAATAAATCAAAGGATGGCATAAGCTTATGGAGCCCGCAAGCGGTGATTGCCACCGTGCCCGACCTTGGGTTCCTCGTGCCGGAGTAGTCGGGAGATGTTGGCGCGATGACGGACGAGTGTCAGCAAGCCCAGTGCCCCGGCGCTGGCCAGAAAGGCGGGAGGGCGGCCGAGGCCCCAGGCAAACAGGGGCAGACAGCCGGCGGCCAGTATCGATGATACCGATACATAACGCCACAGCTTCAGGCTGATCAGCCATACGGCAAAGGCCAGCACCGCGATCCACGGTTGCCAGGGGAGCACGACGCCGAACATGGTTGCGACCCCCTTGCCACCCTTGAATGCCAGGTAGATGGGAAAGCAGTGGCCGATGAAGGCGGCCAGGGCGATGCCGGCGGTTTGCCATTCCGGCACCTGCCAGTAAATCGACAGACCGACGGGGATCGTTCCCTTCAGCAGATCTGCGGTGAGTGTGAGCACACCCACCGTCTTGCCGCCTGTGCGCATGGCATTGGTAGCGCCGATATTGCCGCTGCCATGCCGGCGGGGATCCCTGCCCGTGAGCAAGCGACTGAACAGTAAGCCGAACGGAATGGCACCGATCAGGTAGGCGCCTGCAATGGTGACGGATGCATAGGCGTACAATGGGTTAATGCCGGTTCAGATGCCGGGTGCGGCTTGCATCCAGCTGATGTTGCAGGCGGGTGGGCTGATCGGAGGCGACCAGGGTGGGTAGAATATCCTCCAGGGCAACGGGCCTGCCGAACATGGACGGAAAGGGTTCGCCATCGATGATATTGTCGTGCCGGAGCAGCACGAGCTGGTCATGGGTCAGCGGTGGATTGGGTAGTGGCCGACACAGGGTGGCGATGACTGCGGCAAGCGGGAAGGGAAGCGGCGTCAGCATGCGCCGGCGTCCGAGAGCGTCCATCAACATAGTGAGAAGCTGCATCAGCGTATAGGTTTTGGGACCACCAAGTTCAAAGGTCTTTTCCGAAACATGGCGATTGTTGATGGCCATGATGAATGCCCTGGCCACGTCATCGACCCACACCGGCTGGAACCTCGTGCCGCCGCCGACGACGGGCAGGATGGGCGATATTCTGCTCATGGCCCGGAAGCGGTTGAAGAACGAGTCTTCGCTGCCGTAGATGACCGACGGCCGGTAGATTGCCCAGTTCAGGCCGGATTGGCGCACATGGCCTTCGGCTTCGCCCTTGGTCCGTGCATAGGCGCTGGCGGGAATTTGGCCGGCACCCAGGGCGCTCATGTGCAGGTACTGCCTGATTTTGGCCCGCTTGCAGGCAGCCAGGATATGCTCGGTGCCGTGGACGTGGGCTGCCTCGAAGTTCTGGCGTCCGCGTTCAAACAGCAGGCCGACAAGGTTGATGACCACACCGGCATCCATGACCGCCTCATCCAGGCCGCGTCCATCCGTGACATCGGCACGTATAAGGCGGGTTCCCTCCACCAGCAGGTTCCGGGCGCGCTCGGGATGGCGGCAGGCGACCGTCGCTGAGTATCCTTGGTCGGCGGCCAGGTGCACCAGGGTACGGCCGACGAAACCGCTGCCACCGATTATGCAGATGCGCGTGCCCATTGCTCCTCCTGACGGACCTGGATCGGGAATAAATTACCAAGCAGCAGCCAACATGGTCAATGTGGTGTCCCATATCATGGATGTGATTCTTGCGATGCGGAAGGCAAAGTCTAAGCTAGCGGCTGGGGCGATGCGGAGGGGTGGATGGCTTTGCGTTATTTCAATCCGGATGAGGTGATGGCGGCGGCACGCAGCGCCTTGCGCCTTCGCCTGCTGGTCACCATGGCAGTCACGCTGGTGGGTGCCGTGGTCATCTACGGGGTGTTCAGCATCGACGGAACTGTCCATGGCTTTGGCTCGATTTTGCTGCGTTTTGTCGGTGGGGTGGGTGGATTGTTGTGGGCGCTTTTCGGCTTGACTGCCCTGGCCCACCAGATCGCGATGGCGCATGATGGGGGTGAGATCCCCGGATTGCTCGACGCAGTTGGTTTCGCATGGGAGCGCATCCTGTCCCTGGTGGTGGTGCCGGCATGGGGAGCAGGCCTGCTGCTGGTCCTGCTGCTTGTGGAAATGCTGGTGGTGTTGATCGCCCGCATTCCTGGCCTTGGAGACTTGTGGCTGGCCGTGGTGGCGATGCCGATGCTGTTGCTCAATACGCTGGTCGCACTCGTCCTGTTGTTGGCGCTGTTTAATATTGCCGTGCGCGTGGCGATCTCGTCGCCGGACATGGAATCTCTGAAAAATACGCTGTGGCACCTGCTGCGCACCCGCCTGCCGGAATTGCTGATCTATAACCTCGGCGGGGTGCTGGCGGCCTGCCTGGTCGCCGCTGTCGTGCTGTCGCCGTTGTGGTTGGGCTGGCGGATCACCCATGGCATCGTCGGCTATGTGGCTGGCGGCACCATGCACACCGTCCTTGCTGCTACCGGCTTTTGGGGCAGCATTGCGCATGTGGTGGGACTGGTGATGGTCGGGCTGCTGGTGGCGGCGGTGGCCAGCGTACCCTGTATCGTGATCACCCATCTGACCCTGATGGTGCATAAGGAGTTGGATGCCGGATCTGTGGCCGCCGCCGAAGCGGCCGTGACCGGGAAAAAAGCTACGCCACGGCGTGCGGCGCAGGGTGCACCCCCCCGCACATCCAAACCGAAGAAGTCTGCCGCCAAGTCGCAGGCGTCCCGTAAACCACGGAAGGCGCGGACGAAAAAGCCCCCCGCATCGAAGGGCTCGTCTCCGAAAAGCGAATAATCAGTAACGGGTTTTCATGCGGATCGATTCCCAACGCATTTCCACGGCACAACACCTGCCCGATGCCATGTTTGCGGCGGCAGCGGCAAATCCTTCGCACCCTGCCCAATGGTATCGGGTGGCCGATGCCTACCATCCCCTGACTTATGCCCAGCTCGCCTCCAGGACGCGGCTTGTGGCCACCGGATTGCTGGCGGCGGAGGTGGGGCAAGGCGATCGAGTGGCGTTGCTGATGGAAAATCGTCCGGAATGGGCGGTTGCCGATTATGCGGTGATGGCGATCGGGGCGGTGACGGTGCCCCTGTACTGCTCCTACCGTCCCCGGGATATGGCTTATGTCATCAACGACGCGCAGGCGCGGGTGCTCATCTGTTCGGGCGGCGTTCTGCTGCAGCACCTGCTGAAGGCCATCGAGAGTTGTCCGCAGGTTGAGGTGATTTATGCCCTGGAGCCGCAAGACAAGCATACCCTGCTGCGTCCGTTCGCGGAACTGGAGGCGCAGGGTGTCGATGTCGTGTCCCTGGATGCCCGCTTGGCCGAAATCAGCCGTGCCAGCCTGGCGACCATCGTCTATACCTCCGGAACGACGGCGACACCCAAGGGCGTGATGCTGTCGCATGGCAATCTGCTGACAGTTGTCAGTGCGGCCAGTGAAGTCATCGATCTTCGTGCCGATGACATGATGCTATCATTTCTGCCGCTGGCGCACAGTCTGGAGCGCCTTGCTGGCCATTTCCTTGCCTATTCCACCGGCATTTCGGTGGCCTTCGCCGAACGTCCGGATACGGTGGCCAAGAATCTGATGGAGGCGAAGCCGACGCTGCTGATATCGGTTCCACGCATGTTTGAGGTGGTGCGTGGGCGCATGCTCGGGCAGCTGGCCAAGCAGTCGCCCTGGAAACAGCGGCTGTTTACATCCTATGTGTCGCTCGGCACGGCCTTGTACCGGGGGAAAATGACGCTGTTCGGGCGCCTGGCCTATGCCCTGCTCGATCGTTTGGTGGGTCGTAAGGTCCGTCAGCGATTCGGGGGCCGTCTGCGTCTGATGGTGTCCGGGGGCGCACCGTTGAGTGCTGAGATCAATGAATTCTTTGAAGGTATCGGCATGCCAATCCTGCAGGGTTATGGCCTGACGGAATCGGCGCCGCTGATCACCGTCAATCCCGAGCAGGATCGAAGGCTGGGCACGGTCGGCAGGCCGGTGGCCGATATCGAGGTGCGCTTGGCCGAAGATGGCGAGATCCTGGCCCGTGGCGCGAACATCATGCTCGGATACTGGCATCAGCCCGAGGCGACAGCGGAGACGGTCGTTGACGGCTGGCTGCATACCGGCGATATCGGGGAGATCGACGCGGATGGCTACCTGCGCATCACCGACCGCAAGAAGGATATTATCGTTAATTCCGGCGGCGAGAACATCGCGCCACAGCGCATCGAGATGCTGCTGGTTGCCGATCCGATGATTGACCAAGTGGTGGTTTTCGGAGATCAGCGGCCGTATCTGGTGGCCATCGTGGTACCGAACGAGGAAGCCTGTCGTACCTGGGCCGATGGTAAGGGCCTGCCGGCAACCGACTGGTCGTCCCTGGTGGTCTCACCGGTGCTGCGCGAGGAGTTGCAGAATCGCATTGCCGGCATCCTGAAACCACTCAATCCCTATGAGCAGGTGCGGCGCATCCATGTGCGCGCCGAGCCGTTTACCATTGAGGGTGGACTGCTGACGCCGACGCTGAAGATCAAGCGCCGCTTGGTGCTCGAGCAGTACCAGGGCGAGATCGAGGCGCTTTACCAGTAAGAATTCAGTCCCTGAAGTTGGAGAAGGAAAGCGGGCGGTCCGCCTTCAGGCCCCGAATCAGGGCCATGGCCGACTGCAAATCATCCCTGCTTTTGCCGGTGATCCGTACCTGCTCGCCCTGGATGGCGCTCTGAACCTTCAGCTTGCTGTCCTTGATCTCCCGTCCGATTTGCTTGGCCAGTTCCTTGTCGATGCCCTGCTTGACGGCGATGGACTGACGCAGCGTATCACCGCTGGCGCGCTCGGGCTCAGCGAAGTCCAGGCATCGGGGATCAACGCCGCGCCGCACGATACGCGCTTTCAGCAACTCATGGATGGCGCCCAGCTTGTACTGATCATCGGCGAGCACGGTGATGACGGCGCCATTGCGTTCAATGCTCGCTTTGCTGCCCTTGAAATCATACCTCGTCGAGATCTCCTTGCGGACCTGATTGACGGCATTGTCCACTTCTTGCAGATCGGTTTCCGATATCACATCGAAGCTCGGCATGGCGTGACCTCCCGCAGGGTTTCCAGGATATCGTGCAGCAGGATGCTTTGACATTCAATGGGTTGGCGGCAATCATGCCAGTAAAAGGGGATGCGTTTGCAGCAGGATTTTGCCCATCGCAGCGATCATGGCCGGCCGGCGAGGGAGCCAAACCGTCGTCCATCGGCCGTAAGGCGCCTGTTGCCCATGCTTTCGCTGACGGTGCTCGGTTTCGCGGTGGTCGCCGTACTGATGCTGTTGAGCGGCGGCCAGCAGGTCAGCGCCAGTGCATCCTCGTTCAAGGAAGAATGGCTGCCACCCGAAATGCCGGCGGCGGCGAGCCATGCCCAGGACCAGGAGAGCCGGGTGTCCCTGCATAAAGGGGACACCGCCATCTCGGCGCTGACGCAATTGGGGTTGTCGATGCCGCAGATCATGCGCGCCGTGCATGCGGCGCGCGCCGTGTATCCGCTCAAGGATGTCCATACCGGCCATGTCATGACCCGCATGGATGGAAATGACGGCATGCGGATCTTTTATGAGATCGATCCCCAGCAGCGCCTGCGGCTGCAGCGCGATGGCGATGGACAATGGCAGGCCGCGATCAACGAACTCCCCGTCAGAGACCGGTTGGCGGAGGCCGAGGGGAGCATCGAAGACAGCCTGTTTGGTGCGGCCGAAAAAGCGGGCCTGGATGACACCATCACGATGAATCTGGTCGACATCTTCTCGTGGGATATCGATTTCGCGCGGGATATCCGCGCTGGCGACAGCTTTCGTGTCCTGTATCGGGAACATTACGACACCAAGGGCAGGATGATCGGAGCCACCATCCTGGCCGCGGAGTTCACGAACCAGGGTCGAACCTACCGGGCCGTCCGCTACCGGACTGCCTCTGGGCGCTACGATTATTTTACACCCGATGGCCAGAGCATGCGCAAATCCTTTCTGAAGGCCCCTTTGAAGTACACGCGTATCTCTTCGCGTTATTCACTGCATCGCATGCATCCGATCCTCGGTTATACGCGCGCACACCGCGGCGTGGATTACGCGGCGCCGATGGGCACACCGGTGCATGCCGTGGGCGACGGTGTGATCAGGTATTGTGGCTGGCGGGGCGGCTACGGGCGCTTCATCGTGATTCGCCATACCGATGGCATACATGCGACCGCCTATGCCCATCTGTCCCGCTACGCCAGAGGCATCCACAGCGGCGTGCACGTGCATCAGGGGCAGACGATTGGCTATGTGGGCATGAGCGGGTTGGCCACCGGACCCCATCTGCATTTCGAGTTCCGCGTCCATGGCGTGAAGGTGAATCCCCTGACAGTGAAACGTACGCCGGCCAAGCCGGTGCCACAGGCTCAGATGACCGCGTTCCGCCAGGCTACGGCTCCATGGCTGGCCCGGATCGAGGTGCCGCAGCCCCTGCTGGCCTGGAATTAACGGCGGTGTCGAATGTGGCCCTCGGGCCGCGCACAAACCAATGAGTGGGATATAACATGACGGGCGACGGCATCGACGATAAACAGGCACGGGACTGGCTTGACCAGGCACGCACGGTTCTGGAGATCGAAACCGATGCGTTGCAGCTTGTGCGTGATTCGTTGGACATGGCGTTCGTGCAGGCGGTGGATTGCATTCTCGAACACAGCGGTCGGCTGGTGGTGCTGGGCATGGGCAAATCCGGCCTGATTGCCAAGAAGATCGCCGCCACCTTTGCCAGCACCGGCACCCCGGCCTTTTTCGTTCATGCCGCAGAGGCCAGGCATGGGGACCTGGGCATGATCACCGATCATGACGTGGTGCTGGCCCTGTCCCATAGTGGGGAAACCGAAGAGGTGTCGAGCCTGTTGCCGACGATCAAACGCCTGGGGGCAACGCTGATTGCCATCACCGGCAATCCCGCCTCCACGCTCGGGCGGTATGCCGATATCGTGTTGCCGGTGCCGGTGCGCCAGGAAGCCTGTCCGATGAACCTGGCGCCTACGGCCTCGACCACGGCCGCGCTGGCGCTGGGCGATGCGTTGGCCGTGGTGACGCTGAAGCAGCGCGGTATTGATGAGCGGGATTTCGCCCGCGTGCACCCGGCCGGCAACCTGGGCAGGCGCCTGATGCGGGTGGCCGACGTGATGCACGGGGGTGACGAATTACCGATGGTCGACAGGCAGGCGAGCCTCAGGGAGGCAATCATGACCATGAGCAGCCACAGGCTGGGCATCACCGGCGTGGCGCGAGACGGTCGGCTGACGGGATGCCTCACCGACGGGGATCTGCGCCGTATCCTGGAGTCTTCCGGGCAAGTGGATCTGGATGCCCCGGTGTCGGCGGTGATGCACGCCGAGCCACGCGTGATCGGTGAGGATAGGCTGGCCAGCGAGGCCGTGCGCATGATGGAAGAGCACAAGATCACCGTGCTGTTCGTCGTCGATCAGGCCGGCAGGGTGGCCGGTGCCGTGCATATGCACGATCTGCTGCATGCGGGGGTGGCATGACATCATCCTACAGCGGGTTTCCGTTCGCCCTGGCCCAGGGTATCCGTCTGCTGGTGCTGGATGTCGACGGGGTATTGACCGGGGGCACGATTTTCATCGATGACCATGGCGTTGAAACGAAAGGGTTTCATGTCCGGGACGGGCATGGCATCAAGATGCTGCAGCGTGCGGGCATTGACGTGGCCATCCTGACCGGCCGCACCTCGGGTGTCGTGGTGCACCGGGCACAAGATCTCGGTATCGAGCACGTGGTCCAGGGCAGCCTGCGCAAGTCCGAGGGGCTGGATCGCTTATGCACCATGGCCGGCACCCCGCCCGATCAATGCGCCTACATGGGCGATGACGTGGTCGATCTGCCGGCCATGCGGCGCTGCCGCCTGGCCCTGGCTCCGCAGGATGCACACCCTTGCGTACAAGGCGTGGCGCATTGGCATTCCTCGTTCATCGGTGGGGGCGGTGCCGTGCGCCAGGCTTGTGAAGGCCTGATCCTGGCAGCAGGGGCATGGCAAGAGATCGTGGAGAAGCCTTATGGTGTTTCCCCGGCGGATTGCGGCTGGACCGCCTGACTTGCTGCCATCGCTGTAATGCATCGTCGTTTCTGGACATGGATCAAATGGGCAAGCCTCGTAATTTCCATTGGCAGCATCGGATTGGCGATTGTATTGATGGCATTCAGGGATCACGGCATGCATCTGATGCGGGTCTCCGGGCCGGCAAATGGCGGGCAGACTCGGGTGGAGAAACCGTTGATCGTCGAGCGCAAGGGGGATCGTCTGATATGGCGCCTGAAGGCGAACAAGGCCGAACAGCAGTTACAGGGAAAACTGTTGTTGACCAAGCCCGTGCTTGAGATGTTCACCGACAACGGGGATGTGGTCACCGTGTCCGGAGCGCGGGCGAGGTTCGATCCCCTGCATCGCAATATCGCCTTTGATTCGCAGGTCAAGGTTACTTATAAGCAGTGGCAGCTGACCAGCGATTCCCTGATTTACGTGAGCGGCAAAGATGAGCTTACCGTGCCGGGAGCGTTCGTGGCCACCGGCAACAAGGTCGTGGCGAGGGGAAGGGGCCTGCGGGTGAACCGGGATACCCAGCAGCTTTGGGTAGACCATGGTATCCATATCGAGGATCGGGGATCTGCCTGGACGGAGGTTCATCAGTGATGCTACGGCTGATGCTTGCGTTCTGCCTTTGGTTTGTCGGCACTGCTCCGGCTTGGGCAGTCGAGGCGCCAGCGACCACCATCACTGCCGACAGGATGGTGGTACAGCAACCGAAACAGACAGCGGTGTTTGAAGGCCAGGTGGTGCTGCGCCGGGAGCGGTTCGAATTGAAATGCGATCGTCTGGTGGTGCACTATGATCCGAAGAACAGCGGTCAGCTGCGCCAAGCCGAGGCCTATGGGCACGTACGCATCCGCCACGATCAGACCACCGGTACGGCGAAAGAGGCCCGGTATGATCAGCGGCAGGGGATCGTGACGCTGATCGGGGATGCGGAACTGATGCAGCCCGGTCGAACAGTGCATGGCGAGAAAATCGTGCATGACCTCAGAACGCGGTCCACGCAGGTACAGCAGGGAGGCTCGGGCAGGGTGCATCTGCATATCGATTCCACCAAGACCGTCACTTCGCCTCCCAAACAGGCACCCTCCCCTTCAACAGAGGGGCAGCCGTGAGTGCCACGAAGCATCACCTGTCCTCGCGGGGGCTCAGCAAGCGCTATCGTGGCAAGCAGGTCGTCCATGGCGTGGATCTGGACGTGTATTCCGGGGAGTGCGTCGGTCTGCTTGGGCCCAATGGCGCCGGCAAGACGACGAGCTTCTACATGGTCTGTGGACTGGTGCCTGCCGATGGCGGCGAGGTAAGCCTGGATGGCGAGGTTATCACCGCCCTGCCCATGCATCTGCGCGCCCGGCGCGGCATCGGCTACTTACCGCAGGAGGCCAGCATCTTCCGCAAGCTGACGGTGCGCGAAAACCTGCTTGCCATCTTCGAGACCCTGGATATTCCGGATATCCAGGTCGAGGAGGAACTGGAAGAGTTGCTGGTGGAACTGGGTATCGAGGGCGTGCAGCATCAGAAGGCCTACACCCTATCGGGAGGGCAGCGGCGGCGTACCGAAATCGCGCGGGCCCTGGTCACCAAGCCGCGCTTCTTGCTGCTGGATGAGCCCTTTGCCGGCGTCGATCCCATTGCTGTCGAGGACATCCAGGCGATCATCGCCGAGCTTCGTTCCAAAGACATCGGTATCCTGATCACCGATCACAATGTGCGCGATACCCTGTCGATCTGTGATCGCGCCTATCTGATGAATGCAGGTGAGATCCTGGTACACGGCACGCCAGAGGAAATCACGAAGCATCCGGATGCCCGGCGATTGTATTTCGGTGAACGATTCAACATGTAACCAACGGACTTTGACGTCAGGTCCGAAAAAGGTTCCAATGCATCCATGGCGTTGTCCGAAAATCAGCTGACACTTGCCCTGACGGGCGCCTCCGGCGCCACATACGGCCTGCGATTGATGCAGAGGCTGGCCATGGTGTCCGATGTGCACTTGCATGTGCTGGTCTCGGATGCGGCACGGGTGGTGCTCGATCAGGAGCAGGACCTGCTGCTACCGGAAGATGCGGAGCGCATGGGCACGGCCTTGGCAGGACATCTTGGGATCGCCGAGGAAGGCCTTAGCTGCTATGCGCTGGATGACTGGTTCTCTCCCTGCGCCTCCGGCTCGGCCGGAATCCGGAGCATGGTGGTGATTCCTTGCTCGATGGGCACGCTGGCGCGCATCGCCACCGGCACCTCCGACAACCTGATCGAACGTGCCGCCGATGTGGTGCTGAAGGAGCGGGGGCAGCTGATCCTGGTGCCGCGGGAGACCCCGTTGTCCAGCATCCACCTTGAGCACATGCTGGCACTGTCGCGTCTGGGCGTGCAAATCATCCCGGCCATGCCCGGCTTCTATCATCGGCCCGAGAGCGTGGATGAAATGGTGGATTTCGTCGTGGACCGCGTCGTCGACCATCTCGGATTCTCGGATCGAAGCATTCGTCGATGGGGCGGCTAATTCCACTGATGCTCGCGGCCGGGCTGACTGGGTGCGCAGCGTTGACCACCGTAGCAGCCATTCCCGGTGCCCTGGTCGAAGGCGTGGTGGGCATGTTCGAGGGGCAGGAACGCAGCATGCCGGTGGGCATGCGCACGGCGCTGGTGGCAACACAGCGGGGGTTGCGAGCCACCCGTCTGGATGTGGATGTGCTTGAGCCGGTGAAGAATGGTTATGACATCGCATTCGGCAATGACAGGCTTGATGGAGAGTTGCAGTTGACGCCGCAGACGTCGATGCTGACAACTATGGACATCAAGGTGCGCCATGGCGTCAGCCGCGAGAAATCGGTGGAGAAGACCCTGCTGGATGAGATTCAGGGGGCCTCCACCCATGTGTCGAGGCGACAGTCATTTGATTTTAGAGGCTATGGTGAGATCTTCGCCAAACCGGAAAGGGATGCCAAACGGCTCGGCTGGTTCCGGCGCAAGGCGAAACTGGATGTGAGCAAGTCGCATCGGCCGGGGTGGATCAGCATTGAGATGCCTTCCGGCGCCAACGGTTTCGTGGAAGGCGAACTGCCAGCACGTGCCAGCAAACATTAATACATCGGAGGCGGGTAATGGCTGTGGATCAGACAATTCTTGACGATATCGCCGGTAAGATCGCCGGCGGCCTGAGGTTGCTCGGTGGCTTCAGGCATGAAGCGGAGTCCCAGGTACGGGCGGTGGTGGATAGCGCCTTTGCGCATTTCGACGTGGTGACGCATGAGCGGATGCAGGTGCAGGAGGCCATGCTGAGCAGGGCTCGGGAGGAAATGGCGATGCTTGAGTCCAGGATCAAGGCACTGGAGGGAAGAATCAAGGAACTCGAGTCCGGGGGCTGAAGATGCTGTCCCGCCTCCTTTCTGCCTCGTTGCGCGGATTGGATGCCGAGGCGGTGGATGTCGAGGTCGACCTGTCCCGCGGTTTGCCCAGCTGGAACATGGTCGGTCTGCCGGAGGCGGCGGTGAGGGAGGCGCGGGACCGGGTGCGCGCCGCCCTGTTGAACGGCGGGTTCGAATTTCCGCTTCGCCATATCACGGTCAATCTGGCGCCGGCGGACCGTCGCAAGGACGGCTCGCACTTCGACCTGCCGGTGGCCATTGGTTTGTTGCTGGCCTCCGGTCAGCTTACCCTGCCGGAGGAGGGTGCCGGCTTCCCCCTGCTGGTCGGAGAGCTGGCGCTGGATGGCCGCATCAACACGGTGGCCGGGGTGCTGCCGCTGGCACTGTTCGCTCGCCAGCGCGGGTTGCATGCCATCATCGTGCCACAGGGCAATGCCGCCGAAGCCTCGGCCGTGCAGGGGTTGACCGTATATGCCGCAGCCCACCTGTTGGAGGTGGTGCGGCATTTGTCCGGGACGAACAGGCTGGCGCCTTTCGCATCCGCGAAGGCGGACGATGATCCGGGCGATGCTATGCCCGATCTGGCGGATATCCGCGGCCAGCATCAGGCGCGGCGGGCGCTGGAGATCGCTGCCGCCGGCGGCCATCATCTGCTGCTCATCGGCTCGCCGGGCGTCGGCAAGAGCATGCTGGCCAGCCGGCTGCCCGGCATCCTGCCGCCGCTGACGCCCGCCCAGCGGCTCGAGGTGGCGCGAATCTACAGCGTGGCCGGGGAAGGTGGGCGCTCCCCCCTGTCGTCGGCACCTCCGTTCCGGGCGCCGCATCATTCTGCTTCTGACGTGGCGATCATCGGCGGCGGCAGCATCCCGAGGCCGGGCGAGATTTCCAAGGCCACGCACGGTGTGCTTTTCCTCGATGAGTTGGCCGAACACAAGCGGCAGGTACTGGACATGCTGCGCCAGCCTTTGGAGGAGGGATACGTGTGCATCGCCCGTGCCGCCGATACCGTGACCTTCCCGGCCCGCTTCCAACTGGTGGCGGCCATGAACCCGTGCGTCTGCGGCTATCTCGGCCATCCGACCCGATCCTGCCGCTGTTCCGCTTCCCAGATCCGCCAGTACACGCGGAGGATTTCCGGACCGTTGCTGGATCGCTTCGATCTGCGCGTGCATGTGCCGCCGGTGGAGTACGAGGAGCTGGCACGCATGCGCCCGGGCGAGGCGAGCGCCTCTGTGGCCCGGCGCGTGCTTCTGGCCAGGCAGCGCCAGTATGCGCGCCTGGGAGAAGGCCATGTCAATGCCCATATGGGTAGTCGCGATGTGGAGCTATATGCGCGTCCGGATGCGGACGGGCTGAAGCTTCTGGATGAGGCGATGCGGCGCTTCTCGCTGTCGGCGCGCAGCTACCACCGCATCCTGAAGGTCGCACGGACCATCGCCGATCTCGAAGGCGTGCAGGCTGTCGGCAGCAGACAGGTGGCGGAGGCGTTGCAGTATCGAGGCGACGAAGGGCAAAGCTGACAAAATACGGCAGGTGCCGATGCCGTATTTTGTTGCTGAATGGCCAGAATATGTTGAATTACCAAGTGTGAGGGGGCGCACATGTCATGGCACAGGACTTGCGTATGTTCTGTCGCACACCGCAAAGGTGAAGGCGATAACAATTTACGGAGGACATCCATGTTCAAGAAGATGAATGAGGTGAAGCGGCAGAAAGGCTTCACGCTGATCGAGTTGATGATCGTTGTGGCGATCATCGGCATCCTGGCCGCCATCGCGATCCCGCAGTTCGCTGCCTATCGCGTGCGTGCCTTCAACGCAGCCGCGGAGTCGGATCTGCATACGGCGCAGACCGAGTTCGAGGTGTTCTTCAATGATAACAGCAAGTATCCGAATGCGGTTGCTGCTACCGCCGGCACCAACGGAGTGGTTAATCTGACGGCTACTTCGGCTATCGGTGCGTCGCTGCACCTGTCTTCGAACGACTACTTCGGTTCCACTGCAGGTACCCAAAACCAGACCTACGGCGCGGCCACGAAGCACCTGTCCGGTGATACGTACTATCAGGTCACCAGTGCCCAGCCGAGCATGACGCATACCCAAAACTCGGCCATCAAGGGCTTCGGACTTACGAGCAGCGAGATTCCGGCAGCTCCGTAATAAACTACGGGCAAACGGCAACAATGGAGAGGGCCACCTGCGGGTGGCCCTCTTTGATTTTGTCCTGCACATGCACATAATCCCGCCATGCTGAAGGTTGTCGAGTTGGGCAAGCGCTATGCGGAACACTGGGCCGTGCGGGATGTCCATCTCGAAATCGCCGCGGGCGAGGCCGTGGGATTGCTCGGCGCCAACGGTGCCGGCAAGAGCACGCTGATCAAGTCCATGCTGGGGCTGGTTCACGCCACGACCGGCAGTGCCGAACTGAACGGTCCATACGCCTATCTGCCGGAACAGCCGCAATTGCCACCCTCACTCAGTGCATTGTCCCTGCTCAGATTCAAGTGCAGAGCCAACCATATTCCACCGGATCAGGCATCGGCGGCTCTGGCCGAGGTGCGATTGTCCGATGCGGATATCGTGCGGCCGCTCAGGCAATATTCGAAGGGCATGCGCCAGCGCGCCTCGCTGGCATTCACGCTTTGCGGTGATCCCGGGTTGATGCTGCTCGATGAGCCGATGTCCGGTCTGGATGCCTTGGGGCGGGCGCAGATGCTTGATGTCTTCAAGCGGCGCAAGGAGCGTGGAACCGCGATCCTGATGAGCAGCCATATCGTATCGGACATGGTGCAGCTCTGCGATCGTGTGTTGATCATGGCCCATGGCCGGATCTGTGAGTCGGTGACGATTGTGGATCATTCTCTGGCGGAGGCGAAAGCGCTGGAATCAAGGCTGGCCGATTGGACGGAGCAGCAGCCGTGAGCAGGACGTTGCCACTGGTTACACTTACCTTCCGTGAAATTGCCAGCCAGCGCGTCTACCGCATCTTGCTGGGTGTCTTGCTGCTGGTCCCATGGCTGATGCTGATCCCTGCCTCGCTGTTCATGTTCGACATCGGCAAGGTATTGATCGACCTGTTGTTTACCGCCTTGCACGCCTCATTGCTGATTTTCCTATTTTTTATGGCGGCGCCGTTGATCGCCCGTGATATCGAGCAGGGGAGCTGTCATATCTTCCTCACCCTGCCGATGCGGCGCGGTCGCTATCTGTCGGCACGATTTGTCGGTCTGATTGTGGCACTGATGCCGCTGTTCGCGGCATATGCGCTATCGGCATCATTGACCCTTACATTCGCAGAAAGCCACTGGGCAGCGTTTTATGTGGCGCCACATTCAGTTCCACTGTTCGACTACGGCGCGGCGTTGATACTGATGCCCTATCTGGCCCTGACCGCCGTGCTCTTCCTGATAGCCGCCGCGGCCACCGGGTTGCCGGAAACCATGGTATTCCTGTTTTCGGTGTGGTTGTTGTGCTGGAGCCTGCCACCGGTGCTCGGGGCGCTGCTGCAGGCAGAGGTGGCGGCGAAGACGCCGACATGGATCGGTACCTTGCTACAAACAGTGAACCAGTTGCTTCCCGATCTCTCGAGCAGCCGCATCTCGCTGTATCTGGCGCACGGCAAGAAGCTCGGTATCGAAGCAGTGGCAGGCTATTGTCTGCAGCATCTCGCCTATGCGCTGCTGGCCATGATGCTTGCCGTCATCCTGTTCAAGCGCAGGGATCTGACATGAGATTGGCAGCGGTGGCAGGCCAGATAGCCGTTGCCTGCCTGCTGCTGGCCATCGTTGCCTGGGGCCGATCGGTTTCACATTTTCCCTCGCTCGTGGGGGCTTCGGAAACGCTGCACTGGTCGCCGAACCAGCAGCTTTTGGACCGTGCCTGGGCCGGTGCCGTGCCCGGCATCGCAGCCGATGTGGCGGTACTAAACATTTTCAATATCTATGCCCGTGCCCGCTCACAGCACGGTTCGAATGCGCCCTGGCGGGATCAGCTCTATTTTGAATTGCGTTCAGCGCAGGCGATGGATCCCTATTTCAGGGACGTCTACCGGCTCACTGAGGGGCTTTTGGCCTATGAGGCGCAGAGATGGAAAGAGGCGGTCGATATTCTTGCCAGCAGCGGGCCATGGCTGAACAGTGCCGATCCCCTGCTGGCTGCCAGTTTTATCGCCCACCAGTATATGCACGATGACAAATTGGCGATCCGGTTGGCCTATCAGGCGATCAAAAAGCCCAATGCCAGTCAACTGACCATTGGCTTTGCGACGGCACTGATCAGAAAGAGGAGCGGCTGTAAAATGGCACTGCTCTTTCTGGAAACCCGCCTGCGCACTTTGCCAGAACAGTATAGACAGGGCATCCTGCTCAGAATGCAACGGCTCCGGCAGAGCAAGGCTTGTATCGAGGAGGAGCGCCGGCAGGTGCCTCCATTACCTGAGTGAATACATGCTTTTCGATGGAGTTTGATGGCAGAAGACTTGCTTTAGTGTCTATGATGGACCATATGAAGCACTATCCGCATGATCGCCAAGTTGGGTTTACGCTGATCGAAATGATGATCGTCGTGGCCATCATCGGTATTCTGGTAGCTATTGCCATCCCCATGTATAAGACATATCGGCAGAAGGCCTACAACGCAGCCGCCATCTCCGATGTTTACCAGCTTTACTTGGTAGAGAACGAGTTCTTCAATGACAACGGCCAATTCGTGCCCGTTGCGGTGGCTGACAAACAGGCGAATGGTGCGATCAGCAAGAGCGTGACGCTGGCCAATGGCACCAACACCCTGTTCCAGATTACAGGCCTGACTTTGGATGTCGATTCAGCCGCCAATGTTGATGCCACCAAGCAGACCATTATCGTCGGTGCCAAACACCACGCCAGTCCCGACGTGCTGGCCGTCGATCTCGATGATGGCTCCGGTTACCGCTACAAAAGCATCAGCGGATCCTTTTCCGCTTCCATCTTGCCGGCAGCGACCAACGCCAATGATCTGGCTAACTGGCCCCTGTACTGATTACGGATGAGCATTGATGCCACCTGCACCCTTCGGGAGAGTACGACTTCATATGTGACGTTTTTCGTTCTGCTGCTGACGCCATTTGTCTTTCCTGGATTTTTTCCGTTTGATGTCAACATCATCCTCGCTTGTAGCACTGCTCTGGTATTTGCCTGCGTGCTTTTGTATAGCAAGCCGGCCATCTATGTGCCGAAAAAGTTGGTGGTGGCATTCGCTGCCATCGCCCTGATCCAGCTGGCCGGTCTTTTGCGCGGTTCCGTGGCGGCTCCTGGATCGTGGTGGTTAAGTGCGCTCGAATACCTAAGCCTGCTGGTGATGGTGGTCATGGGCTCCATCGTTTCCGCTGCTTCGCTTAGGGTATGGATGAGGCTCTTCATGACGGTGGCCGTGGTATGGGCACTGGTCGGGCTTTATGTCTGGTGTGGGGGCACGGATGGCCAGCCTCTGATGTTGGGCCTGGTTGCCATGACCCAGGGATCGGCCACCAAGCTGGCTGGGCCGTTTAACCAAGGGAACATCTTTGCATCCATGATCGGCATGGCCTGGATTTTCTCGCACTGGCTGTTTCTGCGCGAGCGGCGATGGGTGCATGCGCTTGCCGTGCTGTTTTTCACGGCCATGCTGTTCGATACCCTGTCCAGAGGAGCCTGGATTGCATATCTGACGGTACTGCTATTATTGCTTTATGCCATGGCGCCGACAATCAAGCTGGTTGTCCAGCGTCTGCTTCCCGTCTGGCTGGTGGGATTGGGCCTTGGTGTTGGCCTGAATGCAATCCATATCCAATCACAGCTGCAACAGCAGAACCTGCTGTTCACCGTGGCCAAGACCGTGGAGGCGACGATGGCGGCTCGCCTGGTCATCTGGGCCACTGCCATCGTGGAGTTTCTGCACGCCCCGCTCACGGGCGTGGGCTGGGGTCAGTTTGCGGATGCCTACTGGCATGCCTATGCTCCGGCGCACCAATGGGTGGCCGAGCATTTCGGCATCCATGGGTTTAACAATTTCTTCTGGAGTGCACACAACCTATGGCTGCACGTGCTTGCCGAGGGAGGCATTGTCGCCTTTGCCCTGTTGCTATGGGGGACGTGGAAGATTGCGGCAAAAGGCCTAACCTTGGTCGATAATCGGCACAGCGCCCGCCTACCATTCGCCATGGCTTCACTGGGCTTCCTCATCCAGTCGCTGGTGAATATCTCATTCACCCGGCCGCTGCCACTCCTGGCGTGGGGCTTTTTCACGGGCATCGCCTTTGCCCCGTGGCTGCGCAGAGACAGCTGGGTACTGCCACGCTTGGATGTTACGCGATACGCGGCCATTGGTATTGCCGTGGTTGTGATCGGGTGGGCTTCTCGCGCAACCAGTCAATGGTACTTAGCGGCATCGTGGCTCAAAGGCCTGGATCTGCGGAACGAACACAGTGTAGAGGGTGTGGTGCGGCTGGCCGGCGAGAGAGCCGGGGCCATTCCTCTGATCTGGCTCGGGTACAACATCGCCAGACGAAACGAACACACCGCCCTGCTGACTTGGATGCTTCCCTATCTACGCCGGGATATCCATGAACTCCCCTTTCCGGACACCTACCAAGTGTATTTTTACGCCTTGGCCTTTTCGGGTCGGCATACTGAGGCATGCCGGGTGGGGAGCCTTATTGCAAGACAAGGGTATCCTGGCGAAAAGAACAGTGTTAACTACCATGATGTCTGTGCGGGCAAGCCGATGGCCAAGGTCTATCATTTCGGGCACTAGTGCGCGCTGACCGTTTGCAGCGGCCAGCGCGCACGCGCATCCCAGGCTTCGGGGGGGTGCCGGTCGGCGATGACTTGGCAGTAGCAGGCAAACGCAATCATGGCGCCGTTGTCGGTGCAATAACGGGGGTCTGGCAGGTGGATGGATAGTCCATACTGGCTGGCCTCGGCCTGCAACCGCGCGCGCAGTGTCTGGTTGGCGGCCACGCCGCCGGCGATCACCAGATGCGCGACGCCGTGCTGTCGACAGGCGCGCACGGATTTTGCGATTAGCACCTCGGTGATGGCAGCCTCGATCGCCGCAGCCAGGTCATGCTTCCACTGTTCATCCGGCTCATGTGCGCAGGATTTCGTCGCCAGCATCACGGCGGTTTTGAGCCCCGAAAAGCTGAAATTCAGGTTGTCGTGCTGCAGCATCGGTCGCGGCAGCGGGAAACGCCGTGCATCACCGCCGGCTGCCAGGCGAGCGATCTCCGGTCCACCCGGGTAGGGCAGGCCGAGCAATCGCGCCGACTTGTCAAAGCACTCGCCGGCCGCATCGTCGATCGTCTGGCCGATCACCGTATAGCGGCCGATGCCATCCACGCGCACCAGCATGGTATGTCCGCCGGATACCAGCAATGAGATGAACGGGAATGGTGGTAAGGCAGCGGCGATGCCTGGCGCCAGAAGATGTCCTTCCATGTGATGGATGGGAAACACCGGCAGGCCGGCGGCGCGGCCGGCGGCGCGGGCAAATGCGACGCCGACCAGAAGGGCTCCCATCAGCCCCGGCCCCGCCGTGACGGCGATGCCGTGCAGATCACGCCAGTGTAATCCTGCTTCCCGCATGGTCTCTGCAACCAGCCCGGGCAGAGCCGCCAAGTGTTCGCGCGAGGCGACCTCCGGCACGATGCCGCCGAAACGGGCGTGGGTTGGAATCTGGGAGGCGACCCTCTCCGCCAGGATTCGTCCTTGTCCGGCAGTCGGCTCCCCTTCGAAGATCGCCACAGCTGTTTCGTCACAGGAGGTTTCGATGCCGAGGATGTTCAGGGTGTGATGCATCAGGCCTCCGTGCCCTCGCCGTGGCCACCGCCACCCGGGGTTTCGATGCGAAAGATGTCTCCGGCCTCCAGGTCGAGCTGGCATTTGCCGGGAAGATCCCGGGCCTTCCCGGCCTGGATCAGGGTGTTTTTACCGCGCTGACCGGGTTCGCCGCCGGCCAGTCCCCACGGTTGCGATTGACGTCGTTCGCTGAGCACGGAAAGCCGGCACGGGGCGAGGGCCTGCCATTCGCGGATCAGGCCATCGCCGCCACGATGGCGGCCTTTTCCTCCCGAACCGGTACGCAGTCGGTATTGCAGGATACGCAACGGATAGTGCATCTCGAGCACCTCGATCGAAGTGTTCTTGGTGTTGGTCATATGGCACTGGACGCCGGACAGGCCGTCGCCGTGCATGTGCGCACCCATTCCTCCACCCACCGTTTCGTAGTAGACCCATGGCTGATCAACAGCATGACCGCCGAAGATCACGTTGTTCATCGTGCCCTGGGCAGCAGCGGGGATGCGCTCCGGCACGGCCTTGGCCAGGGCCCCGAGCAGGACATCGACGATGCGCTGACTGGTTTCCACGTTTCCGGCAGCGACAGCCATGCCAGGCAGGGCATTGACCAGCGATCCGACGGGTGCCTGCAGGCGGATCGGGCGGAAGACGGCCGATGTCTGCGGTGTTCCTTCCGGCATCAGGCAGCGGAACACGTAGTAGACGGCCGAGGCGGTCACCGCCAGCGGGCAGTTCAGCGGGCCTTCGCATTGGCCGGAAGTGCCAGCGAAATCGACGATGGCTTCCTCTTCCCGGATTTGCACGCGCACGCGAATGGGCAGGGGGCCGGAGCCAAGGCCATCATCCTCGATGGCATCCTCGAAGGTGTAGTTTCCGTCCGGAATGTCTCTGATCGCTTGGCGGCCGTAGGCCTCCGAGGCCGCCAGCAGTTTGGTGAACGCGCCGGTCGGCAGTTCGGCCATCATCTCCTGCAGGCGGCGGGCGCCGGTGCGGCAGGCTGAAAGCTGAGCGGTCAGATCCCCCATGCGTTCGGAGCCGCCCCGTACGCGATCAAGGAAAACCTGGCGGAAGTCCTCGGATTCTCGTCCGCCAGCAAACCAGTGACGGGGGGAAATGACCAGCCCTTCCTGTTCGAGGCGGGAATGCAGGCCCATGGAGCCGGGGGATTCGCCGCCAATATCGGCGTGATGGGCACGGCAGGCGACAAATCCGAGGAGTTGATGGTCGCCGATGACTGGCACCACGAGGGTGACGTCCGGCAGATGGGTGCCCCCCGTAAACGGGTCATTGAACACGACCACATCGCCGGGTTGCCAGCGGAACCGTTCGACCACGCCGCGCATGGCGAAGGCCATCGACCCCAGGTGTACCGGAATATGGGCTGCCTGTGCCACCAACTCGCCCTCGACATCGAACAGGGCGCAGGAATAATCCTCGCGGTCCTTGATGTTCGGCGACAGGGCCGTCCGGCGCAGGGCCGCCCCCATTTCCTCGCAGATGCCAGCCAGGCGGTGGGTGAGGATGCTCAGTTCGATGGCATTCATGTGGGTGATTCGTGTGCGAGCAATAGATGCCCGTGCGTGGATACGGACAAGGTCCATGCCGGTGGCAACCAGGTGGTGGCGGTAGGCTCGACGATGATCGCCGGCCCGGACACCACATGTCCGGGCTGCAGTTCGAGACGTGAGTAGTGTGGCACCATGCCGTGCCCATGGACCGCTGACCGCCCGACAGCGACGGCCACCGTGGTTGCCGGTGGCAGTTCGGGGAAGTTTACTGCCGGCATATTCGCGGCGGTGCTGACACGCAGAGTGATGGCCTCCACGGGCTGTGCGAGGCGATGGCCATAGGCGAGTTCATGGGCATTCTCGAAGTCTTGGATCAGGGCGGGAATGTCATCTTGCCACGGAATGGTCAGGGTCGAGCCCTGTCCGGCATAACGCAGATCCATCATGCGCCGATGTGTCCGTTGCCGTGTCGGCATGCGTCGGCTGTTTTCCGCCTCCAGTTCGGCGAACAGGTGTGCGAGAAATCCGGTATCCGCTTGGTCCAGACGTGTGGGCCAACTGCGCGAGGCATCGAGGCGGTGCTGGCTGCAGAGCATGCCCAGCGCTGAGAACGCGCCGCAGGCCGTGGGCACGATGACGTGACGGATGCGCATGCGCCTCGCCAGGGCACAGGCATGCAAGCTACCGGCACCGCCAAAGCAGAGCAGGGCGAATTGCTCGGGATCATGTCCTCGCTGCTCGGACACGGTGCGGATGGCCCCGGCCATCTTTTCCTCGGCGATACGGATGATGCCTTCCGCCAGTTCTTCGCTGTTCAACCTCAGCGAGGTTGCCATCCCTGCCATGGCTGTCCGCGCGGCATCAGCATCCAGCGTCAGGCTACCGCCGAGGCGTGTGTCCGCCGGCAGACGACCGAGCACAACGTTTGCGTCGGTAACGGTCGGTTGTCGGCCACCTCGCCCGTAGCATGCAGGCCCCGGCATGGCACCCGCCGATTCCGGCCCCGTTTGCAACAGGCCTGCGGCATCTACCCATGCCAGCGAGCCTCCACCGGCTCCGATGGTGTGGATATCCAGCATGGCCACCGCCACCGGCAGCCCCGCCACGTGACTTTCCGTCGTGATCCGAGGCTCGCCGTCAAGCAGGGCCACATCGGTACTGGTGCCGCCCATGTCGAAACTGATCAGCTTCGAGATGCCCAAGGCGCTACCGACTGTATGAGCGGCCGCCAGGCCGCCGGCTGGACCGGACAGGACCATGCGCACGGCGTTGTCAGCCACATCCTCGCTGCGCATCAGGCCGCCCGCCGAATGCATCACGAAGATGTCCGGGGATTGCGTAGTTTCGCGCAGGTACGCCAGATATTGGGCGACCTTCGGGGCGACATAGGCATTGAGGAAGGTGGTTGCCGCGCGTTCATACTCGCGGTGTTCGGGCAAAACCTGGCAGGACAGCGACACCGGGACATGGTCCGGCACCGCTGCGGCAATGCGTTGCTCATGGGTTGGATCGAGGAAGGAGAACAACAGGCAGACGGCCACGGACTCGTATGAGGCGAGCCTGTCTTGGATTGTTTTCAAATCCGATTCAGTGAATGACGCCAGTGTGCTGCCATCGGCAGCGGTGCGGGCGGAGATGCCGAGGCAGTCCTCTGCGGCTGGCCAGCGTTGGGGTGAGGGCGGGCAAAGCTCATAAAGACTGGTGCGTGTCTGGCGGCCGATGGCGAGCATGTCTTCCAGGCCCCGGTTGGTGATGAACAGCGTGCGTACGCCCTTGCGCTCAAGGATGGCGTTGGTGGCGACGGTCGAGCCGTGGACCAGATGCATGGTTGCCGGATCGATGCTAAGTTCGGCCATGCCCTGCAGGATGGCCTCGGCCGGATTGTGGGGTGTGGACAACACCTTGTGGAAACGGATGTCCCGCCCGGTGTAAAGAACGAAGTCGGTGAAGGTGCCGCCGGTATCCACGCCTAGCCACATGTGCCCATGCTAGCGCCATGGCATGTGCGATGCATGGGCGTGATCCACGGCACAGCATGAGGCTCGACCGGCTTTACCGTTTGCCAGAGAAAGGGGGGTATCCTATGCGATCCGTACGAGTTGTTTTTTCCACAGTCGTTTTTGCCATTGTATCGCTGAGTGTATCTTCAGCGGCATTGGCCGATGAGACCGTGTCCGTCAAGGTGGGCTACCAGTCCACGAACATTTCAGGCCAGTTCGCCGGTAACATCAGCGGCGTAACTAACCAAATCGATATGCAGAACGATCTGGGTTTCAAGCGCAGCAACAACGTGACGGCCGAGGCGGCGCTGCAGCTCGGCGATTTCCGTCTGCAGGCGGGCTACCTGCCTCTGGATTTCAAGGGCAGTGGCACACTGACGCGGACTGTGAACTTCAATGGCGTAAATTATCAGGGCGGTATCCCGACAACCAGTGAGGTCAAGGCGGATATCTACGATATAGGGCTTACCTACTATCTGATCAATATGAACAATATGCCGTCGCGCTTCCAGCTTGGTATCGAGCCGGCCGTCAAGATCATCCATGCTAACGCCACCATGAGCAACAGCGCTGTGGGGACCCAACAGGTGTCTGCCACTGTACCCATCCCGACCATCGGTCTGCGGGCACGTGTGGCCCTGGCCGATTTCCTCGGTGTCGTCGCGCGGGTGGGGTATATGAGCTATGCCAAGAATCGCTTTCTGGACCTCGACGGACAGGTGGAATTCTCGCCGGTGCCGCTGCTGGGCATCTATGCCGGATACCGGAAGATGGAGTTGAAGGCCGACACCTCCGGTGTATACCTGAATGTAAACATGCAAGGCCCTTATGTCGGAGCATTCTTCCGCTTCTGACAAAACAGCGTACCGATGGCTGTATGCGCGGCAGGGAATCACCCTGCCGCGCATATTAATATACCTTGCCTTTTCAACTAGTTCTGCTAATCTGCTTCTGTGTTACTTAAGTCGACCGGCATAACATGCCACTGGGTCCGGGGGGCACACGGTGCTACGTAACATATTGATGATGGCATTGATGCTGTTGGTGGCCGCGCCCTGCTGGGCGGTGGCAGCCCCGTCTGTTGCCAATAAAACTGCCTCCTCTCAAGACGATGATGCGATTCCGGACGCCATGAAGAGCATGATGAAGGCACCAAAAGTGGACTATCAGCACCTGCGCGATCCGTTTGTCTCCTATCTGGTAACATTATCCGAACGTGGCCAAGCGCTTCTGCGCGAACGCGAGGCCCGTCTGAGCAATCGCCCGCGCGAGGTGCTGGAGAATTTTGACCTCTCGACGCTGAAACTGGTGGCGATCTATACAATGGGTGGCGATCGCGTGGCCATGATCCAGGACAACACGGGCAAGGGATACATCGTCCGGCGCGGCAATTACATGGGCAAGAACAACGGACGCATTGAGAAAATCGGCAATAACAGCCTGTACCTGGTCGAACAGGTGCTCGATCCGGCCGGCCAGATCACCGACCGCCAGGTGACCCTGACGCTGAATACCATCAACAGCAAATAACGGGTCTTGGCGCTTTCCAAATCCCAGGTTCGCCGCATCTTCGAGCGCCTGCAGGCAGCTGATCCCGAGCCAAAAACCGAACTGCATTATTCCACGCCGTTTGAATTGCTGGTGGCCGTCATCCTGTCGGCACAGGCAACCGATGTCGGCGTCAACAAGGCTACCGCCCGCCTGTTTCCGGTGGCCAATACTCCCGAGGCCATACTGGCTCTGGGTGAGAATGGTCTGAAGTCCTATATCGCTACGATCGGGCTTTTCAACAGCAAGGCCAGAAACATTATGCGCATGTGCGCGATGCTGCTGGAGCACCACGGCGGCGAGGTGCCGAGAAGCCGCGAAGCCCTGGAGAGGCTGCCCGGTGTAGGGCGCAAGACGGCGAACGTGGTTCTGAACGTGGTGTTCGGGGATGAGACCATTGCCGTGGACACACATATCTTCCGGGTGGCAAACCGTACGGGCCTGGCATCCGGCCGGACGCCGCTGGAGGTGGAGAAAGCGCTGATGCGCGTCATCCCGAAACCATTTCTCAGGCACGCCCATCATTGGTTGGTGCTGCATGGGCGTTATGTGTGCACGGCTCGCAGACCCAAATGCGCTGTATGTCCGATTGCTGGTGATTGCCAGTGGCCTGAGAAGAATCTCCTTTGACCGAAGACGGCTGACAACAGCGTCAGGTACGCTGCAAGGGCCGCAAGTGGGAACTCAGACGGATCAGGGGCAAGCCGATCAGGGCGGTCGGGTCCTCTCCTTCCATGCGTTCGAATAGGCTGATGCCCAGGCTTTCCGCCTTGAAACTGCCGGCACAGTGCAGTGGTCGGTCCAGTTCCACATAGGTGCTGATCTCCGCCGGGGTCAGGGTACGGAACACGACGCGATACGGCACGGTTTCGTAGATGTGGTTATCCGGCGCTGTGATGGCCAGGCCGGTGAGAAACTCGACCGTGCGGCCCGAGAGCATGGCCAGCTGCCGGCAGGCCTGACGCTTGCTTCCGGGCTTGCCCAGCACCGTATCGTTGCAGACGGCAACCTGATCCGAGGCGATGACGCAGGCATGGGGATGTTGGGCAGCTACGCTCTGGGCCTTGCCCAGGGTATTGTGCCTTACCAACTCATGCGGCGGCATGGTGCCGGCCACGGCCTCTGTGAAGCCGGGTGCCTCCACAGTGAACGATAACTTCAGTCGATCCAGAAGCTGCCGGCGGAAGGGTGATGTGGAGGCCAGGATCAACGGGTACGGTGTCAAGTCAGCATCCAAGGCCACAGAAAAAGGGCCAGGCAGGCGAGTATGTCCCGCGCCCAAGCGGGCCATAACCACCATTCGCGCGAGCCTTGCCAGAGCCTGCGGGCCGGGCGCAGGGAGTGGATGAAGAACAGGATTCCGAGCAACAAGTGGCCATCGGTTTCGTTGCAGGCCCATGCTCCCCACAGGCCCATGCCAATCAGCCAGGCGGCCAGAGGGATCAGCGAGCGCGGCCTGTCGGTGCTGGCCGCCAGCATGGAATCGACCGCCACCGTGGTTAGCAGCAGGGCTACGGCCGCCACACGCCAGTGACCGATGATGTTGGCTCCGGGATTCAGGGCCAGGCCGGTCAGCAGCAGGGCTGGCCATAACAGCACGGGTAACAGCAGCACAGCGCTGATCAGCAGGTAGATGTCCAGGTACGCGGTTTTCGCGGGGGATGCGGTGGTCAAGGCAGGCTTCGTGCTCAGGCGAAGGGAACCAGCATCATCGAATAGCTGATCGTCTCGGTAATGTCATGGGCTGCTTCCCCTGGTGGCCATTGCTGGAAACGTACCCTGATGGCCACGCGGTTGCCGGAGATGTCCGGGGTGATGCCCGCCTCGACCGTGGCTTGATCCAGCCCGATCACCAGCAGGCCGTAATTGACTCCGCGTTCTGGGGTGATCTGGTCGCATCCATCTTCGGCCCGGTGTTCGCTCCACGACACATATTCATGAAGCATGTGATCGAGGCTTTGAATGGCATCGCGAAGCGGCGCCAATTCCCGACGCAGATGCGTGACGCGTTCGTGGTCGGGATGCCACAGGGTATCAAGGCATTGGGGTAGTGCGGGCTTGTGTCCAAGCCAGTCCTGCTTTTTCAAGGCATTCAGATACGTGGAAACCAGCGAATCGTTGTACAGCCAGTCGATGGCTCCACTCTGGCCGCCGCGCAGGTTCTGTAGGTGCGCGTCAAGGCGGTCGCATGCCGTCTGGATCGTCTGGCCATAGCGCGGATAATCCTTGGCCAGCGCCTGCAGGTGTGCCTGCATGGAGACAAGCAGACCGACAATCTCGGGTAGTGCCACCTTGCGTCCTTGATCGCCGACGAGGGAGGCGCGGATATCGGAGGCGGCGCACAGCCAGGCATGTGCATTGTTCTGGTGTTCAGCCTGGTCGAGACAATACAGGCCGTTACGCAACTCGATGAACGCCTGCAGGCGGGGACTCAGCGCATAGGAGAAGCTAACCAGTTCAGTCATGTTGCTGCATCATTGCGGGCAGGTCCTCGCCAATAGCGAGTCGCCACGCCTGCTGCACCCATGGTTGCCAATCCTGATATCGGTTGCAGGCAATCACTACTGCGCATGTGCTTCGCTCCGTCCATGCGGCGATATCCTCCCTCAGGGTATCCGCATCGTCCAGCGGCAGGCTGGCGGTCGGATTATCAATCAGGGCCAGCCGCGTCCGTGCCAGCTCCATCGAAGCCAGAGCAAGGCGGATGGCCTGGATACGGTTCAGGCCCTCGACCGGCGTACTGTCTGCCAGCGACTCCAGCCGCCAGGCCTTGCGCGCTTGGTGGATTTCAGCGCCGTCCGGAACCGGATGGAGGCCGAACACCAACTCCTCGCCAAGGGTCGTGGCCACCCATAATGGCGGTACATGCTCGAACAGCATGCGTACCGATTTGTCCGCGTCACGGTCCCATATCAGTGAAACGGAGGAAGGCAAGGGGGCCAGTCCGGCCAGGCGTCGCAGCATGTGGGTCTTGCCACTTCCGACCGGCCCTGTGACGAGAATCATTTCCCCCGCATGGATGGTGAGCAAACGCTGTTCCCCCCGGATCGAACACAGGGATGCCGGTGATGAGGTCATGATTGCAGGCGGGGGAATGGAGCGGGTGAAGGGAATCGAACCCTCGTTCTCAGCTTGGGAAGCTGCTGTACTACCATTGTACTACACCCGCGCGGTGGCCCATTGTAGGCAAAGGGCGGTGGCCTGCAAGATCAGGATCGGCTTGGTTCATGCGACACCGAATCGCTGCAGCCATGCCTCGATATGGCCGGAAATCTCGTCATATACAGCCATGAACACAGTCTCGTCCTGGCCGACGGGATCGGGAATGGATGCGCCGCCGGAGGGTTGGGAAAGGATAAACACCTTGCCGATACTGGACGGGCTGATCCTGATCAGATGCTGACGTTGCGCCGGCTCCATGACCAGCACCAGGGCAGCCCGGTCGATGTCCGGTTGCCCAAGGGGCTGCGAAACATGGGTTGAAAGATCGACCCCGAACTTTCCAGCGACCCTCACCGCCGTGTCAGGCGCCTTCAGCCCGGGCATGGCGATCAGGCCGCGGCTGAAGCACTCACCCTCGATGTCCGCCTGTTGCAGGCGGTTGCGCATCAGGCCCTCGGCAAACGGGCTTCGGCACAGGTTGCCGGCGCAGACCATCAAGATGGGGGCTGGAACCGGCACGCCCGCGATCAGCCTTGGATGCTCGGACTCGGTTGCTGCCAGATGGTTTTGCCATCACTTTCCTTGTGAATGCGCGCCATCAGCGAATGGTGCGCCTCCATTTCCTGCGGATGGATGGGAGGAGGGTCGCGGCGCATCAGCGTGGCGGTTTCGGTCTGTTCATCGCGTCGGCTGGCCTGTTCCGGCATGCGTACAAATGTCGAGGCGGGCCTCGGGTGGACATCCGAGGTCAGGGAAAACTGACGGCCGCCGGTCATGGCCAGGTACACCTCGGCCAGCAGCTGCGAATCGAGCAGGGCTCCGTGCAGCGTGCGATGACCCCGCTCGATCCGGTAGCGGTCACATAGGGCATCTAGGTTGTTGCGCTGCTGGGGATGACGTTTACGGGCAAGATCAAGCGTGTCGATCACCGGTACGGCATCAATGCCGGCAAGCCCGGCTTGGTGCAACTCGTTCATGATAAAACCGAGATCGAAGGGTGCGTTGTGGATTACCAGCGTGGCACCGCTGATGAACGTCAAAAACTCCTGGGCGATGTCGGCAAAGGACGGCTTGTTCCGCACATGGGCATCGCTGATGCCATGGATGCGCACTACCTCCTCCGGGATAGGGCGGCCAGGATTGACGTAGTGATGGAAGCAGCGGGATTGTTCCAGGTTTCGGTGGACCACCTCAACAGCGCCGATCTCGACGATGCGGTCACCACTGAATGGAGACAGGCCCGTGGTCTCGGTGTCCAGCATGATCAGGCGCATGCCGTGTATTATAGGCCGCAGGGGCGAAATGCCAACGCGCCGCCTAGTGGCCGGCAGGAACTGGCCTGGAAGACTTGGCCGGGGGTGGATTGGACAGCTTGATGGGGTGACTTTTGCCGAACCAGCGTTCGGGCAGGCTGATCAGGGCCTCGATGAGTCCGGGCGGGGCGAGTCCAGCCTTTTCCGGCGATATCCGTTCGACGGTGGCGTTGGTGAAAGGGCCGTGCATCCAGTAGACCTGCCGCATCAGGGAGTAGCTGCCACCACCCAGAAAATCCCGCAGCAAGGGGATCTTCGACAGAATGGCATCCAGATTCTGGAAGGGGTGGGCGATGAGGATGATGTCGATCTTGTCATTGTCGAGGGTCAAGCGCCCATTGCCGGCCAGGTCCATGGCCGGGGAGCGCAGGGCGATCTGGTGCACCTGCACCTCCCGATCATGCATCGTTGCCTCCATTTGCAGCCGATTGTACAGCATGCCCGGGCCGGTCAGATCGCTGCGCTGGCCGATGAGCAGCTTGGGCAAATCGAGCAGGTTCATGGCAGCCAGCAGCCGGGTCAGAGCCCCGCCTTCGAGAATACGCCCCTTATCCACACGCAGGCGCAGGCGTCCGTCCAGTCCTTGCCACCATGGTTTGTTCTTGCTCAGCAAGCCCTGGCCGGCGAAAAGCAGACGCATATCGCCGTGCAGGAAGCGATTGGAGATGCCCGCCCGTTTCATCAGGTGACCGAAGTCGCCGCTGACGAAGGCATAACCGCGCCAGTGCATGCCGGAGCTTCCCTGCTGCGGGGTCATCATGGCCGAAAGCTTGATGTTTTCCTGTTCGATCTGCCCCGTACATTGCCTCAGATCGACCGTGCCCGATCCCGGTAGGGCGAAGACGGCGTGGACGTTGCGGATATGCATGCCGCCGGTATCGACATCCTTGGCCTTGAACACGCCGACGCTGCTGGTGGAAGAAGCCAGTTGCAGGTCCGCCTGCCGGATGGTGGCGGCGTCCCAATCAAAACGGCCAATGTGAGCGCGCAGGGCCCATGGCTTCACATTCGGCACCTCGGCTTCCTGCTGCAACTGCTTCGGCAGGGCGATACGGGACATGTATTTGGCGTGTACATCGATCTCCCACGGTGATGAACCAAAGGGGGCAACCACCCGCACCTTGCCGTCGAAGGCATAGGATTTCAGCGAGTCCAGGTTCAGGCGTAGCCCTTTGGGTGTCAGTGAGCCGGTACCGTTGAAGCCGATTAGGCGGGAGTCGCCGGAAAGCCGCGTGATGCGGATATCGTCCACTCCCAGGTGCGTGCCACCCCGTCCTGCCACGTGGATCATGAATGGCTCTCCGATGCCCTTGGTGGTGCCCAGGATGTTGGACCAGCCGGCTTTGGCAAGATTGATCGAGCCCCGCCAGCCCTTCTTGTAGTGAAGATGCATGGAAAAGCGGCCCTGCGGTGCGGCTACCGGCAGGCGGAAACGGTTGACCATGTCCACCATCCCTGCCTCCAGGGTGGTGTCCAGTGTGCGCAGGATCCATCGGTCCTTCGCATCCTCGGCCATGGTCATCGACAGGCTGCCCTGCATGATGTCGGTGGCCACATGCACCCGCTTGATCTGCAGGCCCTGGGCGATGTCCCACCGGATTTGGCCTCCGGACACGACGATATCGAGGCCACCGATGTGCATGGGCCACTGGCCATCCGGATGCAGGGTGGCCTGGGCCGACCGCGGCTTGTCCTCATCGGGATTCCACAGCAAGGCGAAGGTGCCGGTGGCCCGGCTCGGTGTTGTAAACCAGGCGGACGCGGGGTCCGGGCGTTTCCAGCGGATCAGGGAGGCGACATCGCGTATGTTCGCACGGCCCTTGATGTCGAGTGTCAGCGACGACCACGGGATCAGCAGGGTCCCCTGCACCGAACCGATATCATGGGGCAGGTCTGCGGCGGAAATATCCGCCTTCAGGCCGGTCGCATCCAACTCGACCTTGGCGTTGGTGTTGGTCAGCGCATCCCCGCTATGGCCGAGGGCGATGTCCGCACCGGCCACGTCAGCGGTGACGCGATATTGCCGATGCTGCCATTCCTTATCGGTGGGAAGGCCATTGCCCGGGTCGGCCCATGGCACGGCCAGTACGGCCTTGACCTGCGTAGCCGTACCGTGATGCATGCTGGCCAGCCAATGGTGCCATCCCGCACCACCCAGCGGCCACAGCCAACGCCACAATGTCGGCATATCAAGATGGGGAGAGGAGCCTTTGATTTCCAGCACGCCGGCATTCCAGACGGCTGTCAGGCGGGCGCTGTTTTTCCCTTGCGACCATTGCAGGGGATCGATGCGGATTTCTCGAATGCCCGGAGCGGATGTCTGGTGTTCGGCAACCAGTACCGCGCGCATTTGCAGTTGCTGGAAATTCAGTTCCATGGCATGGGGTTCCAGCACGATGGTAGCGCCGGTATCGGAGTGGGCGGTGACGTTGCACGACCAACGTCCGCTATCGGTCTCGCGCAGCTGCACGGTCGTAGTGATGGCACCGTGGATCGGCCGTCTGAGTGCCGGTGGCAGCCACTGCAGGCTGCTGAGAGTAAGATTGAGTTTTTTTGGCAGCATGCGCGTATCCATGCGGGCGTTCAGTCGCAGGCCTGGCCATGCCAGTTTGATACGGCGTGCATCGGCATCGATGTGCAGGCTCAGGTGCGATATCCGCCCTTGCATCTTTCCGTATCGCCAGTGCAACGCCGTGTCATGGATGTCCAGATCCTGCTCGAAGAGTTGGGGGATCAGTGCCATCATACCCTGATGCCCGTCCGTTCCTGCCGGAAGTGTGATCGTCAGGTTGCCGTAGCTGAGATTAACGCGATCGGGTTGCCATTCCCCGAGTGCCAGCCGCCATATGGATACCCGGATCGCCAGCCGCCCTCCTTGCAGACGCATGCGTCCATCTCGAGTGGCGAAGCTTAGGTCATCGGCGTGCAGCCACAGATAGCCTGCCCAGTACCAGGACAGATCGCCCATATGCAGTGATGACAGATCGAACCGTTTTTGCAGGTAATGCTGGATCTCAGGCCGAAGCTCATTGAGGCTGGGGGCGTGCCAGTAGATCCAACTGCCCAGCAAAGTCAGGCCGAACAGGGTCAGCACGATCATGCGGCGGGCGACAACGGCCCAGCGGCGTAGCGGCGGAAGCAGGTTCACCGGGGCGGATCAGCCCTGTTGCTGTTCTTGATCCTTGGCTTTGAGTTCATTCACCTTCTTTGCCAGGGATTTCAACAGTCCGTCGAAGCCCGAGCTGTCGATTTCGTCCTGGAACTCGGTGCGGAAGGTGGCAATCAGGCTGACGCCCTCAATGCGGATGTCGTATACCTTCCAGTCGTTACCGTCCTTGAGTAGCCGGTACTCGACCGGGGTCTGCTTGTTGGTGTCGATGATCATGGTCTTGACCTGGGCGCGGTTGCCACGGAACTCCGCCTGTCCGTAGGTGACTTTCTGGCCATGGTAGGCATTCAGGCGGTTGCCGTATGAGTGTACGAGCAGATTGCGGAACAGCGTCGTGAAGCGGGCTTGCTGCTCGGGCGTGGCATCGTTCCATGGGGCGCCCACGGATAGTCGCGCCATGGCCGTGAAATCGAAATGCTCACTGCTGATCTTGAGGATGGCGGCACGATCGGCCTCGCTGATCCGGCTTTTGTCGGCCCGCTGGTTCAGCACATGAATGACGCCGTCCACCGTCTCCCGGATCACCGTAACAGGGGTGTTGGCCTGGACCGCCTGTGCCGGCATCGCCATGGCGACGAGCAGCGCAGCGCTGACCAGGACGATGCGAATGGGTTTCAGGGTGCGTGACATGTATTCTCCTTTCGGGCGGCAGCAGGGCGTCTCTGATCGATTGTAACGCCGAGCCGGGTTGATGGTAAGCGGAAGCATTACTTCCCGCCGGGGGAAAAAATGTATTTGCTGATCAGATCTTCGATGTTGATCGCCGACTGGGTGTCCTCGATCTCGCCGCCATTCTTCAGATAGGTGGTATCAGCCCCCTGGGAGATGCGGATGTAGCGGTCTCCGATGATGCCTTTCGTACGCACCAAGGCAATGGCGTCATCGCTGATGCGCACGCCGTTGTCGATACGCATGGTCAGAAATGCCCTGTTTTTTTTCAGGCCGACGGTTTCCACACGGCCGATGACCACGCCGGCCATCATCACGTCGGCGCCGGGACGAATACCGCCGGCATCGCCGAACGAGGCGTCCACGATGTAGCCGGTGGTGCCGAGGCCGCCGACCTCACCGAGCTTCAGTGCCATGTAGCCCATGCTCAGGATGCCAAGGAACACGAAAATACCGACCGTAATTTCAATGCGTCTATACGTATTCATGATTCACGCTCACAGGAAGAAGGATGTCAAAATGTAATCGAGGATCAGTACGCTGACCGAGGCGATAACCACGGCTTGCGTCGTGGCTTTGGCCACGCCTTCGGTGGTCGGCGTGGCGCGGTAGCCGATATAGGTGCAGATCACGCCGATGATAAAGCCGAAGGCGACGGCCTTGATCCAACCGGTATTCATGTCGTGCGTGGTGACCTTGGCCACCATCTCATCGATAAAGTTGCCGCTGTTGACCCCGAGCAGATGGACCGCCAGCACGTAGGCGGCAGCAATGCCGATCATGTCGAAGAAGGCTACCAGCAGCGGTACGGACAGTGTCGTGGCGACAATGCGCGGAAGCAGGATGCGCGCACGCGGATTGACCGCCATCATCTCCAGGGCATCGACCTGTTCGGTGACGCGCATGATGCCGATCTCGGCCGTGATGCTGGAGCCGGCGCGCCCGACCACCATCAGGGCGCCGAGTACTGGTCCCAGCTCGCGGATGATCGACAGCGCCACCGCCGAGCCGAGCAGCGATTCTGAGCCGAACTTGGTTAGCGTGTAGTAGCCCTGCAGGCTCAGCACCATGCCGGTGAAGGCGCCGGTGATGGCGATGATGACCAGCGAGCCGACGCCCAAGGCATACATCTGCAGCACGAAATGCTTTCCCTGCCAGGGGCGGGCGAAAAGCAGGGCCAGGGACGATAAGCACAGCGTGGTGGCGTCACCCAGCCACTGCAGCATGTTCAGGAACCGCCGGCCCAGATAGCCGAACATCGAAAGGACCGCCGTCATGTCATCCTCACGGTGCCGGGGCTGTGCAGCAGGTCATCGATGTAGGAGGTGCTGCTGCGCGAGAACGGGATGGGACCGTCCGGTCGCCCTTCGATGAACTGGCGTACGCGCTCATCGTCCGAACGGCGGATATCGTCCGGCGAACCCTCGGCGATGATGGTCCCCTGCCACAGCAGCACCACATGGTCAGCGATAGCCAATCCCGCCTGTACGTCATGGGTGACGACGACCGAGGTCATCTTCGTCTTCTGCGTCATGTCGCGGATCAGGGTGGCGATGACACCGGCGGAGATCGGGTCCAGGCCCGAGGTCGGTTCGTCGAAAAACACCACATCCGGATCCATGGCCAGGGCGCGGGCGAAGGCCACACGCTTGGCCATGCCGCCAGACAGCTCGGAGGGCATCAGGTACTCGAAGCCGCGCAGGCCCACCTGTTCCAGCTTCATCGTCACCATGGTGTGGATCACCGATTCATCGAGTTTGGTGTGCTCATGTAGTGGAAAGGCGATATTCTCGTAGACATTCAGCGAGTTCAGCAGCGCCGAATACTGGAATACCATGCCCATGCGGGCCCTGAGCTCGTAAAGGCGCTTGCGGCGGATCACGGCCAAATCCTCGCCGTCAAACCAGACATGGCCTTCGCTCGGGGGGTCGAGTGCGGCCAGCAGGCGCAGCAGCGTGGTTTTGCCGGAGCCCGAGCCACCCATGATCACCGTCGTGGCATGCTCGCGGATGTCGATGTCCACCGCATCCAGGGCAGTGGTCGTGCCAAAACGTCTGGTCAGCTTCTCACCGCGGATCATGGCCGGAATGTAGCGGCTGCCAACCGGATTTGCACGTGGCTTTCGCGTCTGGTGTGTACCGCTATACTCGTTGCGATGTATGAAAAAACCCTGCAGCGTCTGATCTCGGAAGCCCCTGGCTTCGCCAAACGTCTAAAGATGCTGGCCGAGGCATCGCCGTATTTCCTGAATCTGATGCAGGATACCGGTGGGGACGAGGCCGCCGATGTGCTGCGTCCGGCAAGGAAGGCGGTGTTGCCGGATGAATCCCCTGCCTGGTTGCCCCCGGCAGGGGAAGGCGATATGGATATGGCCAGCTGCCAGCAGGCGTTGCGCCTGGCCAAGCGCACGGGGATGCGCCGCTTCGCCTGGTGGGAGCTTGGTCTGGGCGGCGATATCGAGGTCTCAGCCCGGCATCTTGCCCAGTGGGCGGCGGGCCTGCTGGAAAGCGCTTTGGCGATGGCTGTTCGTCTTTGCGCCATGCGCTTTGGCACCTTGCCCAGCGGCCGCTTTGCCATTATCGGCCTGGGCAAGCTTGGTGGTATGGAGCTGAACCTCGGCTCGGATATCGATCTGCTGTTTATCTGGCAGGCGCCGGCCGAGGCCACATCCGATGGGCGCCGGCAAATCTCCGCCGGCGAGTATTTCCAGCAGCTGTCGAGAATGCTGATCCGACTGATGGGCGAACGCTCCGGCGACGGCGAATGCTGGCTTGTGGATATGCGACTGCGTCCGGGCGGTGATGGCGCCCCGATCTGCCTTAGTCTCGATGCCACCCTTTCCCACTATCAGGACTATGGCCAGACCTGGGAGCGCGCCATGCTGCTGAAGGCCAGGCCGGTAGCCGGTGATGCTGCGCTCGGTGATGCCTTTGTCGCTGGCATCCGTCCCTTTGTATTCAAGCGCTACCTGGATTACACCACGGTGCAGGCGCTGGCCGAGATGAAACGGCGCATCGATGTACAGGCGGCGGAACATGACATCGGTCCCGGTTTTGACGTCAAGCGTGGTCGCGGCGGTATCCGCGAGGTCGAATTCATCATCCAGTCCATGCAGCTGTTGCGTGGGGGGCGGGAACCGGCGCTGCGCCTGTCCTCCACCCAGCAGGCGCTGGAGGCGTTGACGGCCGCTGGCCATTTGCCACAGGCGGATGCGGCAGTACTCGCCGACGCCTACTGGTTCTGGCGGCGTGTCGAACATGCCCTGCAGGCGAGGCTGGGCGAGCACACCCACCGCCTGCACGACGGATTCGAGGCATACCTGTCGAGGGTTCTGGATACCGATGAGGTGGCTGCCCGCATGCGTACGCATGCCGAGGCGGTGCATCGGCTATTTGCCAGCCAGTTTGCCGATGTTGCGCCGGCCGAACCCGGTGCCATTTCCTGGCTGCACGCCAGCCCTTCGGCATTACGTCCGCAAACGGTGATGTTCGATGCCGCAGACCAGCAGCGCATCCTCGACGCCCTGGGGCGCATCTCCACCCAGCTGAAACGTGGCCTGCTGCCGGAGCGCTGCCATGCCAGCATTGATGCGATACTTTCGGATGCCATGCCCTCCTGGATGCAGGATGCCAACGGGGTTCAGGCCGTGGAGATGTTTGCGGAGCTGCTGCAGGGCATCGCCGGCCGCGCCACCTGGGTCGATCTTCTGGCCACGCACGAGGGCGTACGCAGCTGGCTGGTGTCGGTGCTGTCGGCCAGTCGTTATATCGCCGCACATGTCGCACATGATCCGTCCTGGCTGGAATGGCCGTTGGAGTCTCAGCAAGGGGCAACACGTGTTCAACTCATCGGCCAACAGATCGCGACGCTGGATGTCGAACACCTGGCCATCGATGAGGCCCTGGCCGATCTGGGGCGTCTGGTCGACCAGGGGCGCATCACGGCGGCGATGGCTGTGGTCGACAGCCCGCCGGCTGAGCCTGAGGCGGTGGGGGGCTGGCTGGCCGATATCGCCGATGCCGCCGTGGCAGCGGCTATTGCCATCGCCGTCAGGCAGTTCGAACTGCCGGCGGATTTTCCGCTGGTGGCGCTGGCCATGGGCAAGCATGGCAGCCGCGAAATGGGCCTGGTCTCTGATCTGGATCTGGTGTTCGTGCTGGTAGCCGACAATCCGGAACGGCCCGGTCCGAAGGGGCGCAACCAGCGCGAATGGGCGCAGCGGCTCGGCCGGCGCGTGATCCAGCATCTGACCATGGAGCCGCCGTTCGGTCTGGGGTTCGCCTTCGATGCCCGGCTGCGCCCATCCGGCATCTCCGGAGTGCTGGTGACGATG
>Ga0315535_1000174_pt1 | contig 42871 bp, 32 predicted proteins | sample SalMarSW160220MG_2_FD_203092 | JGI IMG/M metagenome (GOLD analysis project Ga0315535, IMG submission 203092) | Salt marsh sediment microbial communities from the Plum Island Ecosystem LTER, Massachusetts, United States - Salt Marsh Sediment SW1602-20 ... | reverse complement strand
TGCGCCGAATCGCCTCAATCAATAGGGGATGCGCGCCGGATGTAAAGCGCCTCGAGCGGCGCGCAGTCGCCTCGCCGTCTTCCCGGCGAGCTCCATGGAGCAGGCGTTTCGGTGAGGATGCCTCATTCGCTCCGCAGGACCACGGCGGGGTCCGTGCCTCCGGCCCGGAGCGCGGGCACCAGCGCGGCCAGCACTCCGGCGACGATGAGCACGCCCGCGGCGGCACCGAAGCTCACCAGGTCCGTGGGCGCGACGCCGAAGAGGAAGCGCGCCAGGAAGGACGAGGCCATCCACGACAGGCCGACCCCGCCCACGACGCCAAGGAGGACGGGGACCAGGCCGGCAGCCACGGTCTCACCCACGAGGCGCGCGGGGCGGGCGCCGAGCGCGAGGCGGACTCCCAGCTCGGCACGACGCCGCTGCACGCCGAACGACACCACTCCGTATACGCCCACCGTGCCCATAACCAGGCCCAGCACGCTGAACAGGCCGAGGAAGAAGCGCAGGCGCAGAGGCTCGGCCATGGCGGCGTCGAGGACGTCGTCCATAGTCTCCACGCGGCCCACCGTCATGCGCGGATCGACCTGCGTGACCAGCTTGCGGACCGTGGCCGCGAGGGCCGCGGGATCCGTCTCCGTCTTCGCTACGAGGATCCCGTATGAGGAGCCGTGCATGGTCTGGGCCCAGGGGTAGTAGACCGCCGGGGGCCTCTCGCCCACGAGCTTGTCCACGGCGATGTCGTGGACCACGCCCACCACCTCGATGGGCCCCTCGGTGAATCCGTTGTCCGTGATCGTGCGACCGACGGGGTTCCGGGTCCCCCAGAACCGTCGGGCGAACGCCTCGTTCACCACGGCGACCCTTCGGGAGTCGGGCCGGTCCGAGGGCAGGATGCCGCGGCCCCGGACGATATGCGCTCCCAGCGCCGCGAATGTCCCCGGCGTCACAGGGCGATAGTACGCATTGGGTCGCTGTCGGTCGGCGAGGTCGGGCCGGTCGGCGACGGCCACGGTGGCCTGCCATCCGCCGCCGCGCGCCGGAACGCGGTTGATGAGACCGGCGGCGCTCACTCCCGGGATCGCCCGGGCACGCTGCAACACGGAGTGGAGGAGTTGGTCACGCTCGACACTGTCGGTGCTCGCCTCGGGCAGAAGGAGGTCCACGGTGAGCACGCCCTTCGGGTCGAGTCCCGGGTCCACGTCGCGAAGCCGCTCCACGCTGCGCACGAGGAGGGCCGCGCCGGTAGTGAGGACGACGGCGAGGAGCACCTCGGCCACCACCAGGGACGTCCTGAGGCGGCCGGGGCCTCCGCGGGCCCCCGACTGGCGGCGTTCTCCCAGGGCGCTCCCCGAGAGATCGCCGGCCAGGAGGCTTCGCATGGGCGCCAGGGAGATCAGGCTTCCCGTGACCACCGCGAGGCCCAGGGCGCCCGTGAGGGCGGTCCAGTCGAGGGACAGCGTGTCGGCGAAGCCGTTCTGCAGCGGCAGGCTCGCCACGAGGACATGGAAGAGCGCGGCCGCGAGACCCATCCCCAATACTCCGGCACCCGCACCGAGCATGACGGACTCGGTGAGGATCTGTCGGGCGAGGCGGGTACGGGAGGCACCCAGAGCGGTCCGCATGCTCATCTCGCCGGTCCGGTCGGTCGTGCGGGTGAGGATGAGGGCCGCGACGTTGGCGCACGCCATGAGGAGTACGAGGGCGACTGCCCCCAGAAGCAGGAGGAGCGCGGGCCGGACGCTTCCCAGGACGTACTCGCGCAACGGCGTGACGTGGGGGCTCCTGGTCTTGTCCCACGCGGCGGGGTAGCTCCAGCGCTGGCCCATGGCGTGGGCCAGCGCGGTGATGTCGTCCTGGACCTGAGCGCCGGTCACGCCCGGGCGGATCCGTCCCAAGAGGACCAGCCATCCGTTGCTCTGGTAGGTCTGCGTGCTGGGGTCCAGGTCCAGGGGCACCCACGCCCTGGCCTCGGGTGTCGGGAAGTAGAAGCCCCTCGGCATGACACCGACGACGGTCGTGGACCGCCCGTCGACGCCGACGGTGCGGCCGATGACGGTGGGATCGCCAGCGAAGCGCTGCTGCCAGAGGCCGTAGCTCAGAACGATGACGGGGTCCGCGCCGGGGCGGTCCTCGCCGCGCCGAAACGTCCTGCCGAGAAGGGGCTTCACCCCCAGCACGTCGAAGAGCTCAGCCGACCCGATGCAGGAGAGCACGAGAGACGAGCCGGTGGCCGTCCGCAGTGTAACCGCGTCCATGGAATATGCCGCCAGCGACGTGAACGCCTTCACCCGGCCCCTGGCGAAGTCGAACTCCACACCTCGCCAGTCGTAGTCCATCCAGAAGACCCGGAGACCGGCCTCATCGCGGACCGGCATGGGACGCAGCATGAGGCCGTCCACGACCGAGAAGAGCGCCACCGTGCCGCCGATGCCCAGTGCCAGGGTGAGCACCGCCAGGGTCGTGAACGCGGGGCGGCGCCGGAGCTGGCGGGCGGCGAAGCGGATGTCTCCTCCCATATCCTGGAGCCAGCTCACGCCCCACGAGCGCCGGGACTGTTCCTTGAAGCGCTCCTCGCCGCCGAATCTCACCCGGGCCAGGCGGTGGGCCTCCTCCGCGCCCACGCCGCCGGCACGGTACTTCCGCTCTTCCATCTCCAGGTGGAACTCGATCTCGTCGGCCATGTCGCGCTCCATGCGCCGACGGTCCAGGAGAGCACGCAGACGAAACCACAGGTTGCCGATCCAGCGTATCATGGCCGTCTTCCGGGATCCCGACGCTGCGAGGCAATGTCCATCTCCCGACGCGCGCTCGGTGGCATCGTGGCTCCCCTCCTCATCCCAGGGCCAGGATCCGGCCCACGGCCACCGACAGCCTCGTCCAGTGGTCGGTCTCCAGGCCGAGCTGCCGCTCCCCGGCACGCGTCAGGACGTAATAACGCGCCCGCCGGTTGTTCTCCGTCGTGCGCCACTCCGAGCGAATCCACCCCTGACGGGTGAGACGGTGCAGGGAGGGATAGAGGGAGCCCTGGTTCACCTGGAGAGCGTCCGCGGAGACCTGCTGAATACGCTCGCCGATTCCCCAACCGTGCATGGGCTCGAGCGAGAGCACCTTGAGGATGAGCATGTCCAGCGTGCCGCGGATCATGTCGGGCTGGTTCTTGGACATCGGCGGTGACTCCCTCCTTTCTCTCGAAAAACGAGAGGAACACCTACCTAGACGAAACGAAGCCTCGAAAGGTTGCAGGGAGCTGGCGGACGCGTTTCGGCCGGGATCCGACACTGCTCCGCGGTCCGTCCCGGCGCCCTCGCCGGCGAGGGACGCCACGTGTCCCACCGGGGCGCCCATGCCGCCAACGCGAGGGCGCCGGATGCGGCGACCCTGCGCATGGTCGGCGCAGCGGAGGAGGGCCGGTCCTGGCGCCGGATGCGACCACGCGGCTATCCTTCCGTGACCCCTCCCGATGCCCGGAATGACCTCGCCCAGGCGTTCGTAGCGGCGGGCAGCGACGCCGAACTCCACCTCACCCAGTCACGGGAGATGCGAGCTTGAGCACCGAGACGGCCACCGCGAACGGGGGGCCCACCTTCTTCGGCCACCCGCGGGGTCTCGCGACCCTGTTCTTCACCGAGATGTGGGAGCGCTTCGCCTACTACGGCATGCGTGCGCTCCTGGTCCTCTTCATGACCGCGACCACCACCCACATGGTGGTGTCCGCGGAGGGGACGCCGCTGCGCCCCAACCCGGGACTGGGCTTCGACGTCGCCACCGCGACGGCGATCTATGGGCTCTACGTCGGCCTGGTGTACATCCTCAGCCTGCCGGGTGGCTGGGTGGCCGACAACCTGTGGGGCCAGCGCAAGGCGATCTTCGTCGGCGGCTGCTTCATCGCGGCGGGGCAGCTCAGCATGGCGCTCCCCTTCAAGGCCACGTTCTTCCTGGGCCTCTTCTTCATCATCATCGGTACGGGGCTGCTGAAGCCGAACGTGAGCACGGTGGTCGGAGAGCTGTACCCCGAAGGTGGCGCCCGTCGGGACGCGGGCTTCAGCGTCTTCTACATGGGCATCAACCTGGGTGCCCTCCTCGGCCCCGCCCTCACCGGTCTTTTCGGTGAGCAACACAACTGGCACTATGGCTTCGGCATCGGCGCCCTGGGCATGATCCTCGGGCTCACGCAGTACAAGCTGGGCGCCAAGTACCTCGGCGATCGGGGGTTCCTGAAGACCACCGACACCGCCGAGCAGCTCCGCGCGAAGACCCTGAAGTTCTACGGGATCTTCCTGGCGGTAGTGGCGGTGCTGGCCGCCTTCGGGTGGTCCGTGTGGGCCGGCGTCGTCCCCGTCACGCTGACCCAGATCGCCGAGCGGATGGTATACGTCGTCGTCGTCCTGGTGGTGCTGTACTTCGTCTATCTGTGGGTGTTCGGCCACCATACCGCGGACGAGAACAAGCGGCTTTTCGTGATCTTCTGGCTCTTCATCCTCATCGCCATCTTCTGGTCGGGCTTCGAGCAGGCGGGCACGTCGTTCAACCTCTTCGCCCGGGACCTTACCAACCGGGACATCTTCGGGTGGAGGATGCCGGCCGCGTGGCTCCAGGACGTCAACCCCATCTTCATCATCATCGGCGCGCCGCTGTTCGGGTCGCTCTGGCTGTGGCTCGACAAGATCAAGGCGAACCCGTCGCTCCCCCTGAAGGCCGGCCTGGGCCTGCTCTTCCTGTCGGTGGGCTTCTTCGTCATCGCGTGGGGGGCCACGAACGCCACCAAGGAGCAGCCGGTGACGATGGCGTGGCTGGTGGTGACGTACTTCTTCCACACCGTCGGCGAACTGTGCATCTCGCCCATCGGGCTGTCGGCCATGACGAAGCTGTCGCCCGCCAAGCGGGTGGGTCAGATGATGGGCATCTGGTTCGTGGGAGCGGCGCTGGGCAACGTCATCGCGGCTCTGGTGGCGGGGCGTCTCGAGAACCTGCCGCCCGCACCGGTCTTCCACCAGGTCGCCATGACCGTCGGCATCGTGGGGATCGTTGCCGTGCTGGTGAGCCCCGGAGTCAAGAAGCTCATGGCTGGCGTGAAGTAGCCGCCCGCATCACCTGCTGGACGAGGGAGGGCACCGAGGAGGCGTCCATCTTGTGCATGAGGCGCGCTCGATGGGCCTCCACGGTGCGCTGGCTGATGCCCAGGGCCCTGGCGATGTTCTTGTTGTAGCCGGAGTCGGAGATCCTCACGCCGGTGACACGCGCGGTGGGCAACGGGGCCCTCATCGCGCTGTTGGCCCTCCTCCTGGTCTTCGTGGCCACCCTGTACGTCACGTCTCGGCTCATCCACCAGATCGAGGTCGCCGACCGGCAGCGCGATCTCATGTATGGCGACGTGATCCGCTCCTCGAAGTCTTGATCCTCACGGGAAACCCGACGGTGGCGGATGCGCGCACGGCGCTCAGGTCGGGTGCCTTCGACTACCTGGTGAAGCCCCAGCCAGTGGAAGATCTCGCGGCCAGCCTCGCCAGAGCGTGGAGGAGGCGCAGGGCGTTGGAGGAGGAGGGCACCCGCCAGACCGCCGAGAGGGTGTACGCGGAAAGGCCGCGTTAGCGGGTCGCCGGAGAAGGGGGAGCGGACCGCGTCGCCGCTGGATCGGTCCGGCATCCCGGCGGAACCTGCCCGCTCCGCCGAGGCACGAAGCCGAGGAGCCTGTCCGGCCGTGTGCGGACAGGCTCCTGGCGTGTCGTCGGCAGGGGCTTTCGTTACGCCCCGGCCAGCCCTCCTTCCACATCTCCATCTTCCGCGGGCGCCGGCTTCGGGACCGTCGGCTCCGGCGCGTCCGGGATCGCTTCGATCTCGCCCTTGGCGAGGAGCTCCTCGTACTCGAGCTCGTGCTCGTGCTTGAGCCGCTCCACGCTCATCTTCCCGGTGAAGATTGAGGTGTCCAGGGGGAACACCTCGGGCTTGAGGATGACGCCGTAGGAGTGCCAGAGGACCACCACCGAGACCGCGAAGGTCGCCTCGAACCCGTGGATCACGCGGGCACCGGCCACCACCACGCCCGGGAGCAGATGCGACGCGAGCGCCGGGAAGAGCAGCAGCAGCCCGGTGACGCTCATCACCACCCCGCCCAGGAAGAGACCCCAGTACTCGAACTTCTCGGCGAAGTCGAACTTTCCGACCTTCGGCCGCGGCTCGCCGAACAGGTAGTGGCGGAAGTTCTGCACCACGTCCAGGAAGTCCTGCCTGGTGGGCACCATCACCGGCAGCCGGTGACGCCTCACCGAGCGGACCACGATACGCAGGACGTGGGTGAGCATGAGGGCCACGAAGGTGAAGCCGATGGTGCGGTGGATGATCCGGGTCGTGTGGATGCCGCCGAGGAAGTCGATGAGGGCACGGGCGATGCCCAGGTCCGGCTTGGTCTGGGGGAGCCCGGTCACCACCAGCAGGATGAAGGTGAGGGCCGAGCCCGCGTGCTCCACCCGCTCGAGGAGCGGGAAGCGCTCCACGGTCTTCGGCTTCGGTGCCTTCTCCCTCTTCTCCCGCTTGAGCCACGCCACCAGCTGCTTGACCCACGGGGTCTTCATGACCCGGGCTCCTTCACGGCGCTGGTCCACCAGGTGGAAGACGATGTTCAGGAGGAGCCCGGTGAGCATGAAGGGGATGAGGATGAAGTAGCCCATCCGGATCAGCCAGATGAAGGGCTGGTTGCCCCGGCTCAGCGGCTTGTGTCCGAGCCAGGCGCCGGCCAGGCGGGCGTCACCCTCCTGGTGGCACCGCAGGCACACGCTGGCCACGGACTTCTGATCGAGCATGCCGGCCTCGTGTGGGCCGTGGCAGTCCGTGCATCCCATCACGGCGGGGTACTTGTCGCTGGCGGGCTGGCCTGCCAGGAAGCGCATGGTGGCGCCGTGGAAGTCGTCGGTGTAGGACTGCCCCAGGCTCGCGATGCCTCCCTCCTTGTGGCACTGCATGCACCGCTCCGTCGCGGCCACCTTCAGGGGCGGCGGCGGCGAGGCCGGGTCGGGATGCTGCGTGTGGCACTTCAGGCAGTTGGACACGTCGCTGTCGGGATCGTTGCTGTCCACGTCGGGGTGCTTGCTCGCCTTGAACGCCGCCATGGCATCGGGGTGGCACGCCGCGCACCGCTTGGACATCTCCGGTCCGGCCTGGGAGAGTGGGACGTCCATGCCGAAGTCGTGGCACGCCGTGCATGTCAGGGTGTCACCATTGGCGTCCACGTGGGTCGGGTGGACGTTGGTATGGCACGTCTCGCACACCTCCGGCGTCCGTGGGTCCGCCGCGGCCATCCCCGGCTGATCGTTCTCGTTGTGGCAGCGCGTGCACTCCATGCGCTCGCCCGTCGCCTCGTGCGTGGGATGGGCTCCGCTGTGGCACCTGGAGCAGCCGCTCACCACCGAACGGTCCGTGGGGCTGAACGGGTGACCGGTATGCGCCTTATGGCAATCGGTGCACACCGGTCCGTCGGGACCCGCATCCGCGTGCAGCGGGTGCACCATGGTGTGGCACTTCTCGCACCGCTTGGAGATCTCCGGTCCGGCCTCCGCGATGACGGTGTCGCCGTGGATGGAGTGGCAGTCGGTGCACGTCGGCGCCCCCTCGGTGACGCCCACATGGGTCGCCGGCAGATCCGAGTGGCAGGTCGCGCACGCCTGCAGGCGTCGCTGAGCCGCCACCTTCGGGTCGTTGGTGAAGCCGATGTGGTGGCAGGTCAGGCAGGAGACGCCGTTACCGTGATCGAGGGCCTTGAGCTTCCCCGAGTCCACGTCGGTGTGGCACTGCACGCACATCGACGGGATGCGGCCGAGCTTCTGACGTTGTCCTTGAGCCGATGCCGCGCTGGGTCGCATTACTCCCAGCAGGGCGAGCAGGACCAGGACGCGCGTAGCCATGGCACATATCCGATCTCCGGCGGCCTCAGGCCTCAGCCGGCTTGAAGGCATTCCACACCGACTCCCCCAGCATCCAGAACAGCGCACCGAAGCCGATCACCGGCAGGAACATCACGAAGGCGAGTCCGATCAGTGGGGCGGCGACGAGGCCCACCAGGATCTCGAGCGCCTTCCTCAGCCGGCTCTTGTGGACCACCTCGGGCTGCGGCGCGGCCTGCGGTGTGTCCTCGATGGCGGCAACCGCCGGCGCTTCCGTCACGACCGTCGCTACTTCCGGTGCGGCGGCGACGGGCGCGGCCCTCGGCGTCGGATCCAGCTTGAGATGCATCGCGGCGGTAACCACGGCAGCGAGCGTCTCGGGGCTGATGGGCTTGTTCAGGTACTCGAACGCTCCGAGCTCCCGCACCCGCCGCTCCACCACCTCGTTGCCGTAGCCGGTCAGCAGGATGAAACGGGTCTCGGGGTGACGGTCGTGGAGCCACTCCAGAAGCTGGATGCCGTCGAGACCCGGCATCTTGAGGTCGGAGACGACCACGTCCACCGGAGTCCTGTTGAGCTCATCGATGGCTTTGCTGCCGTCCTCCGCCGTGGTAACGTCGAAGCCGTGCTCGGAGAGGAGTCGGTCCCAACTGATCCGGACCCCCTCTTCGTCGTCAACGAACAACACCTTGTTGTACGGGCTCATATCACACCTCCTCGGGCATTCACCCGCGGGTTCTCACCTATCGAGGTCACGAGGCGATCCATTGGGTTCGCTCCGTCAGCCGATCCACCGTCGAGGCCAGCCGATCTCCCGTATCCGGAGATCCGTTCCAGAGCAGGTCCACACCGCAGGAAGTGAGGTACTCGGCGATGAGCAGGGGCAGCTGGTCGTCGAGGACCGCCACCTTCTGCATGCACGGATACTCGACGCTCATGCGTCCCAGCACCGCCAGGAGCACCCCCTTCGGGTGCGAACAGAAGTTGACGACCAGGACCGCGACGGAAGAGAGCGGGCGCTCCCGAACCAGCTCGGCGACGCTGGCATAGCACGCCGCCTTGTCCGATCCGTGGCACATCTTCGCGGCCAGGGAATCCGCCGCCTCTTTGGGGTCGGAGACCACGACCGTCGCTCCTTCACGTCGTGTCCTCACCGTCGTACCTCCTGCGGCCTCCGGGGCCGCCGCTCGGGTGCGCTGGCCTCGCCAGCGTCCGACTCTGGTAGAAGGCAAGGGGCGTGCCGTATTTGTGCCAAAAGGTGCAATTCGTATAATCTATTGTACGACAACGAGTTACAGCGTACTACCACACTCGTGGTCATGGCACGCGGAGGGCCCGACTGTATAACGAACGCATACACCCGGGATACTCCGGAGCGGCGTGGCCCGTGGTGATGAGGGCCCCGATGCCGCGCCCGGCAAGGGGATCGGGCTGTTGGAGGGTGAAACGAGGGGGGTGTATGCGTCACGCATACGTTTTTGGGAAGCTCAGGACCCCGCGCCGTCGCCCCCGTCGTCCTCGTCGTCCCCTTCGCCACGGCCGGGGGTGGTGATGCCGTGCTTGCGCATGAGCGCGTGGAGGTTCGGGCGGGCCATGCCCACGTCGCGGGCCGCCTGTGAGACGTTCCACCCCGAGCGGCGCAGGGCCTTGAGCACGAAGAGCCGCTCGATGCGATCCACGGATTCGGCCCGCAGCTCCTGTTTGCGCTGGGCAAGCGTGGCGGCGTCGTCGGGGACGTCGCTCCACTCCGCCGACGGGCTCTCGGGCCCGGCGGGGATGGCGCCCAGGTCGATGTTCGGACCGTCGGCGAGGAGCACCGCACGCTCCATGGCGTGCTCAAGCTCGCGCACGTTGCCGGGCCAATCATGGGCCTCGAGGACCGACATGGCCCGAGGCGTGATGGTGTCGATCCGCTTTCCGAACTCCTCCGCGTAGCGCTGCACGAAATGGTGGGCGAGGAGCGGGATCTCCTCCGGTCGCTCCCGCAGCGGGGGCAGCCGAATGGTGAAGACGCTCAGGCGGTAGAAGAGGTCCTCGCGGAACGTCTCCGCCTCCACCAGCTCCTGGAGGTTCCGGTTGGTGGCGGCGACGAGGCGCACGTCCACGGGCACGGCTTTGTCGGAGCCCACCGGACGCACCTCCCGCTCCTGGATGAGCCGTAGCAGGCTCCCCTGCACCTGGGGGGAGATCGTGCTGATCTCGTCCAGGAAGAGCGTTCCCCCCCGGGCGGTCTCCGCCAGGCCCTTGCGGTCCTTCACCGCGCCGGTGAAGGCGCCGCGCACGTGGCCGAAGAGCTCGGACTCGAGGAGCGACTCGGCGAGCGACGCGCAGTCGGCCACCACGAAGGGCCCGTCCTTGCGAGCGCTGTTGTAGTGGATGGCGCGAGCGATGACGTCCTTGCCGGTCCCGGTCTCGCCCGAGATGAGCACCGTGCTGTTCGTGGGCGCCACCCGCCCCACGAGCTGCATGACCTTGCGCATGGGGGCGGAGGAGCAGATCACGTTGCCGATGCTGTGCCGCGTCTCCAGCTCGGAGCGCAGGCGGCGGGTGAGGTCGACGAGCTGCTTGCGCTCGAGCGCGCGCGCGGTGGCCACCAGGAGCTGGGGTGGGCTCACCGGCTTCTCGAGGTAGTCGAAGGCGCCGAGCTTGATGGCCTCCACCGCGGTCTCGATGGTGGCGTACCCCGTGACGATGAGGACCTCCGTCTCCGGCGAGACGTCCCGTGCCGCCCTGAGCAGCTCGATGCCGTCCATCTCGGGCATCTTGATGTCGAGGAGGAGGAGGTCGAAGGCCTCCTTGCGCAGGAGGTCGAGCGCCGCGTGCGGGGAGGTGGACGTGGAGACCTCGTACCCTTCGTCGGTGAGCACTCTCCGGATGCTCTCGCAGACGACCTCCTCGTCGTCCACGGCCAGCACGCGTGGTGGCTCGAGCCAGGTCCGGTCGTCGTCGCTCATGTCTTTCTTCTTTCTGTGTGTGCCGTGCCGCTGGATGCCGCGGAATCCGTGGAAGCCTCCGTGCCCGGCTCCGAGACGGGGAGCAGGATGGTGAACTCCGTCCAGCTTCGGCCGTCGCTCTCCACGAGAATAGTGCCGCGGTAGCTGCGCACGAGCCCCAGGGAGACCGACAGACCGAGCCCCGAGCCCTTGCCCACGGGCTTCGTGGTGAAGAACGGGTCGAAGACCCTTGTCAGGGCCTCCGGGGGGATCCCCGTTCCGGTGTCGCGCACCACGGTACGCACGAGCCTCGCTCCCGCGTGCGGTGGCAGCGACGCCAGATTCGCGTATGCCCTCCGCTCCACCACGTCGGCGGTGACGGACAGCGCGCCCCCTTCCGGCATCGCCTGCACCGCGTTCATGACCAGGTTGACGAACACCTGCATGAGCTGGACAGGGTTGGCCTCCACCGTGGGAAGGTCGTCGGGGATGGAGGTGTCCGCCTCGATGAACCCGTTCTGGATCTCCACCTTCACCAGGTCGAGGGCGCCGGCCACGGCTTTCGCGATGTAACAGGGCTCGACGGTGGGCTCCTGGGACTGTTTCCGGGAGTAGTCCAGGAGTTGGCGGATGATGGCGGCGCAGCGATTCGCCTCCCGCTCGATCATGCGCAGGTCGTCCTGGGCGGGGGAGTCCTCCGGGATGGCCTTCTTCACCAGGTGCGCGAAGGTGATGATGGCCATGAGCGGGCTGTTCAGCTCGTGGGCGATCCCGGCCGCCACGAGCCCCACCGAGGAGAGCTTCTCCGCCTGCACCACCTGGAACTGGGCGTCCTGCAGCTCCATGGCCTTCTGGGAGACCTTCTCCTCCAGGGAGCTGGCCCACCGCTCCAGATGGCTGCGGGAGCTGTTGAGGCTCTCCACCATCTCGTTGAAGGACGTGGCCAGGATGCCGATCTCCCGCGCCGTGCCCCGGGGCACCTCCAGGCCGGGATCGCCGACGGCCATGCGGCGCGTGGCCGCCACGATGGTGTTCACCGGCCGGCGTACGCTGGTCCACACGATGAGGAAGAGAATGCCCGTGATCAGAGCCACGGCGACCAGAGAGACGCCGAAGGCGTTCCAGCTCGCCCGGGAGATGCGGGCCTCGGCGGGCTGCAGCGACATGGCCACGTCGAGGACGCCGAGGACGGGCTTGTCCTTGGGGGAGGCGTGGCAGTGGGGACCCTGGCACCCCACCTGGTTGGGGATGGCCCGCATGGTGGCCAGCACCTGATGCCCGTTCGCATCCGTGTAGATGCGCCTGCGATGCAGGGAGTCCGGCACGGCGTGTCCGGTGTGGCAGGTCTGGCACTCCCGGTCGTTCATGTCCAGGGTCTGTCCCACCTCGTTGGGGTGGGACGAGAAGGAGATGTGCCCCTGCTTGTTGAAGATACGGATGTCCTCGATGCCCTGCTGGCGGCCCACCGAGGTCACCATCTCACGGATGGCGTCCCGGGCGTTGACCCGCATCTCCTGCTCCATGGCGAGCTGGATGGTCTCCGCCAGGTTCTCCGAGCCCCGGATCGTCTCCTGGAACGCGTTCTCGCGCTGCGTACGGATCAGCTGCCAGGAAAGCGCGGCCACGCTGATGAGGGCGAAGAAGCCCGCGGGAAGCGCGATGCGCGTACTCAGCGACCGCAGGGGCACGATTCCTCCCGATAGTGGCGGGGGAGGGTCATTCTACCACAATTGGAGCGTCGCCCCGGCCGGAGGGAAGGTCAAGCCGGGAAATCCCCTACGTGGAGGTCGGGCTTCGCTTTCGGCGGCGACTCACGCCCCCGGGGGCACCTCGCTCAGGATCCGCCGATAGGCCGCCAGGTGCCCCAGCGCCTCGGTCTCGCGTCCGCGGGCCTCACACAGGCGTGACGCATTGAAGTGCGCCACGCCCAGCTCCGGATCCAGGCGGAGCGCGACCTCGTACGCCTCCAGGGCATCCGCCTCCCGGCCACGATCCTCCAGCACGACGCCCAGGTTGAACGACGCGCGCGCGCTGCCCGGATCGGCCTCGAGGGCGGCGCGGTAGTGGGCCTCTGCCTTGTCCAGGTCGCCGGCCTCGTGGAGGAGGCGCCCGAGGTTCAGGTGCGCCTCGGCGTGCCGGGGGTCCAGCTCCAGGGCTCTCCCGTAGGCCTCCCGGGCGCGCCGGGGGTCGGATCCCTCCAGGTCGACGCCCGCGTCGTACCACTCCTCCGCGGTGGGGGCGGGCGCCACGGGCTCGGCGGAGGGCGCCGCCGCCGAGGGCTCCGGGCTGCCTTCCGCCGCCTCCAGGTCCATCACCATCTGCCCCGAGCCGGGGTCCCATACCCGCCCTTCGTCACGCACCAGGATGCGGCTTCCCGCCGCGCTCAGGTGCACCGCGCTCAGAGCGCGGCCGCTGGGCAGCTGTTGGCGCAGCTTCTCCAGCGTCTGCCTGACCCGCCGGGCGGACACGTCCGCGTTCAGGAGCTCGCGGGCCGAGCGCAACACCGCGACGTCCGTGAAGGAGAAGTAGTACGCACCCCGGGGGCCGCGTGCGGGGGTGAGGAGCCCGGCACGGGTCCAGGAGAGGATGGTGGACGTCGGCAGGCCCAGGACCTCCGACACCTCGTGGGTGGTGTAGCCTGTCACGCGCGGGACGGGCGGCGGCTCAGCCGGATGCGGCCTTCCCCCGCGACGACTTTCCCGACGACTTCTTGGTGGTTCGCTTTCCGGCACGGGTCGCTGGCTTGCGGGCCGCGTCGCTGTCGGCCAGGGAGGCTTTGAGGGCGGCCATGAGGTCGATGATCTGCGTCTTCGACTCCTCGGCGGGCGCGGCGGTGATCTCCTGCCCGGCGATCTTCTTCTCGATGAGCTCGAGGGTCTTCTCGTACACGTCGTCCTTGTATGTCAGGGGGTCGAACTCGTCGGAGGCCGCCTGGTCGATGAGCTGGGTGGCGAGCTTCAGCTCGGCCTCGTCGACCTCACCGTCCTCCAGCGGGACCTCCTCGAAGCTCCGGATCTCGTCGGCGTAGTAGAGCTGCTCCATGAGCAGCCCGTCCTGGTGGGGGCGGATCATCACCAGGTACTCCTTGCCGCGGGTGGCATGCTTGGCGATGGCCACCCGCTCCGTCGCGCGGAGCGCCGCGGAGAGCAGCCTGTACGCCCGCGCCCCACCTTTGTCGGGACCCAGATAGTAGGCCTTGTTGAAATAGAGGCGGTCCACCCGGTCGGCGGGAACGAAGCTGACGATGTCGATGGAGTCGGACTTGGGCGCCTCCACGACCTTGAGCTCCTCGTCGTCGAAGAGCACGTACTGGCCCTTGGCGAACTCGTACCCCTTCACGATGTCCTCGCGGGGCACCACCACGTCGTCCGTGGGGCAGATGTACTGCTGGCGCACGCGGGTGCCGCACTCCTTGTGGATCATGTTGAAGGAGATGCGGCGCGCGGACTCGCCGGTGGAGTAGAGCTTGACCGGCAGAGAGACGAGCCCGAAGGCGATGGTGGACGTACCTATGGCGCGGGAGGGCATAGTGACGTGAACATATGTTCACGCATGCCGGGGATGCAATGAGGACGACGGAGGACGCGGGCGGCGGGGTCGGCGTGGTAGCAGGGGTCGGCACGGCGGTCGGGATGCTCGCATCGGCCGGCTTGCCTCCCGGCCCTCCCTCTTCCTTCTTGTCCTGGTGACCTGGGATCCCTTGAAGTCCAGACGGTCCTACTGGATCGTCTTCGCCGCGGCCCTCGCCGCCAACCTGACGAGCCTCTTCAACGGCTTCGCCGACGACGACCCTCTCATCATTCCACTGAACTCCGTGGTCACGCACGGCCGATGGGGGGAGGCGCTCCTCGGGCCGTACTGGCATGTGGCGGGGGCGAGCGCGCGCCTGTACCGGCCGGTGACCATCGGCTCGTTCACGCTGGAGTGGCGCCTCTGGGACGGAAGCCCCCTCGGCTACCACGCCGTCAACCTGCTCGTCCACGGCGTCGTGGCGCTCCTGGTCCTGGCGCTGCTCCGGCGCATGCTACCCGCGCTGCCGGCGTTGGCGGGCGCCCTCTGGTTCGCCCTCCAGCCGGTCCACGTCGAGGCGGTGGCCAACGTGGTGGGGCGCTCCGAGCTGTATGCGGCGGCGTTCTTCCTGGGAGCCTGCCTGCTGTACCTGGACGGGATGGCGTGGGAGGGCTACGCCCGTGCGTTGCGGCTGGCCGGGCTGTGCGTCCTCTACCTGTTGGCGGTGGGATCGAAGGAGATCGCCGCGACGCTCCCGGCGGTCCTGGTCCTCCTGGAGCTGGGCCGTGCATCCGGAACGGCTCCGCCGGAACTCTCCCTCGGTGAGCGCCTCCGCCGTGAAGCGCCGCTCTACGTTTCGCTTCTGGCCGTGCTGGGCGCCTACCTCTTGGTCCGGTGGTCGGTGTTGGGCACGATCCTGGGTGGGGTGCCCGCCCCCTGGTTCCGGGACGCCGGCACGGGCACGCGCGTGCTCACCGCGCTCACCCTGTGGATCCAGTATCTGCGTCTCATGGCGTTCCCCATGGCTCTGTCGTCCGATTACGCGCCGGGGGTGCTGTCCATTCCCGGCGGCATCAACCCGCGGGTCGTGCTGGGGGCGGCCATCCTCGTGGGCTGGGTGCTTCTGGCGGTCTGGTCGTGGCGGCGCCAGACAGCCGTCGCCACGGGCCTCGGGTGGTTCCTGGTGACCGTCCTCCCGGTCTCGAATCTCCTCTTTCCCACGGGCCTGCTGGTGGCCGAGCGGGTGCTCTACCTCCCGTCCGTGGGTGGTGCTCTGGTGGTGGGAGGCCTCGTGATGGTCGCGCTGGATCGGGCCACCCAGCGCACCCTCGTGCTTCTCGCGGCCGGCGGCTTCATTCTGAGCGGGCTCTTCCTCTGGCGCTCGGAGACGCGGGGGCCGATCTGGGCCAGCAACCATACGGTGGTGGCGACCCTGGTCCGGGAGCACCCCGAGTCGTACGTGTCGGTGCGGGCGCGGGCGGAGGCGCTGGCACGGGCCGGGGACACGGCCCGCGCCGACCGCGCATACGAGGGCGCCGTCCGACTGGCTCCGGACCTCTACAGCCTTCTGGTGGAGGCCGGGGGCTTCGACCTTCGCGCCCACCGGGAAGCGCGGGGGGAGGAGTTGTTGAAGGAGGCCATCGCGCGGCGTCCGGATGGGGCGGCTGCGTATTGGCTCCTCGGGGAGCAGAGGCTCCGCCTGGGAGACGGTCGCGCGGCCCGGCGCATCGCCTTGGAGGGGCTGGCCCGGGCCGGGCCCGACCGCAATCTGTGGGCCCTGGTCTCCGAGTCCTACATTGCGACGGGCGACCTCGAAGCGGCGGTGCGCGCGCGCCGGGCGGCGCTGGCCCAGGATCCCACGTCGAAGCGGGACTGGGGCAGGCTCGCGGACCTGCTCTCCGCGTTGGGGCTGAAGGAGGAGGCAGCCGCGGCGAGAGCGAGGGCGGGGGGCTGAGGCTCCCGCCCCCCTATCAGGTGCCCGCCATCGTCGCCGCCGGCAGGACCACGAGCTGGCCGGACATCATGGGCAGGTGCGACGGCACCGAGCACACGATGGGAAAGATCCCGGCGTGGCGCGCCACGTAGGTGACGTGCTTCGTCGTTCCGCCGGGCATGGGCACCGCCAGGTCCGGCAGCACGAAGGAATGCTCATCGTCCTCGGGGTTGATGAGGTCGAAGTCGATGGTGTCGCCCTCCACCACGGTGAAGGTGCTCGGCGAGAACGCGTAGACCTCCTTCCCGTAGAGCACCCCTCCCTCGGCGAACGCGTCCTTCAGGAACGGAAAGAGGGACTGCTGCTCCTTCACCAGAAGGGGAACCATGGTCACGGTGAGGTCGCGGGTGCGCGGCTTGTACGCCGCCGCGCCAGGGGAGGGCGTGGGCGGGGCGCACGCTGCCGATGCGAGGAGGGCAGCCAGCGCCAGGACCCGCGTTGTGGACGGGTTCACGGGTTCAACACCTCCGCGATGCCGACGTCGATGTATTGGCCTCCTCTCGTGTTCGTGACGTGCACGGCCAGCGTGTGGGGGCCCGGAGTGAGGAGGCGGCGGGCGGCCGCGTCCAGGGGGAGCACCGAGTACGCCTGGTCGAATCCGGAGAGCGTGGCGACGCGAACCCCGTCGATGTAGACCTCCGCGTCTTCATCGTGGCGGATGACGAGGTGGGGATTCACCAGGGGGCGCGCCGGCAGGATGAAGCTCCGGCGCAGCCAGAGGTCCGGTGTGGTCCACGGTGTGCGCACCCGCGTTCCGGAGTCCCGGGTACGGCCGAAGCCCCCTATCCCCTCCTTCCACGAGGTGTCGTCGAAGGTGGGTGCGGCCCAGTCGGCCGCGGGCCGGGTGGTGCTGTAGCGCCAGCCCTGTCCGTCGCCTCGTGACGTGGAGACCACGGCGCGGAGCGTGGGGGTCGGGCCATACAGCGCCCTGGCGGCCGCCCGCGCGGCGTCACCGAGCTTCACCACCGCCCGGTCGTACGTCATCACCCCGTTGACCTCCACCTCCACGTCGGTGGTCTGGGTGTAGATGGCCGCGGCCAGACCCTCGCCTTCCAGGAAGCGGAGCTGCGTGAGCAGGCCCACGTAGGCCCTGTTCAGGCTCGCCGTGTCGGTGAAGGTGCGGTAGCCCCAGTTGTTCCTGGGGAGCCAGGTGTGGCCCTCCAGGGGAAGGCCGAGGCCACCGAACTCGCCCAGCACGCGCGCGCGCCGTCCGTCACCGTTCGGGATGGCCGGACCCGGGTACGCGTGCTCGTCCACCACGTCCCCGACGCCCTTGTCCGTCCACCCGGTGGCGCTGTTCACCAGGCGTGTGGGATCGTACGACTTCAGCCAGGTGGTGTAGCGCTCGGTGTCGTGCTGTCCCCACCCCTCGTTGAAGGGCACCCACATGACGATGGAGGGGTGGTTACGCAGCGCGTCCACCATGCGCCGCAGCTCGCTGGCGAACTCCTCCTGCGCGGCGGTGGTGCGATTCTCTCCGCTGGGCATGTCCTGCCAGACCAGCAGACCCAGACGGTCGGCCCAGTAGTACCAGCGCGCCGGCTCCACCTTCACGTGCTTGCGGGCCGTGTTGAAGCCCAGGCGGAGCGTCGTCTCGATGTCCGAGCGGAGCGCGGCGTCGGTGGGGGCGGTGTAGAGCCCGCCCGGCCACCATCCCTGGTCCAGGAGCCCGTACTCGAAGAGCGGACGGTCGTTGAGGAAGAGCCGGAGCACGCCGGTGCTGTCCGGCGCCACGGCGATCTTCCGCATGCCGAAGTAGCTGCGGACGGAGTCCCCGCTCGCCAGGCGCACGCTCAGGTCGTACAGGAAGGGATCCCCCGGCGACCACAGATGCGCATCGGGGACGGGCAGGGTGACGGGCTCGCCTACGTGTCCCGTCGCATGCGCAACGGCACGGCCGCCGGCCAGCGCCGTCACGTCGACCGCAGACCCGGGAGGAGCCCCGTCGGCGGCGACGCGCACCACCACCCGGGAGGAATCCACGTCCGGACGGATGTCGAGGCCGGTGACGCGGGCGGCTGGGACCGGCTCCAGCCACACGGTCTGCCAGATCCCGGTGACCGACGTGTACCAGATGCCGTGAGGCCGGCGCACCTGCTTGCCCCGGGGCTGCTGGCCCGCGTCGGTGGGGTCCCACACCGAGACCACCAGGTCCTGGACCGCTCCCGGCGCCAGCGCGTCGGTGATGTCGAACGTGAAGGGGTCGTAGCCTCCCCGGTGCTCTCCCACCCGCCGGCCGTTGACGTACACGACGGCATCGAAGTCCACGGCGCCGAAGTGGAGGAGGAGACGCCCACCCGGCGGCGGGGACGCACGGAAGGTCCGGTGGTACCAGAGGCGCTGGTCCGGCGCCACCTTCCGGGTCACGTGGCTGAGCTGGGACTCGATGGGGAAGGGGACCAGGATGCGGCCGTCCCAGAGGCCCGGCTCGGGCGCCGCGCTGTCGCGCACGGCATAGTCCCACAACCCGTTGAGGCTCGTCCAATCAGGCCGCACCATCTGCGGCCTGGGGTACTCCGGGAGGGGGTGGGATGTGTCCACATCGGCGGCCCATCGGGTGACGAGGTGGGATGCCGGTGCCTGGGCGGCCGCGGGGATTCGGAGGGCGAGGAAGAGAACGAGGACGGGCAGCGGGACCGCGGATCGTGGCTTCATGGTCCCCATGCTTCGGGCGCGATGCCCGGGACGTCAAGGGCCGGAACGGATCGAGGGCCGGCCCCGTGACGGGACCGGCCCTCGTGGGTTGCCCTCTTCCCGGCCGACGGACCGGTCAGAAGTTGACGAAGTAGTCGGCGGCGGTGCTGGACTCGCTCGCGCGGACCCGGCATCGGTTCCGGATCTCGGGCGTGGCCATCGCGTCGGAGGACGGCGGCCTGCTCGAGAAGCGAGCGCTGGCCGACGTGCGCGATGCCCTCGGATATGGGAGCCCCGCCACGTTTCGGCGGCACTTTCGCCAGCTCGTGGGCGTGTCCCCGGATCACTGCCGGGTGTTCTCCACCGAGGAAGCTGGTGCGCCGGTTGGCCCCGGGCGCACGGCCCATGCCCGAGCTCTTCGATCCCATCGTGGCCGCCGGCGGGCGCTGGCGCAGCCGCCGGAGGCGCCTGGGCACCTGAGGCGGGTCCCCGCCCTCGGCACCCCGCGCGGCCGCCCGAACACCTGACGCCCCGGACCTCGCCAGCGGCGGTGCGAGGGCACCTTCCTCGGTCTACCTTTCGGGGCGTCGGGTCAGCCTGCCAAGGAGCGTCCCATGAAGCCGCTGGATCGCCGTGAGTTCCTCACCCGGGTCGCCACCGGGACATCCGCCCTGGCCGCCGTGCGCATGCCGGGGATGCTCGGCGGAGGTACACCGGAGGGCGCCGCTCCTCCGGGGCGCGGGGCTCCGCTCGGCGCGGGTGCGGCGTCTGGTGTCGCCCCCGGCGACGTGCGTACGGGGCTGGCCGAGCCGGCGTTCCGCCCCCTGCCACTGGGCTCCGTCCGGGCGCGGGGATGGCTGGAGCGTCAGCTCCACATCCAGGCCCGGGGGCTCACCGGACACCTGGACGAGTTCTGGCCCGACGTCGCCCAGAGCCAGTGGTTCGGCGGCGACGCCGAGGGGTGGGAGCGCGCGCCGTACTGGCTCGACGGCGCGATCCCCCTGGCCTGGATCCTGGACGACGATGCGCTGAAGAAGAAGGTGGGCGCGCGCGTGGAGGAGATCCTGAGCCGGCAGAAGGCCGACGGGACCTACGGCCCCATGGCCGCGGCGCCGGCGGGGAAGCCGTACGACGTGTGGGCCATCTTCCTGGTGAACAAGGCGCTGGTGCAGCACCACGAGGCCACCGGCGACGAGCACACGCTCTGCGCCGTGCAGGCCAGCCTGAAGTCGCTCCAGGCCAGCGTCGCGAGGACCCCGCTCTTCAACTGGGGGAAGTACCGGTGGTTCGAGGGGCTCGTCCCCACCTACTACGTATACGAGCGCACGGGAGAGCGGTGGCTTCTGGATCTGGCGCGCACGCTGCGCGCCCAGGGGCAGGACTACCCCGCCGTGTACGCCGGTCGGGAGATCAGGGAGCCTACGCCCCGACGGGGCCTGTGGACGTGGGACAAGCACGGCGTGAACCAGGCCATGGCACCCAAGTTGGGAGCCTTGTCGTGGCGGCTGGGCCAGCGGCCGGCGGACCGCGCGTTCCCCGCGCACATGCTGGAGATCCTGGACCGCTGGCACGGTCAGGCCACCGGGATGTTCGCGGCGGACGAATGCCTGGCGGGTAAGGACCCGGTTCAGGGTACGGAGCTGTGCGCGGTGGTGGAGATGATGTACTCCATGGAGGTGCTGCTCTCCGTGTTCGGGGACCCCGCCTTCGGCGACCGGCTCGAGCGCGTGGCCTTCAACGCCCTCCCGGCCACCCTCAAGCCGGATTGCTGGGCGCACCAGTACGACCAGCAGGTCAACCAGGTGCAGTGCACCATCAACCCCGATTACATGTGGAGCACCAACGGCGCCGACGCGAACATATACGGTCTGGCTCCGGAGTACGGATGCTGCACGTCGAACCTGCACCAGGGATGGCCCAAGCTCACGGCGCACCTGTGGATGAAGACCCCCGACGAGGGGATCGCCGCCGTCGCGTATGCCCCCAGCGAAGCGAGCTTCCGGTCCGGCGACGTGCCGGTCACGGTCAGGCTCGACACCGACTATCCGTTCCGGGAGACGCTGAGCATCACGGTGACCCCCGAGCGTGCCGCGACCTTCCCCTTGGTGCTGCGCGTGCCGGCGTGGGCGGAGGGCGCCACCGTGCGCGTGGCGAACGGCGCGCCGGCCGGGATGCGCCCGGGGACGTTCCACCGTGTGGAGCGGGCGTGGACCGGACCCACCACCGTGACGGTGCGCCTGCCGATGCATGCGGACGTGGGCCGTCGCTACCACGGCGCCTTCACGGTGGAGCGCGGACCTCTGGTGTATGGCCTGCGCATGGAGGAGGAGTGGAAGCGCGTGCGCGCCGACGCGCCGCACCGGGAGCTTCCCCACGGCGACTTCGAGGTGCGGCCGGCCTCGGCGTGGAACTACGGACTGCTCCTGGATCCCGAGCATCCGGAGGCGGGGTTGAGCTTCGAGGAGCGCCCGGTGGGCGACGTCCCGTTCTCCCCCGAGGGCTCGGGGATGCAGGCGCGCGCCCGCGGGCGAAGGCTTCCGGAGTGGAAGCTCGCGCACGGATGGGCCGCCGAGGTCGGCCCCGGTCCGCAGAGCTCGGACACACCGGTGGAGGATGTGGTGCTCATCCCCTACGGCTGCACGAACCTCCGGGTAGCGGAGCTCCCGGAGGCGAAGGGGTAGGAAGGCGCCCCACCGTTCCGGCGACTTCCGCGTCCCGGACCACCCCGAGCCATCTCGCGGTGCCGGGGCGGCCTATCCCGCCGGCCGTATCCGTATGGCCTGCCCGCCTCCCGGCGCCAGCTTCAGCTCCAGCGTGGTGGTGGAGTCCACCGGCCTGCTGCTGATGACCAGGTCGTAGGGTCGGTCCATCCAGTTCGCCTTCGGGCCGTCGGCGTAGATCTCGGCGACGTAGCGCCTCCCGGGGTCCAGAAACGAGAGGGAGAGCGGGAGCGTGCGCGGGTTCCCGTCGGTGAGGGAGCCCACGTACCAGTCGTCGGAGTGGCGGTCCTTGCGCACCACCGTGATGTAGTCGCCGATGGCGCCGTTGGGCACGAACGTGGTGTCCCAGTCCACCGGCACCTCCTCGATGAACTTGAAGCGAGGCTGGTTCCGGTAGTGCTCCGGGAGGTCGGCGGCCATCTGCAGGGGCGAGTAGATGACCACGTACTCGGCGAGCTGCTTGGCCAGCGTGGTGCGCACCCGGTCCAGGCCGGGGTTGCGTGTGTCCTCCAGCGCGAAGATCCCGGGGGTGAAGTCCATGGGGGCCTCCAGGAGCCGGGTGAAGGGGAGGATCGCCGTGTGCTCCGGCGGATTCCCGCCATCGCCGCTCCACGCGTTGTACTCCTGCCCCCGCGCCCCTTCCCGGCTCATCATGTTCGGCCAGGTGCGGCGGATCCCGGTGTCCTTGATGGGCTCGTGCACGTCCAGCATGAGGTGATGACGCGCCGCCGCCTCCACCACCTTCCGCCAGTGGCGCACCATGTACTGGCCGTGGTGGGGCTCGCCGCTCCGGGTCTTGTCGCCCACGTAGCCGGTCTTCACGGCCTTGATACCCAGGCTGTCGTACAGGGTGTACGCCGCCTCGAGTTGGCGCTCGTAGTTCTCCACCCCCATGGACGTTTCGTTGTGGGCGATGAGCGCTACGCCCTTCTGCTTCGCGTAGGCCGCCACGGCCGGCAGGTCGTAGTCGGGATACGGCTGCGTGAAGGAGAACTTCTCGGCGTTGGCCTGCCAGTCGCCGTCCCACCCGAGATTCCATCCCTCCACCAGGAAGCCGCCCAGGTGGTGGGCCGCGGCGAAGTCGATGTACTCCTTCGCGTGGGCCGTGGTCGCGCCGTGCCTCGGGCCCGACGACCACGTCATGGTATCGATGTGCATGGCCCACCAGATCCCGTCGTACTTCATGGGGTGGATCCACGACGTGTCCTTGATCTTGCTGGGCTCGTTGAGGTTCAGCACCAGGTACGAGGTGAGCAGGTCTCCCACACGGTCCGCCATCTGGACTGTGCGCCACGGGCTCACCGCCGGGGTGGTGTCCTTCACCGCCACGCCGTCGGCCCAGGGAACGAGCCTGGCTTTGAGGCGGGTGGTGCCGGTCCCCTCCAGCGTCATGGACGCCCAGTCGGTGAGGGCCGCTTCGTGGAGGACGAGCTTCAGACCGGTGGGGCTCTCCAGGGTGAGGGGCGTCTTCACCACCGGCAGCGTGGAAACGGGACTGGACCGGTACAGAAGCTCGTAGCGGTTCGGATCGTCGCCGGGGATCCACCACGCCTTGTCGTTCTCCGCCAGGGTGAACTCCGTGGCCTCGTCCATGATCTCGAAGGGGCCCAAATCCGGCTGCGCGGGGAGCTCGTAGCGGAACGCGACGCCGTCGTCGAAGGCGCGGAAGACGATGCGCATGCGCAGGTGCGGGGCGCTCGCCCGCTCCACCGTCACCGCCAGCTCGTCGTGGTGGTCGCGGATGTGGGTGACCTCGCCCCACGGCTGTGTCCACGTCTCGTCGTGGGTGGCGCGGGTGGTGTCCACCAGGCGCAGGTGCGCCGTGAGGGAAGGATGGTGCAAGAAGGTGAATCCCATGCGCGACGCCTCGATGACATCGCGGCCGTCGCGCCGCACGCGGTATACCGGCACACCCGAGTCCACCAGCGCGAAGGAGATCTGGTTCCGGCCGTCGGGGGAGGACACGGTGAGAAAGGACGGGGGCCGTGCCGCGGCGGCGGCCGCGTCGGCGAGGGGTGTCGGCCGCGCCTCGCAGGACGACACGACGGCCAGGGCGCCGGCCCAGGCCAGGGTAGCGAGCAGGGTGGGAACGCGCATGATCCGGTGGGCCTCCTCCGTCGGCACCGCGTGACAGGCGCGAGCCACGGGTCTCCTTGTGCCCTCGCACCTCGACAACCGATTGTAGCTCGCATGACCCCCTCCCGCGACGAACGCCTGGCGAAGTACCGCGAGAAGCGGAAGGCCGGCCGCACCCCCGAGCCCTTCGGCGGCGAGGTGCCGGTGGGCGGGAGCGTCTTCGTGGCGCAGAAGCACCGGGCGCGGTCCCTGCACTGGGATCTGCGCCTGGAGCTGGACGGCGTGCTGCTCTCCTGGGCGGTGCCCAAAGGGCCCTCGCCGAATCAGGCGGACAAGCGCCTGGCGGTGCGAACCGAGGACCACCCTCTGGAGTACGCGGAGTTCGAGGGCGTCATCCCCGAGGGCGAGTACGGTGCGGGCTCCATGATCGTATGGGACCGGGGCACCTGGGTGCCGGTGGAGGAGCCCCACGAGGGTCTGGAGAAGGGCAAGCTCCTCTTCGACCTGCACGGCCACAAGCTGCTGGGACGCTGGACCCTGGTGAAGACGCGGCAGGCGCCGAACTCGTGGCTCCTCATCAAGGAGCGCGACGCTCACATGGACCCCGAGGGCGGCACCGAGTCGTATCCCGACGACTCCGTCTACTCGGGGCTCACGGTGGAGGAGCTCGCCGGGGCCGACGAGCGGGCGGAGGCGCTGGCGGCCCGGGTGGCGGCGCTGGAGGGGAAGGGCGCGAAGGCCCGGGACGTGCGCGCCGGCGACGTGGCGCTCATGCTCGCCACCCCCGCCGAGGATCCCTTCGACAGGGAAGGGTGGCTCTTCGAGCTGAAGTACGACGGGTACAGGCTCGTGGCCGAACGGCGGCAGCGGGAGCCGTACCTGCGCTCCCGCGCGGGGCACGACCTCACCGTCACCTTCCCGGACATCGCCCGGGCGGTGCGGGGGCTGCCGTACGAGGGGCTGATCCTGGACGGCGAGGTGGTGGTGCACGACGCCGAGGGGCTTCCGTCGTTCTCCAGGCTGCAGCGGCGCGGACGGATCCTGAACCGCCTGGACGCGCTCCGGGCCGGCGTGGAGCTTCCCGCGACCTATTGGGCCTTCGACCTGCTGGCGCTGGAGGGCTACGACCTCCGCGGGCTCCCCCTGCGCACCCGCAAAGAGCTCCTCCGGGAAGTGCTCCCCACGGTGGGGCCCATCCGCTACTCGGATCACGTCGCCACGCAGGGCGAGGCCCTGTACGAACGGGTCGCCGCCCTGCGCCTGGAGGGCATCGTCGGCAAGAACGCCGATGCCCCCTACCGGGGAGGGCGGTCCGCGCAGTGGGTCAAGGTGCGCCCGGTGCGCGTCGAGGACTTCGTCGTGGTGGGATGGACGGAGCCCCGGGCCTCACGGGCCGGGTTCGGCGCGCTGCACCTGGCCCGCTACCGGGGAGAGGATCTCGTCTACGTGGGAAGCGTCGGCTCGGGCTTCAGCGACGCGCAGCTCGAGGAGATGCTCTCTGCGCTCCGTGCTCTGGAGGTGGACGCGTGCTCCTGCACGGACGGGCCGGCCCCGAAGGGGAGGACGCACCACTGGGTGCGGCCGGAGCTGGTGGTGGAGGTGAAGTACAAGGAGATGACCGACCAGGGCCTGGCCCGGCAGGCGTCGTTCTCGCGCCTGCGCACGGACAAGGGGCCACGCGAGTGCACGGAGGAGGAAGAGGGGGGCGGGGACGCCGGCGGAGGCGTCGACGGCGCCGAGGCCATCGAAGCAGCCGGCGCGGCGGCCGACGGGACGACGAGAAGCGCCGGGCGTTCGGGAAGACTCGGCGCGCCGTCCGCGCGGGCGCCGGATGCCGACCGGAGCGTCCCCTTCACGAACCTGGACAAGGTGTTCTGGCCCGAGGACGGATACACCAAGGGCGACCTCGTCGAGTACCACCGACAGGTGGCGCCCTGGATGCTGGCCTACCTGGAGGACCGCCCCCTGGTGATGACCCGCTATCCCGACGGGATCGCGGGCAAGTCGTTCTTCCAGAAGGACGCGCCCCCGTTCGCGCCGGAGTGGATCCGGCGGGTCACGCTGTGGAGCGAGGGGGCCGAACGGGAGCTTTCGTACTTCGTCGCGGAAGACCTGGAGTCACTCCTGTACGTCGTGAACCTGGGCACCATCCCCCTGCACGTGTGGTCGAGCCGCATCGACACCCTCGCCGCGCCCGACTGGTGCATCCTCGACCTGGATCCCAAGGAGGCGCCCTTCGGCCACGTGGTGGACATAGCGAAGCTGCTGCACGGGCTCTGTGACGAGATCGGCCTGCCCAGCTTCGTGAAGACCAGCGGGTCCTCGGGGCTGCACGTGCTGATCCCCCTGGGCCGGCGCCTCACCTACGAGCAGTCGCGCACGCTGGCGCAGCTCCTGGCGCGGGTGGCCGTGGCCGAGCGCACCGACATCGCCACCCTGACGCGCAACCCGGCGCGGCGCGCGGGTAAGGTGTACATCGACTTCGTCCAGAACGGCCACGGCCGCCTTCTGGCGGCGCCGTTCACGGTGCGGCCGCTCCCGGGGGCGCCGGTGTCGGCGCCGCTGCGTTGGCACGAGGTGAACGCGCGTCTGAGGATCGGGGGCCACACGGTGAAGAGCATGCCGCGCCGCATGCGGCGCTTGAAGGAGGACCCGCTCCGGCCCGTCCTCGACCTGGAGCCGGACCTGCTGGGGGCGCTGGAGCGGCTGACCCACTGGTTCGACTGAGGCGCCCCGCCACCGGCGGAGCCCGCGCTCAGGCCACCTGTCGCGCGGCGATGAGATCGCGCAGCTTGGTCACCAACAGATCCACCGCCACGCGGTTGTATCCCCCCTCCGGAACCACGAAGTCCGCGTGACGCTTGCTGGGCTCTACGAACTCCAGGTGCATGGGTCGCACCGTCGCCTCGTACTGGTCCAGCACGGACTCAGCGGTGCGGCCCCGCTCCTCCACGTCGCGCCGCAGGCGTCGCATGAGCCGCACGTCGGCGTCCGTGTCCACGAAGACCCTGACATCCATGAGCTCGCGGAGACGCGCATCGGCGAGCACGAGGATGCCGTCCAGGATCACCAACGGCCTCGGCTCGAGGCACATCACGGCGGGTGCACGGGTGTGGGTGGAGAAGTCGTACGTCGGCACCTCGGCGGCGGCGTTGGAGAGGAGACGGGCCACGTGCTCCACCATGAGCTCCGTCTCCAGGGACTCGGGGTGGTCGAAGTTCACCTGGACCCGTTCCTCGAAGGCGAGGTGGGAGAGGTCGCGATAGTACGCATCGTGGTGGAGGACGGCGGTGGTTCCCGGGGGCAGCGCACGACACACCTCGCTGACCACGGTGGACTTGCCGGAGCCGCTTCCCCCGGCCACGCCCATCACGACGGGGCGGTAGGCCGGGGTCATCTCACAGCCCGTCCGTCGAGACGACGAAGATCCGGCCGGCGAGCTCGCGGTCCACGGTGAGGCGCGTGCCACCCGGACCCCCGAGCTGCACCACGATCCCTCCACGTGGATCTCCCTGGCTGGATTCCACCAGAAGGCGGGTTCCCGGAGTCAGCCCGGTCGCCTCCAGGGATCGAAGCTCACCCGGATCCTCGTCCTGCACCGCGCGCACCCGCAGCTCCACACCCGGCCCCACGTCCGCGAGCGTGAGGAAGTCGGTGGCCTCGATCTCCCCCGACGACGTGGGGATGGGTGCGCCATGGGGGTCGTGGCTCGGGAAGTGGAGGGCGTCGGCCATGTGCTCCACGAGCCTGTCGGAGGCGGCGTGCTCGAGGCGCTCGGCCTCCTCGTGCACGTCGTCCCATGTGTATCCCAGGCGCTCGCACAGATAGGTCTCGATGACCCGGTGGCGGCGCAGGACCTTGAGCGCTTCCCGCACACCCAGCTCCGTCAGCCGAACGCCCCGGTAAGGCACGTGCTCCAACAGCTTGGCGTCGGCCAGGCGCTTGATCATGCCGGTGACCGAGGCGGGCTGCACCGCCAACACCTCGGCGATGGCGCTCGTGGAGGCGGTATCTCCTCGCTCGGTAAGGCCGTAGATGGCCTTCAGGTAGTCTTCCGCCGAGCGCGAGAGAGGGGGGTGGACCGGGGACATGGCACCAACCTATTCCACGCGGCGAGGGCCGTCGACCCCGGAAGACGGCCCTCACGTTCCTCCCGTCGGGACGCCCTTCCGCCGGAGCCCGTCCGGGGGAGGCATGACGTCCCCTCCTGACTTCCCGGTACGAACGAAATACCTTCGGTGCGGCCGCACTTTCGGTGTATCATGGTATAAGAGCCATGTTCGATTCGAAGCTCGGATCTCCATCCCATCACCCCGGCGAATGAGCCCAGAGGACCCGGTTCGTCCCTACCACGCCAAAGAGGAGGCGCGCGGGCAGGAAGCCGCCGACGCCGTGGCCGCCGTGCTGAAGCACGCCGCGGAGCACGACGAGCGCGCGCGTAGGAAGCGGCCGCCCAGGAAGCAGCCCAAGTGGATGTTGCCCCTGGGGATCCAGCTGGCAGTGCTGGCTGTGTATCTGCTCATCTCGCCGCCACGGTGGATCACCGTGCATCCCATCGCGGCTCCCGACTCGGCTACCCAGCAAGAAGGTCTGCGCATGGCGATGTACGTTCAGTCACAGCAGATCGAGGCATACCGGATCCAGCACGGCCGGCTCCCCAGCACCCTCGCCGAGCTCCCCGGCACTCCGCAGCCAGGCATCGAATACCAGGTCCAGAGCTCGGATGCGTACCGGCTGGTGGGTACCGACGGCCCGACCGCCCTCATCTACGACTCCACCGAGTCCCCTGCCGACTTCCTGGGGCCGGCGGCGGCGGCCAAGCTCGCCTCGGGTGCCGGAGGGAAGTCATGATCGCGCGCCTGCGAGTCCCGGGACGCCGGGAGCACTCCGCGGCAGCGGGGTCCGGAAAGCGAGGCAGGTCTCGTCGAGGCGGCTTCACGTTCGTCGAGGCGCTGGTGGCCGTGTCCATCGTGGGGATCCTCGCCGGCCTGGCCCTCCCCAACATGAAGGACGTCCTGCTGCGGGCGCAGGCCACCAAGCTCGCCGGTGACATGGAGGTCGTGCGGGTCGCGGCCGCATCGTACCACGCGAAATACCACGCCTGGCCCGCCGAGACCGCCGCCGGCAAGGTGCCACCGGAGCTGGTGCCCTACCTTCCCGCCAACTACTCCTTCGTCCGCGACGGGTATGAGCTCGACTACGAGAACTGGAGCCTGCCCGGCGGACTGCCCGGAGACCCGAAGACGCATACGCTCATCGGTGTCTCCGTCGTGGTCACCAACCCGGCACTGGGCAACGCCCTGGTGGAGCTGCTGGGCAAGGCCATCATCTTCTCCGTCGGTAACAGGCACACGATCGTCATCGATCGCTCCTGACGCCCCGTCGCGCCGGTGTGGAATGTTCCGGCGCCACGGTCGTATGTTCGGATGACGCCAGGCATACGGCCCCTCCATCACCGATTCCCGTCATGAGTCCATACGAGAAGGCCACCGAAGGGATCCGGGTACGCGTCGAGCCGTACTTCTCCCCGGCCGAGTCCAGCCCGGCCGAAGGCACCTTCGTGTTCGCCTATCACATCGAGGTGGCGAACGAGGGGGACGTCGCTGCGCAGCTTCTCTTCCGCCACTGGCTGATCCACGATGCGGCGGGTGACGACACCGAGGTGGACGGAGAGGGCGTCGTGGGCCTCCAGCCCCGGCTCCACCCGGGGGAGGCGCACAGCTATCGGAGCTTCTGCGTGCTGACCTCGCCGTCGGGGTACATGGAGGGGTACTACACCTTCGAGCGCGCGGGCGGAGGGCGCTTCCGCGTGGAGGTCCCCCGCTTCGACTTCACCGCCCCGATGCTGGCGCACTTCGATGAGAGCGACGACGAGGTCATGAACTGAGGCGCCGGGGACATCCGGTGCCTTCCACGGTCGGCGCGGAGGTCTCGCATGCGGCGAAACAGGCGTTTGCAGCGCCTGTGCTTTCTGTTATGCTACTCCGTTTTCACCCACTCACCCACAGGCTCGTAGGGGGACACGTGAGTGACGCGGTAGCCGTGGACGCCAAGCGCATCCTCCTGCGCTATGGAGCACCCATCTCGGTTCTGGACAAGGTGTCCGAGGCGGAGCGGATCGCGTTTGCACGAACCGTCAGCAGGACCGTTCTCGCCGAGCGGGAGGACGTGCTCCGGAAGCTGCTCACCGACCTGGGGTACATGGAGCCGGCGCCGCCCAAGGGGGGCAAGGGCTCCCGCTCCCACAAGGGAAACTCGGGAAGCACGAACAAGCCGGCCGACAAGAAGCCGACGCGGGCCGCGAAGACGGCCGAGAAGCCGATCGAGAAGAAACCGACGCGGGCCGTGAAGACGGCCGAGAAGAGGCCGGCACGGCCCGTGAAGGCGACGAAGGCGAGGAAGCCCGCCGCGGCCAAGAAGGCGCCGACCCGGAAGGCGAAGAAGTCCGCCGCGGCCAAGAAGGCGCCGACCCGGAAGGCGAAGAAGTCCGCCGCGGCCAAGAAGGCGCCGACCCGGAAGGCGAAGAAGTCCGCCGCGGCCAGGAAGGCGCCGACCCGGAAGACAAAGAAGCGCTAGTCGCAGTCGATCTCGAGGACGCGCACCCCGTCGAGGGGGAGCTGCGCCCGTACGCGCGTGCGACCTCCCGCCTCCACGGCATCCAGCTCGGCCGCCTGGCCGTCCACGCGCACGGCGCGCACTCGGCTCCCCGCCACCGCAGGCTCGAACACCACCATGGGCGGCACCCTCCCCTCCAGAGGAGTGAGGACGAACCTGTGGGTGGGGCCGTTCCGGTGGTATTCCAGGGTCGCGCGCACGTCTCCCACCCGGACGTTGCGCACCTCGAAGGTGTCGCCGTCGGTGGGGAGGGTGGGCGCGAGGCCGAGACGACCCGCAGGTGCATCCGGAGCGAGACCCAGCACGCCGTGCGCCAGCGTGGCCAGGAGGATGCCCGCCCCGGGGGCGCCTGCGCGGAGCACATCGTTCACCGGGTCCCAGGCGCCGCGACACCCCCCACCCTCGACAGGGCCCCCTCGAAGCCCTTCCCCGAGGACCCCTCGCCAGGCGGCGTATCCCTCGTCGGCCCGACTGGACACCAGGGCACTCCACGCGGCCAGGGCCGGCCGGATGCCCTGCCCGCCGGGGCCGCCGAGGAGAGCTCGGAGGCGATAGGCGGCGCTGGACGGCGCGGTTGCCGAGGGCAGCATGGGCAGGCGTGCGGGACCATCTCCCACGGGGTCCGGGGTGGGTGGAGCCGTCCCGGCGCTCCGCAGCGTGCTCAAGGTCTCGAGATCGGCGGCGTGATGCAGCGCGTCCGCCAGGGAGTCCAGCGCGAACGCCCACACCGCCCAACCCCCGGGGTCGGAGAGCCGACGCGCCGTGTCGAGGCCACCCGCACGCACGCGCCTGAGGTGCCGGAGGGCCGGCGCGACATCGCCGAGGGCCAGCGCGATGCGCGCGGCCAGGACCGTCGCCAGGGCGGCGGTGGGGACCACGGCACCCAGCCCCGGATCCGCTTCGGGCACCGCGCATTTCTCGAGTAGGCCGAGGGCCGCCGCCGCCGTCTCCCCGTCCCCGATGGCCAGCGCCCCGATCCCGGTCCAGAAGGCGTCTTCCGGGCGCACACCGGCGCCGGGCGTCGCCCACCCCACAGCGGTGCGCACCCGTGAGGTCGCCCAGACCCACGCCTGATCCACCCCCGGCACCCCGGTGGCCAGCGCCAGCGTCTGGACGTGCCGCGGATCCGCATCCCGCACCGCTCGAACGGCGTGCGCACCGAGGGTCCACGCCGTCGTGAGGGTCGTCTCCACGCGGTGCGCCGGGCCGGCGGCCAGCACGAGCGTCACCGGACCCTCGCTCCCCACGGCCGCCGTCACACGCAGCCCCCCGCCCTCGGCCTCGTGGGCGCTCCAGGCTCTCGGCGCAGGGTGCACGCACACCTCCACGACGTCGTCGCCGTGGGCCCCGTCCGCCGCACGGAGCCCCGCTTCGCCCACCGCGTAGCGCGCATCGGCGGCACCGGGCAGGATGTGGATGGACAGGTCCTGGACGGCGGGCGCAGATGCCCCCGGTGGCGCCATCCACTGCATCGCCACGGCCGGAAGCGTGGGGAGGGCCAGGACCGTCTCCAGCGTGACCCCCCGGGGACCCGCGAGCTCCCTGCGCAGGAGTCCAGGGGACGTCAATACGTTCACGCCGTCCCCCGTGTGGGCATCCACCGCTCCCGCCACGAGGCGGGCGCCGAGACGCACGGCCTCCACTCCGTGGCGCTCGGTGCCGCCCGCCGCCGCGTGGACGCCGGCCACCAGAAAGCGTCCGGGCCCGGACGGAGCCGCCACCGCCACCGCCGTGCCGGCGTCCTCCAGGACCGGGGGTGCGGTCCTGGCCGCGGGCGTCCCCAGGCCGGGATCGGGACGGATCCCCCGCCGGGCTCCCCCCGCCCCCGGCATCAGGTGGTGCCCCCTCGGCAACGCGGACAGCGTATCCGCGTCGGGACAGGCCGGCACGCTGCCGTCGCACCCGCCGCGGACGGCGCGACGGCGACACCGACGAGGATCGTGAGAAGCATGGGGACGGGGGTAGGGGTTCGCAGGTGCAGGACCCGAGCCGGCACGTTAGAGGGGTCACCGGGCCGGGGTCCAGGGGACCGCTCCGCCCCCGAAGGTTCGAAGTGTCATGCGACGGCCGTATGCACTACACTATCGACCCCAGGGACCACTTTGCGGCAGGAGACGAGATTGGGCGCCATCCGCGACTTCATGGACAAGCACTACCGTCATTTCAACGCCCGCGAGACGGTGTGGGCCGCCCGCGCCTATGAGGAGCACCTCGCAAACGGGGGCAAGATGATGGTCACCCTGGCCGGCGCCATGTCCACGGGGGAGCTGGGGATCATCCTGGCGCGCATGATCCGGGAAGGGAAGGTCCACGCCATCTCGTGTACCGGGGCGAACCTCGAGGAGGACGTGTTCAACCTCCTGGCGAACACCGAATACCAGATCATCCCGTCGTGGCGGGAGCTGGCCGCCTCCGACGAGGTGGCGCTCTACGATCACGGCATGAACCGCGTCACGGACACGTGCATCCCCGAGACCGTGATGCGCCACCTGGAGAAGCGGCTGGTGAAGATCTGGTCGGAGGCCGCGGAGAAGGGGGAGCGCTACACGCCGGCGGAGATCATGTTCAAGGTGCTCTCGGACGCGAGCCTGAAGGAGCACTACCAGATCGATCCCGCGCACTCGTGGATGCTGGCCGCCATGGAGATGGGCGTTCCCGTGTGGGCTCCCGGGTGGGAGGACTCCACCACGGGGAACATCTTCTCCGCCTCGGTGATGAGCGGGAAGGTCAAGCACCACACCTGCGTGAAGACCGGCACGGAGCAGTTCCAGCAGATCATGGAGTGGTACCAGGCCAACCACGGCGCCGACGAGGACAGGCCCTCGGTGGGCTTCTTCCAGATCGGGGGCGGCATCGCCGGTGACTTCGCCATCTGCGCGGTGCCTTGCCTGATCCAGGACCTGCGTAGGGACGTGCCGTTCTGGGGGTACTTCGCCCAGATCACCGATGCGGTGACCAGCTACGGCGGGTACTCCGGGGCGCCGCCGAACGAGAAGATCACCTGGGGGAAGATCGCGGCGGACACCGCCCGGTTCTTCATCAACTCCGACGCGTGCGTGGTGGCGCCGCTGATCTTCGCGTACGTGCTGGGAGACTGAGGGGCGGGACGCGACGGGGCGCCACCGGTCATGGGTGGACGGCCCGTGACCGTCACCGCCGTGCCTTCAAAGCGGCGATGTCCGAGGCTATTTTTCCAGGCTATACCACGAACCCCGGACGACCCCTCGCGTCACGCAGTCATGCCCATCCGCAACATCGCCATCATCGCCCACGTCGACCATGGCAAGACGACGTTGGTGGACCAGATGTTTCGCCAAGCCGGCGTCTTCCGGGCGAACCAGGCCGTGGAGACCCGCGTCTTGGACTCGAACCCGCTGGAGCGGGAGCGAGGGATCACGATCCTGTCCAAGAACACGGCGGTGCACTGGCACGGCATCAAGATCAACATCGTGGACACCCCCGGGCACGCGGACTTCGGCGGCGAGGTGGAGCGTATCCTGCGCATGGTGGACGGGGTGGTGCTGCTCGTGGACGCCGCCGAGGGTCCCATGCCCCAGACGCGCTTCGTCACGCGCAAGGCCCTGGAGCTCGGGCTCCTTCCCCTCGTGGTGGTCAACAAGGTGGACCGTGCCGACGCTCGTGTTCGCCAGGTGCACGACGAGGTGCTGGAGCTGCTCATGGACCTGGAGGCCACCGACGCGCAGCTCGACGCGCCGTTCCTGTACGCCTCCGGGCGGGAGGGCTGGGCGTCCCGCGACCCAGACCACCGGGGCGGTGACCTGACACCTCTCTTCGAGACCATCCTCGACCACTTCCCCCCGCCGCAGGTGGACGGGGAAGGGCCGTTCCAGATGCTCATCTCGACGCTGGACTTCTCGACCTACGTGGGACGCATCGCCATCGGCCGCATCGAGCGCGGCACCGTCCGGGTCGGCGACCGGGTGGCGCTCCTGCCGCTGGGAGAGCCGGGGCCCGTGGCCGAGGACGATGGTGAGACGTCGCGCGTTCTGAAGCTCTTCACCTTCCTGGGCCTGGAGCGCCTGGACGTGGAGGAGGCCGGCGCGGGGGACATCGTGGCGCTGGCGGGTCTCGAGGGCGTGGAGATCGGCAAGACCGTCACCGATCCGGAGTATCGCGACCGCCTGCGCGGCATCGCGGTGGAGGAGCCCACGCTGTCGGTGGACTTCACCGTGAACAACTCGCCCTTCGCGGGACAGTCGGGGAAGTACGTCACGACCCGGCAGGTGCGCGAACGGCTCTTCCGGGAGCTGGAGCGGAACGTCGCGCTCCGCGTGGAGGACACCGAGCAGCCCGACACCTTCACCGTGAGCGGACGCGGTGAGCTGCACCTGACCATCCTCATGGAGACCATGCGCCGCGAGGGCTACGAGTTCCAGGTGTCGCGGCCCCGGGTCATCACCCGGAAGGACCCCGACGGCAGGATCCTGGAGCCGTACGAGGAGGCGGTGGTGGAGGTCCCCGCCGAGATGGTGGGCACGGTGATCGAGAAGATGGGCCCGCGCCGCGGCGAGATGCAGGAGATGAAGGCCATGGACTCCGGGAGCACGCGCCTCCGCTTCCGCGTGCCCGCACGGGGGCTCTTCGGGTACCGCTCGGAGTTCATGACCGACACCCGGGGCGAGGGGATCCTGCACCACAACTTCCACTCCTGGGGTCCGTGGTCGGGCGCCCTGCGGGGGCGCAGCCGCGGGGTGCTGGTCGCCGACCGCGAGGGGATGGCGGTGGGGTTCGCGCTCTTCAACCTGCAGGAGCGGGCGACCATGTTCGTCAGCCCCGGGGAGCCGGTCTACGCGGGCATGATCGTCGGCGAGAACGTTCGTACCGACGACATGGACGTGAACGTGACCAAGGAAAAACGGCTCACGAACATGCGCACGACGGCGTCGGACGAGAACATCAAGCTGGAGACGCCGCGCAGGCTCACCCTGGAGTTGGCCCTGGAGTTCATCGAGGAGGACGAGCTCATCGAGATCACTCCCGACGCGGTCCGCCTGCGTAAGCGGGTCCTCGACCAGAACCTCCGGCGGAAGGCGAGCCGGTCGGCGAACCGGATGGCCTAGCGGCGACACTCCACGAGGGGACGGGATGCGTGGGCGGGCGCCGTCTCAGCCGTCGCGGAGAGGGAGCCTGATGCGCACCGTGGTGCCGTGTCCGAGGGTGCTCGTCAGCACGACGTCACCACCGTGCTGGCGTATGATGCCGTAGACCAGCGAGAGGCCCAGCCCCGCCCCCGCCGACGTCATCTGGCGCGCCTTCGTCGAGTAGTAGGGCTCCATGGCGCGCTCCAGGGTCGTGTCGCTCATGCCCATTCCCGTGTCGGCGAGATCGAGCACGGCCCAGTTGCCGCCCTCGCCGGTGGACGTGGAGAGCGCCACGCCGATCCTCCCGCCGTCGGGCATGGCGTCCACGGCGTTGGAGACGAGGTTCTCCAGCACCTCCACCAGGCCCCCCGGGTCCAGGTCCACGTGCACCGGGTCATCGGGGACATCCACGTTCACCGTGACTCCCGGCGCCGGGTCGAGCCGCTCGGCCCAGGCCACCATGAACGCGCGCAGGTCCATGCGCTCGGAGTGTATCTCGTCCACCGCGCTGATGGAGCGGAGCTTGGCCAGCATGTGGGTGGCCCTGAGGAGGCCCCGCTCCGCCTCTCGTAGATCGGTCCGCACCGCGCCGTCCTCTGCGGACAGCGCCTCCGCGGCCAGCTGCACGCTGGCGAGGACGGCCGTGAGGACGTTGTTCAGCGAGTGGGACATGCCGCCGGCCAGGCGCGTGGCGGACTCCATTCGGCGCATCCGGTGCAGGTCCGCTTCGACCCTGAGGCGATCAGTCACGTCGTCCAGCGCGCCCTCGTAGCAGACCACGGCTCCCGAGTCGTCGCGGATGGCGTGGGAGGTGATGCGCACGGTGATGACGTTCCCGTCCCGACGCCGCAGACGAGCATAGATGCCCGCCGAGCCCACCCCTTCCTCGATGTCGTGGAGCACGCGCTCACGGTCCGCGGAATCCAGGTAGACGTCCCGCCCGAGGCTCACGCCGAGGAGCTCCGAGGCATCGTCGTAGCCCAGCATGTGCGCCAGGGCCGGGTTGGCGTACAGCAGCAGACCCTCCGGGCTCGAGCGGTAGATGCCGACGGGGGCGGTCCGGATGAGCCGATGGTAGAGCTCTCCGGAGGAGTCGGTCCACGAGCGGAGGGACGACTCGTCCGGAGGGGCGGCGTGCTCGGCGTCGAGATGGACGAGAACCGCCATGGTGACGGTCCGGTCCGCCAGGGTCAGGCTCGAGAGCGAGATCTCCACCGGCGCCTCCGAACCGTCCGTCCGCAGAGCGAGCATGCCGCGGATCCTCCCCATGGGCCGGCGCCCCCGCCGCTTGGTGAAGCGGTCCCGATGGGCGAGGTGCGCCTCGCGGAAGCGCTCCGGAATCAGATCCTCGACGCTGCGCCCCACGAGTTGGCCCGTCCCGCACCCGAAGAGCACGTCGGCCTTGGGGTTCTCGAACACCACGCGCCCGTCGTCGGCAACCAGCAGCACTGCGTAGGGGGCGGCATTGAGCGTGGTCGCCACCGGCGGGTCGATGACCGTGGACGGTTCCGTCTTCTTCACCGCACGGCTCCGTACTTCTTCAGCACCGCCAACGTCTCGGCCAGGGGGAGAGCCTGTATCGTGTGGCCGTTGCTGGTCACCGTGACGGCCTTGAGCAGGGAGTTGTAGATGGCCTCCTGGGTGGCCTCCACCGTGGCCTCGAAGAGGCCGCTCATGCTCACGTTGTTCAGATCGTCCACCGAGTGCACGCCGGGCGTGATGGTGCGACGCACGCCGTTGGCGGTGGAGAACGCGATCACGTAGTCGCCGGACCCGTTGGCGGCGTAGGAGCCGGTGCGCGCCAGACCCATGATCGCGCGCTTCGCCAGGCGGCCGAGGTTGCGGTCGGAGAGCGGCGCATCGGTGGCCACCACCATCATGCACGAGCCCCACTCCTGCTTGTCGGAGGTCGGATCGTAGGGGACGCCGTCCGGGGTCGCTCCTCCCACGCCGCCGTGGCCCTCCACCTGCTCCTTGAACGCGTACTGGCCCAACGCCTGGCCCACGGGCGCGCCGTTCATCATCAGGATCCCGCCGAAGTTGGTCTGCACCAGCACGCCCACGGTATAGCCCCCCAGGGACTCCGGGAGCAACCGCGAGCTCGTGCCGATGCCGCCCTTCCATCCGAAGGCGATGGTGCCGGCGCCGGCACCGACGGCCCCCTCCTCCACCGGGCCTCCCTTGGCGGACTCCAACGCGCTCACCACGTCCTCCGGCTCGATGGGTCGGATACGGATGTCGTTGAGGGTCCCGTCGTTGGTCTCGCCCACCACGGGGTTGATGGAGCGCACGTCCTGCATGTCCGGCTGGGCCAGGAGCCAGCCCACCATGGCGTCGGCCGCCTTCCACACGCACAGCGTGCATGTGAGCAGGATGGGAGTCTCCAGCTCGCCGAGCTCCCGGACCTGGGTCACCCCGAGAAGCTTGCCGAAGCCGTTGCCCACGTAGATGGCTGCCGGCACCCGACTGAAGAACATGTTCCCGGGATGGGGGAGGATGGCCGTGACCCCCGTGCGCACGCTGTCGCCCTCGATGACGGTCCTCTGGCCCACCTCGACGCCGGCCACGTCCGTGATGGCGTCGTTCGTGCCGGGCTGGAAGACGCCCACGATCAGGCCGATGTCCCGCGAGCGGGGACGGGCTGCCGTATCCCGCGCTGCCGCGGCGGGGGGCCGGGGGGCTTGCCGACTCACGGCCGGAAGGGGAAGAAGCAGTAGGGCGGCGAGGGTGGCGACGCGGTGCACGAAGACACCTCCATGAGATCAAGGTCGCACGGTGTTGACGAGCATGAGGACCAGCAGCAGGGGATGATAGATGAGGGATCCGAAGAAGATCCTCCGCGCCGCGCGATCGGAGAGCTCGCGGGCGGCGCGCATCCCCAGGGAGAGGAAGGCGCCGCTGGCGAAGAGCGCGCCCACCAGGTAGATCGCCCCGGTGTAGCCGAGCACGGTGGGCAGCGTGCAGAGGGGAACCAGCACCGCGGTCCACGCCACCATGTGCCGACCCACGACCCTGCCGGCGGCGTCATGGGGCGGAATGAGCTTGAAGCCGACACGCGCATAGTCCCTGCGGAGCATCCAGGCGAGGCCGAGGACGTGGGGGAGCTGCCATGCGTAGGCCAGCGCGAAGAGCGCCAGGCCTCCCCGGCTGAGGGCTCCGGTTGCGGCGCTCCAGCCGATGAGCGTCGGGAGCGCACCGGGCACGCCTCCGGCCAGCGTCGCCAGCGAGGAGCGCGTCTTCAACGGCGTGTACACCCCGTGATACGCCGCCGCGGAGAGCGCGGCCAGCCCCGCGGGAAGGGGCCCCACCAGAAGGGCGAGATACAGGATGCCGACCATCATGAGCGTGGTGCCGAAGACCCACCCCTCGGTGGAGGACAGCCTCCCCGACGGGATAGGACGGTTCCGCGTGCGCACCATGCGGGCGTCGTAGTCGCGCTCCACCCACTGGTTCACGGCCAGCGCGCCGGCGGTGGCCATGCCGGTACCCAGCATCGTGTTGATGGCGAGCATCAGATCGACATGGCCGTGAGACGCCACGTACGCGCTCACGCCCGCCGTGATCATGACGTAACCGGCGATGCCCGGTTTCGTAAGCTCGTAGTAGGCGCGAAGGAGGGCGGAGCCTTCGGCGCGGGTCGACGTGATGACGGAGTCCATGGATCGCTGTGCTGCGGAGGCTGGATCGGCCGAAGTTGACTGCCCTCACCTGGCGAATCAAGCGCCGGCGTCTCCCCGGCCCCCCCCTCCGCGGGCCGAGGGCCGTCGAAACCTCGTCGGGGACCATCCTGTAGTAGACGGTAGTATCACCATAGGCAGGCCGCCCGCGAGCGCGGAAGCACCCACACGCATGAGCCCTACGAACCCGCACGACCTGACCGCGTCCGACCGGCGACGCCGGGATCGGACGGTGTGGCGCACGGCGCTCCTCGTGTCCGTGCTGTTCCATCTGTTGCTGGTGGTGGCGTGGCGGGGGCGGCCCGTCATTCCCCAGTCCCCCTTCGCGGCCGCAGGGCCGCGGGCCGGAGACGACCGCGCCGCGGCGGGCTCCATGCACGCCATGAACCTCAGCGCCCCGCAACCGCTTCCCATCACTCCGCCCCCGGTACCCATCGAGGTGGCGATCCAGGTGAAGCCCATAGAGTTCTCCCCCCTGGCGGAGATGAACCCCGCCACCGTCATCGGCGACGCGCCGGGGAGCGGGGCGGGACCCGGCACGGCGACCGGCACGGGGAAGGGGGACGGCGGCACCGCGGATTCGGGACTGTACCGGCTGCAGCCGCCGACGCCCCGGGGCATGATCATCCCGCCGTCGGACAAGAGCCTGAAGGGCACCAAGGTGCAGGTCTGGGTCTTCGTCGACGACCGGGGCAAGGTGGTCCCCGACTCGACGCGTCTGAACCCGCCGACGAAGGACAAGGGCTTCAACCAACGCCTCATCAACGAGGCCAGCGAGTGGGTCTTCCGCCCGGCCATGAAGGACGGCAAGCCCGTGGCGAGCTGGTTCCCCTACACGATCAGCATGTGAGGGCTGCCGTAAAGGAAGGTGCCCAGGGTCATCGCCGCACCACGGTCACCCTGGCGAGCGACTTCCAGCGTAGTGAGGCCTTCAGGCCCGCCGTGCCGCGTCGGCCTCCCCCCCTCAGTGCCGTCCCAGGGCCCGCTCCAGATCGCGGCGCATGGCCAGACCCGTGGCGTCGTCGGGGCTGAACTCCAGACCCCGCTCCACCGCGCGGAGTGCGTCCCGCGGCCGGTTCGCCAGGATCAGCGAACGGGCCAGGTAGAAGTTCGCCGGCGCCAGAGACGGATCGTTGGCGACGGCCTTCTGGTACAGGGGGATGGCCTTGCCGGCGTCGTTGGCGCGCAGGTAGACGTTGGCGAGGTCGAAGTAGGCCAACGCCTCGTGGGGGTTGATGTGCAGCGCGCGGCCGTACGCGGCCACCGCGGCAGCTCCGTCGCCCTGGGCGGACAGGGCGTTGCCCAGGTTCACCAGCGCCAGGGGCTGCAGCGTATCGACGGCGAGGCTGCGGCGGAATGCGGCAATGGCCGGATCGAGCCGATGGGCGCTCGCCTCGACGAGTCCGAGGTGCAGCAGCAGCCGCGGATCCTCCGGCAGCACCTCCAGTGCCTTGACGTAGGCGCGCTCGGCGCCGGCCGCGTCACCCTGTGCGGAGAGCCGGTCCCCCATGTACGCGAGCGCCGTGGTCCAGCGGCGGCGCAGAGCCACGTCCTCCGTGGCGGTGAGGCCCCGGAGGCTGCCCGCCAGGAAGCGGCCCACCGCCGGATCGTCATCCCGTCCCAGATGGAGCGCGGCCAGGGCCAGGGAGCGGACGTCCACGTCGGGCTCCGCGGCCAGGGCCTCGAGGCGGCTGACGACGTCGGACGTGAAGCCGGCGTCGGGGCGGACGAAGCGCTCGAAGAAGTCGGCCAGACCTTCGAACTGGGCCATGGGAAAGTGGGCCTCGGGCCGAAGCAGCAAAGGCGCGGCCTGAGCCGACGACGTGACTCCGGCGGCCTCGATGAGCGCGGTGATGATGGGCTTGTGCGGTTTCAGCTTACCGTACCAGCGGGTTACCGTATCGCGCAGCGCGGCGGTGGAGCGGTCCCGGTGGCAGAGGGCGCACGCATCGGTGACGCCCAGGGAGTCGTCGAATCCGGGGCGGGGAATGGGGATGGTGTGGTCGGACCTGGCGTACCGTACCGCGTTGCCCAGCTCGGGGTGCTGCAGGTAGGGCATGTGACAGGCGACGCAGCGGCTCCCCGACGAGCCGGCGGGGTGGTGGGTGTGCGCCTCGATGGGCCTCCCCTCGCTCGCGTGGCAATCCACGCACTGGCCGTTGTCGAAGCGGCCAGGGAGCGGTGAGCCGTTCACGTCCCGGTACTTCTGACTGTGGGGGTCGTGACAGTCGACGCACGTCATGGAGCCGTTCAGGTAGCAGTCGCTGAACAGCTGCGTCGCCTGGTAGGCGAAGGTGCGCACGCGACCGTCCACGCGATACGGGTGATCGCCCAGGATGGGGAACTTGAGCGCGTAGTAGCTGGTGAAGGACCGACCGGCCAGGTACCCCGGCGCCAGGGCGTCCTTGAGCCCGTGGCAGCGCAGGCACACGCCGACGGATGCGTCCTTCGACAGCGTGTCCAGCGCGGGCATGCCGATGTCGGGGCTGTCGCCCAGACGGCCGGAGCGGGCCAGCTCCACGTGGCGTCGGCCCGGTCCGTGGCACGACTCGCAGTCCACGGCCAGCGTGCTGAGACGGGTGTCGTAGTGGTGCGCCGTCGTGTCCCAGGTGACCCAGATCTGGCTCCCATGGCACTGCTGGCAGTCATCGAAGCGCTTCGTGGTGCCGAAGGCCCGGGTGGGCGGCCAGTCCGTGCACGCCGCGATGGGGAGGGTGTCGGAGATGGGAACGTATCCGCGATTGGCTCGACCCTGCGTGTTGCAGAACCAGCCGTGCAACGGGCCGGAGTAGTCGAAGGGCAGGAACCGCAGCGTGCCGTCCGCGGCCAGGTTGAGGAAGCCCTGCGTGCCGCCGCCCTTCATGAAGGTGCCGCCCACCACGCCGTCCACCCGCAGGACCTGAACGGTCCGGCCCGGCTGCCGGACCCGGAACTCGAAGGCGCCGGAGGCGCTCACCACGGGCCGGACCGTGGCGTCGCGAAAGCGGATGGGGGCTCCGCCGAAGGGCGCCACGACCCGCTCCCGGCTGGGCGGACCGCCGGCGTGCCCGTGCGTCGAGCTCCTCCAGGCCGCGTACTCCGGGGCGTGGCAGCTCTTGCAGCTGTCTGCCCCCACGAAGTCCGCGAATCCCGTGGTCGGAGCCGGCGGCTTCTGCGGCGGTGGCAGGGTCAGAGCCGTGACGGACGGGGTCGCGGGGGTTCGCCCCGCTCGATGGTGGGCCACCACCAGGGCGGCGCCTCCCAGGAGCAGGACGGCGGCCACCGCCGCCAACGCCCAGCGGGCGATGCGACGCCGTGGCGGCCGGGACCGTGGCTGCTCCCCGCCCCTCGCCTTGGGCCCGCCGGCGGCCTTTCCGCCCGACGCACGAGCGGGTGTGCCACGGCCTGCCCGTCCGCCCTGTCGGCTCCGTCCCTTGCCCTTGCTGCTCTTGCCGCCGCCCCCGCGCTTGTGCCCACGACCCGACATGGCGTCAGTCCCTCCCCGGGGCATGACGTGCCCCACCCGTCCCCGGGGTGCCACGTCCCCCGTCCCTGGACCAGGCGGGCCCGCTGCACCGGCACAGCGCGCGGATGAAGGCCACCAGCCCCCGAATCTGCGCGTCGTTCAGCGTCGCGCCGAAGGGTGGCATGCGCGCGCTGCGTCCCATCGCGTAGCCGCCCGCCGCGATGGCGTCGTAGATGACGTCGTCCGGGAGGGGCGACATCGCCGCCGCCGAGGCGTGCACGGTGGGCGGGAC
>Ga0315535_1000173_pt1 | contig 42993 bp, 34 predicted proteins | sample SalMarSW160220MG_2_FD_203092 | JGI IMG/M metagenome (GOLD analysis project Ga0315535, IMG submission 203092) | Salt marsh sediment microbial communities from the Plum Island Ecosystem LTER, Massachusetts, United States - Salt Marsh Sediment SW1602-20 ... | reverse complement strand
CGAACTGCTGTCAAGGCTTCCGGGTTTTGTCCATAAAACCGCTCCAGCGCACCGAGGATGGTTTCGTTGTCCGGTGCCAGTCCTTTGGATGCGGGTACTTCCTTATGGTTTTTTTGCTCGAAAAACAGCTCTTTGATCCAAGCCATAAACTTTTCACTGCCCAGAATCGCCGGCAGGTATGGCTGCTCCGGCACCCCGAGCAGTTCGTCATCTGCATCCGAGGCCACAAACTGCCTGTAGTGTCTTATCTGCTCGGCTTTATGTACGGTCAGCATATCCAGCACAAAGCCTTTATGGAGCCAGTTCCATTTTTTGTTATGTGAGATATAGCCTTTATGGCTTGACCAACCATATTGGTCCAGGTGTTCAACAATGCCCGCCTTGAGCGGATTGCGATGAATATAGCGTACCAACTGCAGCAAATACTGGTCGGCTTCAACCAGAATGGATTTATACCTTCCGCGAAACAAAGACCCGTCGCAGCCATGGAGCACATTGTATCGTTGAGTGTAAACCCCGTTGATGTGCCGCATGCATCTTGAGAGATTGGCATCCGGCGTATTTAAGAGAAGGTGATAATGACCGGGCATCAGGCAAAAGGCGGCAACGCGTACGTTAAAAAGATCCGTGGTCTCTTGCAGCAAATCAATAAATTGCTGATAATCCGCGCTGTCTTCAAAAAGCGGTTCGCCCCGTCGGACGCGGTTCATCACATGGTGCCAGGCGTTTGGATAATCAATTCTGAGGGGTCGTGACATGATGATGAATGTTGACAGAAAATTCCTATGAAGTCAATCGGAGACTTGACCCCCATCCCTGAATTCTCCGATCTGAATTTTTTTTGTTCCTTCCTTGACAGCCTTCCATGAAGGGTTTAAGTTCCATCCCCATCGTACTATTAATTTACTGCCACGTGAACCTAAGAACGAGCTTTCAGGGCACAGGAGTTACCATGATAGAGGCAAGACATCTCACAAAGTATTTCGGACAGACTCTGGCGGTTGACGACGTTTCTTTCAAGGTGGAAAAGGGCGAGGTACTCGGGTTCCTCGGCCCCAATGGCGCCGGCAAGTCTACCACCATGCGGATGGTCACGGGTTTTCTGCACCCTTCTTCGGGTACGGCTGTCATAGGGGGCCACGATATAACGCAATCCCCCCTGAAGGCCCGGAAGAAGATCGGGTATCTCCCGGAGAATGCCCCTGTGTATCAGGACATGACCGTCGAAGGATTTCTGGGATTCATAGCGGAGATCCGGGGCCTTTCAGGTCGGGTCAGAGACCAGCGAATTGCGGAAACCCTCGAACGCTGTTTTCTTACCCCCGTCCGCTATCAGTCCATAGACACCCTTTCAAAAGGGTACAAGCAAAGGGTCTGTTTCGCCCAGAGTATCCTTCACGATCCGGAGTACCTGATCATGGATGAGCCCACCGACGGCCTCGACCCCAATCAGAAACACGAGGTGAGGTCCATGATCCGGGAAATGGCCCACCGAAAGGTCATCATCCTTTCGACCCATATCCTGGAAGAGGTGGAAGCGGTCTGCACCCGGGCCATCATCATTGCCAGGGGAAAGGTCGTGGCCGACGATACGCCGCAGAACCTGAAGGTCAGGTCTGCTATCCATGGAACACTGCGTTGCACTATACGGGGCGCGGGCAAGGCGGAACTGGACAGCGGTTTCACCCACATGGAAGGGGTGAAGGCCTTTGAGCTCCTGGAGGAAGACGATAAGAAAACGGTATTTCGCCTCGTTCCTCAGGAAATTGCCGATCCTCCCCTTGAGCAGGTTGTCCGGTTCTGTGCAGACAGAGGCTATACACTTGAATCCTTCAGGGTCGAGGAGGGGCGTCTGGACGAGGTGTTTAGAACGATTACCCTATCGGGCCATGACGAGGCCGGAAGATGAGCACATTCATGAGCAATACAAAAGCGATTATCAAAAGAGAATTGTCAGGTTATTTCGGGTCTCCCGTGGCCTATGTATTTATCGTCATTTTCCTCCTGCTGAGCGGGTTTTTTACCTTTTCGGTCAGTCACTTTTATGAGCAGGGTCAGGCCGATCTCAGGGCCTTTTTCCAGTGGCTGCCCTGGATATTCCTGTTCCTGATCCCGGCAGTGGCCATGAGGTTATGGGCCGATGAACGGCGGACAGGGACCATAGAACTCATTCTCACGCTTCCTGCAACGCTCACGGAACTGGTTATCGGGAAATTTGTCGCCGCCTGGATCTTTTTATCGATCGCCCTTTTCCTCACCTTTCCCCTTGTCATAACGGTGGCGTACCTGGGGAATCCCGATCCGGGCGGCATCATCTGCGGCTATGTGGGGAGCTTCCTCATGGCGGGGGCCTATCTCAGTGTGGGAAGTATGACCTCGGCCATGACCAGAAACCAGGTCATCAGCTTTATTATTTCCGTGGTCATCTGTTTCTTTCTGGTATTGGCGGGCTGGCCGCCGGTCACCCAGATCCTTTCCGGCTGGGCCCCGCTCTGGCTCGTAAGCGGTATTTCCAGCTTCAGTTTTATGTCCCATTTCAATGCCCTTCAGCGTGGGGTCTTGGATCTTCGGGACCTTGTTTATTATTTGTCGGTGATATTTTTCATGCTCTTTGCCACAGGGGTTACCCTGCAGAATCGCAAGAGTGCCTAAAGGAGGGCGGCAGGCATGTCCGGAATCAAGAGTGAAAGTACGAGAACCCTTCTTTCAAGCACCGGGTTGATCGTTGTATTCTTTATCCTCGTTTTCATTAACGTCTTTGTGTCCTATGCCAATATCCGCTGGGACGCCACGCAGGACAAGATCTATTCCCTCTCCGAGGGCACGAAGCACATCCTCGGGGACCTCAAGCAGCCCGTTGAAATCCAGTTTTATTACAACCGGAGCAGCAGTGAGGTCCCCGGTCAAATCAAGCTTTATGCCACGCGGGTCCGGGAGTTCCTCTCGGAATATGAAGATGCGAGCGGTGGACGTGTGAAGGTCGTGATGTATGATCCCAAGCCGGATTCCGACGAGGAGGAATGGGCCCAGAAATACGGGCTGCACACCCTCGATACGGCGACAGGAGAAAAGATCTATTGCGGCCTGGTCTTCCTGGCTGCGGACCAGGTGCAAAAGATAGAATTCCTCGATCCTGGAAGAGAAGAATTGCTGGAATATGATATCACACGCATCATCCAGCAGCTTCAGAATTCCAAGAAGAAGGTGATCGGGGTCATGAGCGGACTGCCCCTGTTCGGGAATCCCTCTGTCCCGGGAATGGGACCACAGGGAGGAGAGGCATGGTTGTTCATCACAGAGCTGAAGAAGACCTATGATGTCCGGGAGATTTCCCTCACAGCGGAAAAAATCGACCCGGCTCTCGATCTCCTCCTGGTTGTCCATCCCAAGCATATCAGTGACAGATCGCAATATGCCATTGACCAGTATGTCCTTTCCGGGGGAAAGGCCATCGTGTTTGTGGATCCCTTCTGCATTTCAGATAGAGCCCAGCAGACCTTCATGGGGCCTTCCGCTTCTTCCCTCGGAAAACTGTTCAAGGCATGGGGCTTATCCTTTGATCCCTCCAAGGTGGTAGTGGACTATGATCAATCGACCCCCGTGAGGGGAAGCGACAACAGGGTGGAGCAAAGCCCGGTGATGATTTCGGCCCGGAACGAGGCCTTCAACTCGAAAAATGTGGTGACGGCGGGTCTGGAACAGATGCTCCTGCCCCTGGCCGGCGGATTGAAAAAGGCGAAAGAGAGCCCCTACGAATTCGAGCCGCTCATCAAATCAGGGAAAAATGCGGCCCTGATCGACGCCTTCAAGGCGATCATGGGGCTTGATGCGATCCGGAAGGACTTTGTTCCCGGGAAAGAGCCTATCTCTCTGGCCGTCCGTGTGTCCGGGAAGTTTAAGACGGCCTTCCCGAAAGGCCCCCCTGTGGACAAGAAAGCGAAAAAGGAGAGTCCCAAGCCGGATCCGCAAAAACAGCTGAAAGAGGCCGGGGATACGCGAAACGTCATCGTGGTGGCTGACGCGGACCTGCTGGCCGACCGGTTCTATGTCCAGCGTGGACAGTTTCTCGGAACCGTGATCTCCAGGGTCTTCAATGACAACCTCAATTTTCTGTCAAATGCCTGTGAAACCCTCACCGGCAGTAATGACCTCATCGCACTGCGGACACGAGGGAGGTTTGAACGGCCGTTTGAGGTTGTACTGGCGTTGCAGGAGAGGGCCCAGGAACGGTGGCTCAGCAAGGAAAAGGAACTGATGAAACAGGCGGACGAGACCAACCGGAAGCTCAGGGAACTGGAAGGCCGGAAGGATGTATCCCAGAAGCTGATTATCAGCCCGGAACAGGAAAAAGAGGTGGCCCGGTTCAGGAAGCAGAAGGGCAGGATCGACCATGAACTCAAAGAGGTTCGAAAGAATTTGCGGGCGGACATAGAATCCCTGGGCAACATTCTCAAGGCCATCAATATATTCCTGATGCCCTTGTTCGTGGTCATCGCCGGCCTCCTCTTTGCCTTTAACAGACACAGGAGGATGAGGAGAAAATGAAAGTCAAGACCTTGGTTGTACTTCTGATCATTCTGGCGGTCCTCGCAGTGATCGGGGTGGCCACCCTCAACCGGAAAGGCCCGGAACAGGGGAAAAAGGTGCTGGGGACATTCCTCATGAAGGATCTCCCTGCCAATGATATCGCGGCTCTCGACATCCGGGGAAAAGGAGGTGAGGCCGTACACCTGAGAAAGGTGGCGGGGCGGTGGGTGGTCCAGGAGCGCTTTGGATACCCTGCGGACTTCTCCAGACTCTCCGATTTGGTGCATAAACTGATGAACGCCAAGGTTGGCCGGACTTTTCAGGCCTCCCAGGATGCCTTGAAACGCCTCCAGCTCCTGGATCCGGAGCAGGGGAACGCCAAAGATGAAGAGAAAGGCACGCGCGTCACGTTTCAGGATTCCAAGGGAAAGACCCTGGCGCAGCTGGTCATGGGCAAGGTCATGAAAGGGGGCCAGGGTGGAATGTACCCGGAAGGCCAGTATCTGAAATTGAATGACCGGCCCAATATCTTCCTCGTGGACAAGGCGTTTGAAGGCCTTGAAAAGTCCCCGTCCGGTTGGCTCAAGAAGGATCTCATCGATGTGAAGGCCGCGGATGTCCGCGAAATCTCCTGTGTTGCCGCGGACGGAAAGAATGTGGTATATGCATTCAAGAGACCTGAAGAAGGAAAGGACCTGGAACCGGTCACCCTGCCCCCCGGCAGGAAGCTCAGGAAATCCGGTTTGAACGAGCTGGCAGGGGCCCTTTCCTCCCTCAATATCGAAGATGTGGCCGATCCCGGGCTGGACCTTCAGTCCATGGGCCTGAATCCGTCGGCAAAGTTGGAATACCGGCTTTTTAATGGTATCGTCTATGACCTCTATCCTGGAAAAAAATGCAAGGGGTCGGACAAATGTTACCTGAGGGTTGAGGTAGGATACGAAAAGCCCGCCGACGTGACGCAGGCGCCCAAGGGAAAAATCCAAAAAAAGAAGGAAGACCCGGCACAGGAGGCAAAAAGCCTGAATCAGAAAATCGGCCATTGGACCTATATCATCCCCCAGTGGAAACACGACGCCTTCGTCACGGACCTGGGGTCTCTTCTGGAAAAGGAGAGCAAGAAGAAGCCATAGCATGGACGAGCGAACTGCCAGGGCCAAAAAGGCAGCCCTTCTTTCGCGTCTGAAAGGGATGGGGGACCTTGTGGTCGCCTTCTCGGGCGGTGTGGACTCCACTTTCCTGCTCGCGGCAGCCAAAGAAGCGCTGGGAAGCAACGTCATCGCCGCGACGGCCTGTTCCTTTGTCTATTCCGAGACGGAAACCCGTGAGGCATCCCGGATTGCGGAAATTCTGGGTGTGCATCAGATCCTGTTCCAATCCCTCGAAACCGCCCAGGAGCCCTTTATCGCCAATGACAAAGACCGGTGCTATTACTGCAAGAAGAGCGTTTTGGGGGAGATCTTCCGGATTGCCCGGGAGCATGGCATGGAAAACGTGGCCCACGGGGCCAATTGGGATGACCAGGGGGATTATCGTCCCGGGTTCAGGGCCGCAGAAGAGCTGGGGGCTTTTGCGCCGCTCATGGAAGTGGAATTGACCAAGGATGAGATCCGTTTTCTATCCAGGGAGATGGACCTTCCCACCTGGGACAAGCCTTCCATGGCCTGCCTGGCCTCTCGCATTCCCTACGGGACCCCGGTCACGCCCGAACGGGCCGGAATGGTGGAAAAGGCAGAACGGTTCCTCGCGGAAAAGGGGTTCAGGGTCGCACGGGTGAGACACCACGGAACCGTGGCCCGGATAGAGCTCGTCCTGGAAGATCTCACCCGGATCTTGGACGGCGGCCTCCGAAAACAGGTCGTTGATGTTTTCAAGACGATCGGGTTTCAGCACGTCGCACTGGACATGGAAGGGTATGTCACAGGAAAAATGAACCGCTCTTTGGAAGCGGCAAAGGGAAAAACGGTATAAACGCTTACTGCGGTGAATATACGTGGGAAAGCCCAATCAACGCCCCATCATTTCCAAGATAACCTCGTCGCATTTTCGCCTTATCCAATCTTTTCAAAGCCCAAGCCGGGGACAGGATTCACATATTGTCCTGGTTGTGCTATATTGCCTTCTTAATAGAATTCGCGGAGAGGAGTTTATGAATGCCTTATTCCATTGTTCTGAAAGACGCCTACAAGGGCTATACCCTGGATCAGGATAAGATCGTTACCCCTGAACGGACCGTGGAGCATTTTCGTGACAGACTGAAACGCGTGAAACTGGATATCCTGGAGGAGACAGTCAGGATTGACAACGGCAGGTTGGATATCCCCATCTATTTCAGTGTCTGCGGCCGTGACGCGGAAGAGGTTATCGGCACCAAAAAGCAGATGGGGAAGGGGGGAACCCCGAAGCAGTCGGAGGCCAGCGCCGTCATGGAGCTGGCCGAGCGGTTCAGCTTTTTCAGCTTCTGCAAGAATCCGGAAAACTTTTTCACGGCCCAATACAGTGAAGTGGGGGAGAAGGCCATACCGCTCGAACAAATCGCCCTGTCGGTCCACGACGACGGACCTGACCTCGAAAAGGCGCTTGAGGTCTTTTCCAGAATCCCGCTGAAGTGGACCTGGGCCTACAACATGACCCGGCAGGAACCGGTATTGATTCCCTTCAACTGGTTTTTCGCCATCAATGAATTCAATGGACCCTCGGCCGGGAATTGTGTGGAGGAGGCCGTCTCCCAGGGCATCTGCGAAATAGTGGAACGGCACGTCTCGAGCCTGGTCAGCAGGAACAGGCTCATGGTCCCGGGGTTAAATCTGGCCTCGGCCAAGGATGAGGTGGTTGGTGAAATGCTCCGGAAATATGCGAAGGCGGGCGTTAAGCTCTACGCCTCTGATTTTTCCCTGGATACAGGCATTCCCTCCGTAGGGGTCCTGGCCTACGACCCGGCCACGTTTCCTGAAAAGAGCGAAATCGTCTGGACCGCCGGCACGACGCCGAGTCCTGAAAAGGCCCTGAGCCGAGCCATGACCGAGGTGGCCCAGCTGGCGGGCGATTTCAACAGCAGCTCCAATTACGTGGCAAGCGGCCTCCCCAAATTCGGGACAACAAAGGAGGCAGGGTTTATCATGGAGCCGGAGAAAACCCTGGATCTCGCCAGCCTGCCTGATCTTTCCAATGACAACATCAGGATCGAGGTGGAAAACTGTATCTCGGCCCTGGCCCGGATCAACATGGACGTCATCCTCATCAATGTGATGCACCGTGAGCTGAGAATCCCGGCGTTTTACACCATCGTCCCCGGGGCCCACTTCAGAGAGAGGGCCGTGGGGACCAGTGTGGCCATGTTCTCGGCCAAACTCATCGCGGAGAACGGCAATTCGGCCGGGGCCATCTCGGAACTCAAAGAGATGGACCGTCAGATGCCCGGCAAATACTATATCCAGTTTTATTTGGGTTATGCCCTGCTCCACCAGGGGGCGTTTGATGAGGCCCTGGCGTGTTTTCAGGCCGCACTGGACCTGGATCCGAAGGAAGAGGATATTCCGAGCATTTACTCCTACATGGGGGTTTGCCTCAAGGAGATGGGGCGCTACCGGGATGCCATCGACATTCTCCTGAAGGCGGAAGGATACGACAAGGAACGCACCGACGTTTACAATCTCATGGGTTTCTGCCATTACAAGCTCAAGGAGCACGAAAAGGCCATCGAATGTTTCCGCAAGGTGCTCCGGCTGGATCCCGGCTCCGGCCTGGATTACGCCAATATCGCTTCAAACTATCGGGACATGGGAGACAGGGAGAAGGCCATCCAGTATTACCAATTTGCCCTGGAACTGGATCCCGGGATTGATTTTGCAAAGGAGAATCTTGAGAATCTGATGAAATGAGACTATAACTTTCCTGCGTGGGGCAAAGAATGGCAGTTGTCGAACAATCCTTACTGAGTTGTGACTACCTGACCATGTCAAAAAGGACGGCTCAATAGGGCGAAAGGAGGTCTTTTCCGTATGGAGAGGATCAGGATAGCCATTGCGGGAATCGGGAATTGCGCAAGCTCACTCATTCAGGGTATCGAATACTACCGGCACAACCGGGCCAGCGACGTCAATGGTTTCATGCACTGGGAGTTAGGCGGTTACAAACCCGGCGACATCGACGTGGTAGCGGCCATTGACATAGACCGGCGAAAGGTCGGTAAGGACCTTTCCGAGGCCATCTTTCAGCTCCCGAACTGTACCAGGCCCGTCTGTGAGGCGGTACCTGAAAAGGGCGTCACCGTTCAGATGGGGCGCATCCTGGACGGATTTGCCGATCACATGAAGGATTATGATGAACGCTACCGTTTCGTCCTGGCGGAGGAACCGGAATGTACGAAAGATGACATGGTCAGGCTCCTCCAGGCTTCAGGGGCAGAAATGCTCCTCAATTACCTGCCCGTGGGGTCGGAGAAGGCGGTGCGGTTCTATGCTGAGTGCGCCCTGGAAGCCGGGGTGGGTCTCATCAACAACATGCCGGTCTTCATCGCGAGCGACCCTGAGTGGGGGAACCGTTTTGAAGAGCGAAAAATCCCCATTATCGGGGACGACGTGAAGTCTCAACTGGGGGCCACCATCGTGCACCGGGTCCTTGCCGATCTCTTCAAACGACGCGGCGTGAAATTGGAGCGGACCTACCAACTCAACACCGGAGGCAACACGGATTTTCTGAACATGCTCGACAGGAAACGGCTGGTATCCAAGCGGGAATCGAAGACCGAGGCCGTCCAGTCCCAACTGGGAGAAAATCGCTTGGAAGGGGAAAACATCCACATCGGGCCGAGTGACTGGGTGGCCTGGCAGAAGGACCACAAGATAGCCTTTATCCGAATGGAGGGGAGGCTTTTCGGAGACGTGCCCATGGCCCTGGAACTGAGGCTCTCGGTGGAGGATTCGCCCAATTCGGGCGGGGTAGTCATCGACGCTATTCGCTGCCTGAAGCTCGCCCTGGACCGGGGCAAGGGAGGCATCCTCTATTCGCCCTCATCCTTTTTCATGAAGCACCCCCCCAGACAGTTCACCGATGCCGAGGCCTACCGCATGACCGAGGAGTTTATCACGGGCGAAAGGGATTCGTGATTTTCCAGTCATCAAGGCGAGCCCTGTCCGCGGCGTGAGACGGCCAGGGTATCAAGCGTGGCGGACAGTCAGTCAAAATAATAGGGCTTAATTGCATTTTTCAGCTAAAATGCCCACTTATTTTGAGGAAAACATTAATTATCAATTATTCTCTTGACAATATTTTTGCTTCAAATTAAAAAAATAGCTTACCAATAGGCGAAGGCTTGAGCCAGGAATGATGACTTCCGGAAAAGCCAACCCATGTTCCATGTGTCAGTGTCGATGAACCATCACCTAAATGCCTTTTCATAGAACCATCAGCCATTTTGCCTTTTCTTCGTTGATTTTTCTTGGATGTTAACCCAAACCAATGAAAGGAGCAATACAGGATGAAGAGACGCGATTTTATCAAAAAAGCGGGCGTGGGGGCAGCCGCTGCAGTGGCGGCTACGGCAATAAACGCACCCTTTGTACATGCAGCCAAGAAGACGACTATCAAGTGGAGGTTGCAAACCTATGCCGGCGCCGCGCTGGCTGCGGAGGTCATTAAACCGTCAATAGACGCGTTTAATAAGGCAGCCAATGGAGAGATGCACATCGACTTGTACACTGCCGATGAGTTGGTGCCCCAGGGTGAGCTTTTCAGAGCGGTACAGAAAGGGACCGTCGACGCGGTCCAAAGTGATGACGACTCCATTGCCGCTCCCGTTGATGTGGCCATATTTGCTGCTTACTTTCCTCTTGCGTTACGCTACTCTCTGGATGTTCCCACGCTGTGGAACCAGTATGGCCTCAACAAAATCTGGGAGGAGGCCTACTCCGAGGTGAAAGGGGTCACCTGGCTGAGCGCGGGAAGCTGGGATCCTTGCAATTTCGCCACCACCAAACCGATTCGACACCTTAAAGACCTCAAGGGTCTGAGAGTGTATATGTTCCCCACAGGGGGCAGGTTCATGCAGCAATTCGGTGTTATCCCCATGTCCCTTCCCTATGAGGATGTTCAGATGGCCCTGCAAACCAATGAGCTGGACGGAGTCTCCTGGTCCGGCATTACCGAGGACTACACGGTCGGCTGGGCCGATGTCACCAAGTATTACCTGACCAATCCCATCTCCGGTGCCTGGGTGGGCTCCTATTTTGTCCACTCAGACTCATGGAATAAAGTGCCCGAGCACCTGAAGACCCTGTTCCGGCTTTGCATTGACAGTTCGCATTACCACAGACAATATTGGTACTGGTGGGGTGAGGCCCATTACCGCACCAAGGGCGGCAAACTGAAACTTACCTCCATCCCCGCAGAAGAGTGGAAGCAGGTGGAAAATGCGGCCCAAAAATACTGGGACGAGGTTGCGAAAAAGAGCCCCAGATGCGCCAAGGTGGTAAAGGTACTGAAAGAATACAATCAAACCATGGAAGAAGCCGGTCCCCCCTACCGATATTGATGTGTCATCAGGCGCCAGGAGTTTAGGACACCCATAGAGGCAGCCTTCCCTTCCCACGCGTTGGAACCCGGGCAGGGAAGGCTGCCCTCTGGAACTCCGATCTTACACCCAGGTGGATCGATTTAGGGCCGAGAGACGGGCTGATGTAGTGATGGACGTCTTCTTTCAGTCTGCGGCGCGCAGGAGAGGTTTTCCCCGGCTCCTGCAGTGTGGCTTACGCATGATTAGGATACAGCTAGGTTCAAGGAACCATAAGGAAAGGGTTTAGCATGCCGAAAGCGATCAGGGCCTTTGTACGATGTGTTGATGCCGTGAATCGGACTGTAGGGGAGTTTTCAATGTATATAGTCTTGGTCATGACGGCTATTCTGGTGTTTGAATCCATATCGAGGACCGTCTTTGGTAAGCCCCACATATGGGTAGTGGAAATGATTGAATTTCTTATGGCTGCTTATTATTTGCTGGGCGGCGGCTACTCCATTATTCTAAAAGGGCATGTGAGAATGGATCTTTTTTATGGCCGGTGGTCGGATAAAGGCAAGGCAGTGGTCGATCTTATCACCGCTCCTTTCCTTATCTTCTATGTGGTGTTTCTTCTCGTCGGTGGCCTTTCCGCCCTTGAATATGCGTTGGAATACGGGCAAAAGAATTATACCCCTTGGGGGCCGCCAATGGCTCCCATCAAGCTTGTTATGGTCATCGGAATCGTGCTGATGCTGGCGCAGTGCCTCGCCACATTTTTCAAGGACCTGGCAAAGGCAAGAGGGGAGGAGATATAACATGAGCTATCCCGTCATAGCCATCCTCATGTTCGTCTCCATGATCCTCATGCTGATTACCGGGCAACGAATTTTTGCCGCCCTGGGAGCGGTGGCCACTCTTTTCGCTCTCTTTCTGTGGGGAAAGGGCGCATCGGAGATGCCGTTTCACGCAGCCTTTGTCCTTATGAACTGGTATGCGCTCCTCACTCTCCCAATGTTCATTTTTATGGGCTATATGTTTTCCGAGTCAGGAATTGCGGACGATCTTTACCGGATGTTCCATGTCTGGATGGGCCCGGTCAATGGTGGTTTGGCCATAGGAACCATGGGACTCATGATCGCAATCGCGGCCATGAACGGCCTAAGTGTCGCAGGCATGGCGATTGGCGCCAGTATTGCCTTGCCCGAAATGCTTAAGCGCGGTTATGACAAAGTAATGATAACCGGCGTAGTCCAGGGCGGCAGTTCCCTGGGCATCATGGTCCCCCCCAGCGTGGTCCTTGTGCTGTATGGAATGATCGCCAGGCAACCGGTCGGCAGGCTATGGTTGGCCGGTGTTTTCCCCGGTCTCCTTTTGGGGGGTCTGATGATCGCTTACGTCGTGATCCGATGTGCCATTAATCCAAGCCTGGGACCGGCATTATCCAAGGAAGAGCGACAACAGATAACCTGGGTAGAGAAGCTTCGGTTGCTCAGAGCCGGGATCATTCCCCTCCTCATTATCTTTTCCATGACCGGGCTGTTCCTGCTGGGGGTCACCAGTCTCGTGGAAAGTTCGGCTGTCGGAGCGGCCGCAACGATGGCTGCTGCGTTCATCAAAGGCCGGTTGACCCGCGAGACACTCTTAAAAACCCTAAGAGAGACGCTGAGCGTAAGTTGTATGTTCATGTGGGTGATCCTGGCGGCACTTGGCTTTAGTTCCGTCTTTGACGGTCTGGGCGCTGTGCATGCCATCGAGCTTCTCTTTCATGAAAAGTGGGGACTCGGTCCGTGGCAGATCATCATCATGATGCAGCTCACCTTCATCGTGATGGGCATGTTTCTCGACGATACGGCCATGCTCATTATTGTCGCCCCTCTTTATGTTCCCCTGGTTACGAAGCTGGGTTTCGATCCGATTTGGTTTGGTGTCCTCTATACGGTAACCTGCCAGATTGCGTACATGACACCCCCATTCGGCTATAACCTCTTTCTCATGAAGGCCATGGCGCCTCCCGGGGTATCGCTCGCGGATATCTACCGTTCAATCGTACCCTTTGTCCTGGTGATGTTTGTTGGTTTAGTCATTTTGATGGTGTTCCCCCAGATAGCCCTATGGTTGCCCAATTTATATTTCAACTGATAAGGCGGTGCATATGGACTGATCGAGCAATTTGGGGCTTTTGGGTTTTCTCTAACGGGTAAAATTTAGGGTATAAAGGTGCAAGAAAATGGAACTCTCGAACGTCCAGATAAAGAAGATCCTTTATGCAACCGATCTGTCGGAAAGCGCTATGCATGCCTTTTCCTATGCGGTCAGCCTTGCCAATCAGTATGGCGCCGGTATTACGATTCTTCATGTGCTTGTTGAATTCCCTGGTGAAGAATATATAACGAACATGATTCCTCCGAGCACATGGAAAGGGATCAAAGAAAAGCATTTTTCAGAAGCCCGGGACGAACTGATCGTGGAAAAAAAGGATCATATGGCCATGAAGGAAGTTCTCCGGGCATTTTGTGAGGATGCCAAGGCCAATTCAAAAGATCAGACCTTTGTAACCGATGAAATCGTGATCAAAGCCGGAGTTCCCGCCGAAATCATAGTTCAGACAGCCAGGGAACGAAATTGTGATCTCATCGTTATGGGAACCCACGGGCTGGGCCTCATCGGCGAAATTCTGATAGGCAGCACCGCCAGATGGGTGGTCAGGCATTCCGTCAAACCGGTGTTGACCATTCGGTTGCCCTAGATTATATCACCAAGAAAGTGCCTGGCTCAGAGGAGTGACAAATGATTGAAAAGAAGAACGCATCACCAGAAATGGATAATTCTGCGGGGGAGGCCGCGTCACGGGCAATAAGACTCAGGGTCAATCAGGTGTGGCATGAGTTCGTGCTGGAGCGTGATATTGAACCAACTGAGACACTGGCCTATGTGTTGCGGGAAAGGCTGGGGTTCACGGGTCTGAAAGTCTCCTGCGACGAGGGGGCATGCGGGGCCTGTACCGTCATCATGGACGGCAAGGCGGTTTTGTCGTGCATGACACTGGCGGTGGAGGCCGACGGGCATGACATCCTGACCATCGAGGGGTTGGCGGAGGATGACCCGGTGATTGTCGCCTTTGCGGAGCAGTGCGAGCCTGGGTACGGCACCGCAATGCAATGCGGCTATTGTACGCCGGGGTTCGTCATGACGGCGAAGGCCCTTCTTGATGCCAATCCAACTCCTACACTCGATGAAGTCAAGGAGGCGCTTTCCGGCAATGTCTGCCGTTGTGGATGCTATACGGCGGTCGCCCAGGCCGTCCTGCACGCGTCCGAGAAAATTTCTACACGAGGGGGTGGTGCACATGGGTAATCCATATAGACCGCGAGTACCTCGAAAGTACATCGGAGGGTATCGCCCGAGGATCGATGGTTACGGCAAAGCGAGCGGGAAAGTCCAGTTTGCCGATGATCTGACGACAAGACGTTCATTCCCGGATATGCTTTATGCCAGAGTGCTGAAGAGCCCCTATCCCCATGCCCGGATAAAACATATGGATACAACGGCGGTCGAAAAGCTCCCGGGGGTGCGCGCCATTCTGACCTATGAAGATCCCGAGGTGAAAGCGCTGAAGGTGACCAATGCGGGTTGGACGGATGGTGTGGACATCCTCTCCTATGACCGTATGATGTGGTACCCTATGAGGGATCGACGGGTGATCGGAGATTGGGCCCGTTGGGTAGGAGACGAGGTCGGCCTGGTGGTAGCCGCCGACAGTGAGACCATTGCCGAAGAGGCCCTCAGATTGGCCAAGATTGATTGGGAGGTCTTTCCCTTTGTTCTCGATCCCATTGAGGCAATGAAGCCCGAGGCTCCCCTGGTCCATCCCGAATTGAGGGAAACCAATATATTGCCTGAGGATCCCGTGGGCGGTCCCGATGTCTTTCTCAAGAAAGGTGATGTGGACAAGGGCTTCAGTGAAGCGGATGTGGTAGCGGAATCGCAGGCTACGGTTCACAACCCCAATCAGGGTTCTCTCGACAACTGGTGCTGCGTCGTCGAATGGAAAGATGGCATGCTGACGGTCTGGTCCAACTCTTACGAGGCGCAACAGACCCGGATGCATATGAGCCAGATGCTCGAGTTGCCTCTATCAAAAGTTCGCGTGATCAGTTCGTTTGTGGGTGGGCAATTCGGCCGGAATGATACCGGAGAACAGCCGTTTTTCCTCTATACGGCCTTGCTGGCCAAAAAGACCGGACGAGCGGTGAAGTTCAGGCAGAACAACCGGGAAAGCTTTCTCAATTCCCGGCAACCCGCGATTTACACCGCCAGGGCAGGGGCCAAGAAGGATGGCACCATCACATCCATGGCCTTCAAATGCATCGGTAATGCCGGTGCGTACGCCGATCAGACCATGTTCGCGTTGAAATTCGGCCCTGCGGAAATCGCCGAAGTGACGCTGGCGCATATCCCCAATGTCAAGATGGAGGCCTACGGGGTCTATACCAATAAACTGCCTGCGTGCATGATGCGCGGGGTGGGCAATTCCCAGTTTAATCTCAGTTTCGGGCAGATCGTCGATGTCCTGGCCGAAAAACTTGATATGGACCCCATTGATCTGGCCATCAGGAATTTCGGGCATGAGGAGGAAGAACTGCCCAACAAGAGCCTGGTTGAGGTCCTGCAGGAGGGTGCGCGCCGGATCGGGTGGGAAAACCGCCACAAGCCAGGCCAGGGGCCGGTTTACCAACACGTCCGCAAACGGGGCATGGGGTTTTCTTTCCACCCGGGATGGCATGCCGAGTGGCAGGAGACACGGCGCGGCAAGATCGAGGTGAGCTTTAGGCTGAATCCGGACGGGACCGTGATGCTGGAAGCCCCGACAGTGGAGACCGGGTCCGGATCCAATACCTGCAATTTCTTAGGGTGTCTGGAGGCCTTGAGCTTTCTCGCAATCCGACCGGAAGATGTCCATTATTCCCAGGTGGTGGACACGGAAACGAGCCTGAGGGATTGCGTCCAGACCGACAGCTCGGTCGCCTATCTGCAATCAGAGGCCATGATGGTGGCGGCGGCGGACCTGAAGAGAAAGATCTGCGCACTGGCCGCTCCCAAACTGGGCGTGAAACCGGACGAGCTGGATATCAAGGAGGGAGATATTTTCGTCACAGCGTCTCCGGACAAGCATATGGCCGTGAAGGCGCTGCTGTGGGAGACCGATCTCGGCCCCATTATATCCACCGTGAGTCGGGAACCCCTTGATCAAATGACCGGGATTCCCTTCATCGCCACCTTCGCCGAGGTGGAAGTGGACACCGATACCGGAGAGGTGGATGTCCTCAAGCTGGTGGTGCTCCATGACTGCGGTACGGTCATGCACGCCTCGGGGGCCGAAGCCCAGCAACTGGGCGGCCAGGTCATGGGGCTCGGGGAAGCGCTTTACGAAGAGATTATCTACGATGAGGCAAGGGGAGTGCCCCTCAATTTCAACTGGATCGATTACAAGATAGCGACCATGGCCGATTTCCCTCCAGTGGAGCCGGCCCTGATGGAAGTGTGGAAGGGAGGCGGGGAGTATGGCGCGTGCGGCATCGGAGAGTCAACGCTGACCTGTACGCCGCGGGCGGTGCTCAATGCCATATACAACGCGATCAATGTGAGAGTTGATGAGCTGCCGGTCAAACCCGAAAAAATTCTAAAAGCCCTGGGCAAGATTTGAGGTGTAGCCATGACATTACGACCATTCAAGCATGTTGCCGCTGATTCCGTTGACCGGGCCGTTGAGCTGTTGGACGAATATGGTGAAAAAGCGAGGCTCGTCGCCGGTGGTACGGATATTCTCGGTGGTCTAAAGGATAACATCCATCCCCGGTATCCGGAAATACTCATTGACATGAAGCCCATTTCCGGCCTGGACGCGATTGAGGAGACCGGCGACGGTCTACGGATCGGGGCCCTGACGCGCCTGAGCACCCTCTCCGAACATCCCCTTGTCAAGGAAAAATACGGGATTTTGGCGGAAGCGGCCCGTTCGGTGGCCTCTCCCCAATTGAGAAACATGGGCACCGTGGGGGGCAATATCTGCCAGGAACCCCGGTGCTGGTATTACCGTTATCCGGACAACCAGTTCCATTGTTTCAGAAAGGGTGGCAATACCTGCCCGGCCATGACCGGAGAGAACCGGTATCATTCCATATTCGGGGCCGCGGACCTTGGCCCCCCGGGGTGTGGTTCTGCATGTCCCGGGAGTATCGATATCCCTGCCTATATGAGTAAAATCCGTGCGGGAAAAATTGATGAGGCCTGCGATATCCTTCTCGCCTGCAACCCCATTCCAGCCATCACCGGCCGAGCATGCCCGCATTTCTGTGAGTTTGAATGCAACCGTCGTGATGTGGATGAATCGGTGTCCATACGGGCCGTCGAGCGTTCCCTGGGTGACTATATCCTCGACCATGCATCCGAGTTCCTCACGCCTCCCGAGCATGAAACGGGCAAATCGGTGGCGGTGATCGGCTCCGGCCCGGGTGGGCTGGCCGCTGCCTACTATCTGCGGAAGGCCGGCCACACCGTTACGGTTTTGGAGAAGATGGGGGAACCTGGAGGCATGCTGCGTTACGGCATTCCCCCCTACCGTTTGCCGAAAGACCTTGTGGACAGGCAGGTGAAGACCCTCGAAGGCATGGGGATTGCGTTTCGCCTCAATGTGAACCTGGGTGAGGATATCATCCTGGAGGGTCTCAGAAAGGAATTTGACAGCGTATTCATGGCCACCGGAAACTGGCTCCAGAAGAACCTGGGGATCCAAAAGGAAGAAATGCTCCGATCCGGATTGGATTTTCTCATCGAGGTGAACAAGGGCTCGAGAACCAAGCCCGGGAAAAGGGTCCTGGTGATCGGAGGCGGAAACGTGGCCATGGACGTGGCCATAACAGCCGCACGGTTGGGGGCCGATGAAGTCACGCTGGTCTGCCTGGAATCCCGCGAGGAAATGCCGGCTGTCGAGGAGGAGATCGAGGAGGCCGTCAAAGAGAAGATCCGCCTGATGCCTTCCTGGGGCCCCCACCGGGTACTCGAGGATAAGGGAAAGCTCACGGGAATGGAATTTGACCGGTGCACATCGGTCTTCGACGAGGAACACCGCTTTTGTCCGGCGTTGGATTCGAGTGAGCGAATGACGGTGGAAGCCGATACGGTCATGCTGGCCATAGGGCAGGGCGCTGATCTTTCCTGTCTCGACGGCGGCATCGAGGTTTCACGCGGCCTGGTTGCGGTGGACCAGGAAACGCAAGGCACGAATGTGCCGGGGGTTTTCTCCGGCGGCGACATGACCACCGGCCCCGCTTCGATCATTGAAGCCATTGCATCGGGCCGCAGGGCGGCCAAGGCAATCGATCGCTACCTCCAGGGTGAGGCCGGGCCTGAGGTGTTGCCAGGTTTTTCAAAGAAACCGTTCCTGTCCGTCAACACGGAGGGCTTGAACCGGGTGGAGCGCGAGACCATGCCCGCGGTTCCCCCGGCAGAGCGAAGTCTGGATCAGGAGGACCATCTAGGCCTGGATTGGAGCGGCGCGGAACGGGAGGCCGGGCGATGTTTGAACTGTGGCTGCGTGGCGGTCAACGCCTCTGATCTGGCGCCTGTATTGATCGCACTGGGGGCGAGGATAAAGACCACCCGAAGGATCATCGAGGCGGAAGACTTTTTCGATGCGGGAGAGGGAAAATCAACGCTCTTGGAAAGTGATGAATTGGTCCTGGAGATAGAGATTCCCGAACCGGCGGCGGGAAACAGACAGAAATACTGGAAATACCGCATCCGGAACGCCATCGATTTCCCGATCTGCGGTGTGGCATCTGTTTTTGTTATGGAAGACGGCCGAATCAAGGACGCCCGGATTGTCCTGGGGGCGGTGGCTCCAAGACCGGTTCGATTGACGGAGGGAGAGGCCTTTCTGAAAGGGAAGACAGTTGGAGATGATCTGGCGGAGGCCGTCAAGGATTTCCCGTTTCAGGGAATCATCCCGCTCGCGAGGAACAGATACAAGGTCCAGATGACACGCGCGTTACTGCGGAAGGTCATCTGGTCCTTTGCGTCCGCGGAAGGCTCCGATCCCGTATAGCACACCGCTTGGCTTTGGGATCGGGTCTCCATCGTTTCCATTGAAAACGGGCGCCTCTCCCGATTCGTCCGTCGGTGATGAAGCAGGCGGAAAGTGGCTGGCTGGGAATGGTGCCTTTCGCCGGAGCTAACCGTGCACTGACCTGTCCAAGCCTTGGTTGTGAGTACCGTGCCTTTGTGCCTGTGCCTTTCAGGAGACCCACAAATCCGCAGTCCATCTCGATCTCATCGGTTCTCAATTATCTCTTCTTTTCGAGCGCTTCTGCTATAAGCTGCCGTTGCCGTCAGTTTAGTTCGCTTTTCCAAAAAAGCCGTATTTGCCCGCCACCCGTTTTTGCGGATGAAACGCTTGTGCTTTTCACCGGGCCCCAAAGAAATTTGCTTGACATTGGCTGTTCATTTGATATATGAGCTGATATATCAATAGATATTCTTGTGCTACTCGTATAATTGAGCATCGCAAAATATTGTTGGTGCAGTCTTTACCCCCAGAGAACCTTCCATAGGGAATCCTTTATGAAGGCGGGTTGCCTGCAAACGCACGCATCGGAGTCCGTCACCATGATCGGACTCGATTTCGGATCGACGACCAGCAGCGCTATGGTGGCAACCGCCGCTGTGGGGCTCAATTCGACTACCGGCAGAATGGCATTTGGAACCCCCGAAATCACCTACCGATCCGGCTTGGTCTTTACACCCTTTGACAATGAGAATATCGATCCAGCCCGCCTAAGCCTTTACCTGGATCAGTGGATCGCGGAAAGTCGGATACATTGTGAAGAAATATTCGCTGGGGGAGCTATTATCACGGGCCTCGCCGGAAAACAGGCGAATTCCGAGTCCATTGCCCGGCTGGTGAGAGACCGGATCGGCGAGGCCATTATCGCAACAGCGGACGATCCACGCCTTGAGTCCTGGTTGGCCTTTATGGGCAGCTGTTCCACTCTGTCCCAAGCTCATCCTGAAAAAGCGTTTATCAATATCGATATCGGAGGCGGGACCACGAATCCGGCCCTGGGAATCAATGGGAATGTTATTTCTACTGGATGCTTTTTCGTGGGGGCCAGGCACTTCCGATTCGAACCCGGGGCCTATAGATTGATTGGAATTTCCTTTTATGGCCAGCAGCTTCTCAAGTACCTTATGATAGACAAGACAATCGGCGACTTTCTGGAGACTTTTGAAACCGATGCAATCCTCGACTTTTATGTTGCGGCCCTTGAAGCCATTGTCGTCGGAGAAAGCGGTTTTTTCACTTCCGGGATTTCGAAGTTGCATCAGCAGGTCCCCTTTTGTTTGGATCAGAACCTACCCGAAGCAGTCATCTCTTTTTCAGGCGGCGTCGGCGAATTAATCTACAGCTTTAGCCAAGGCAAAGCCGTCCCGAAGACGACCTTCTACGGAGATTTGGGCATTGATCTCGCGCTGAGAATTCTTAAATCACCTCGACTTTCGGCCCACGTTCGAACTCTGATGCCTGAAAATATGGGCCGGGCAACTGTTTACGGCCTTACAGTACACAGTACCGAAGTCTCGGGCACAACAATTTTTATTCCTGATCCTCAAATTCTTCCTTGTCGTGATATGCCCGTGGTCGCGCGATTGACTCTGGATGCAGGCAGGAAGACTATCGCCGACGCGCTTTCTCTGGTTCTCACGAGCCGGAAAGGCGGATGCATCCAGGTTTTCGAAAACGCGAACCCTTCCCAGCAGGAGAACGCAAACGGCCGCCGAATGCCGGCAAGCCTTGCAGAGGTGCGGGGATTTGCAACACGGCTGGCCGAGAGCTGGGAACGATCGGAGCGAGTGGCCGATCGACCGATAGTGTTGCTGGTGCCGGAGAATTACGGGCATGCGCTGGGCAACTACGCCAGCGACTGGGGCCGGTCACCGGCAAAGCTCATTGTCATTGACGAAATTCCCGACCGGCACGCCCACTTTGTCAATATCGGCCGTATGCATAACAATATCGTGCCAGTTACTTTTTACGGTGTACGGTAAAAGAAGAACGATCGTATGAAAAAAATCAAACCACTGAGCCAGATACCCGTTCCGGCACCCGGTCCCGATGAAATCTACAAGGCCACCGTCCTTGATAGGGAGATCCAGTTCAAAGGGCTGAAACACCTGCTGGGAGCCGCGGACATCAGCAAGGCCGGCGACCGGATTGCCGGGCTTGCGCCGAAAAACGAAATGATCCGGGAATCGGCCCGTACCATTCTGTCTTCTCTCACGGTTCAACACCTCTACGAACGGCCTCTGACCGATGAAGACAACCGGGTGGATACGGTCATGCAGGCCGGTTACGACATCGACCATGCGGTCTTCGAGTCCATCGCCGCAATGACTTTGGGCGAACTGAAGAACCACCTGCTGAGAAGCGACGGCCGTGAAATCATGAAAATCGGCGCGGGTCTAACCCCGGTGATGGCGGCCGCACTGGCCAAGTTAATGGATGCACACGAACTCATCTTCCTCCCGCGCTCAATTTCCAGACCCACAAAGGCCAGGACCCGTATTGGTCTTCCCGGCGTCCTGTCCTTCAGGCTTCAGCCCAACCACCCCAAGGACAATCTGGATGCCATCTCCCTTTTGATCTACACGGATCTTTCCCTCGGCATGGGCGATTGTCTCATCGGCGTCAATCCCTCTGATGGTTCGGTGAACAACATCATCGCTATTTTAAAGCATATCGACTTGTTACGGCGCGAGACCGGCGTGCCTACCCAAATCTGCGTACTGGGCCATGTGAAGGCGCAAATGACGGCATTGGAGCATGGTGCACCCGTGGAAATTCTCTTTCAGAGCCTAGCAGGCACGGAGCTGACCTTGACCGACGAATTCGATGTCACCGTGGATTATTTGGATCATGCGTGGGAAACCATGGCCCAAAAAGGACCGCTGAAAGACGTGGCCGAGCAGTTCATGTATTTCGAAACCGGTCAGGGCAGCGAGGTGACCTACCGAAAACACAACAACATCGACATGACGACCTGTGAGGCCTTATGCTATGGCCTGTGTCGACGCTATGACCCCTTTATGGTCAACAGTGCCACCGGTTTCATCGGCCCTGAGACGCATCTGAACGATTTCGAACTAATGGTTTCAAACCTCCAGGATCACTTCATGGGGAAACTGCTCGGCCTGCCCATGGGCATCAGTCCGAGCTACACCCTCCATGCGGGTTCGCACCTGGAAGGAGCGCAAATGGCCACCCATCTGGCCACGGCGGCCGGCGCCAACTTCTTTATGGACGTGTATCTAGGTACCGATCGGATGCTGGCACATTTTGTCAATAGCGGCCATGATGGACAGACCCTACGGGAGGTTCACAATCGTGTTCCTGCGCCAGAGTTCTTGAAATGGGCTTGCGAAAAGGGCATATATTCGCAGAGCCCGGATGGGCGGATAATTCGCGGGCCGAACTGGGGGAATCCTCGGCTTTTCTGCCCGTCGGCTACTGAATTCCAGAGATTGCGTGAAGCGTTACCAGCGGCTCCCGGTTTCGAAAATGCAGGACCTCGTCCCGTCGATGCGGTTCAGCGTACTCTATTGCTTAATCAATCCGTCGGACGGGCGGCGGTGCATAGCGAGTTGAAGCGCGAAGCACTCGGCAATTTTTCATTCCGGACGTTCCAGACAACCGCACGCGATAAGGCGCACCATCTCAAAGATCCAGAAGCGGGCTCCCAATTCTCCGTTAATTCCCTTAACAGCATTGTTCCGGAAAACAAGGATATTCAAATCGTGGTCACCGACGGTCTCAGTGCGGAGGCTGTCCACTACAATGTCCCGGAGATGCTAGCAGTCCTGGAGGACGGTTTGAAAAGCCGCGGCTATTCGCTGGGTCGGCATATCCTTGTGAAATATGGTCGGGTCAAGCTGGCCGAATCCATTGGAGACGCCCTTGGGGCGAACCTCGTGATCATGCTGATTGGAGAGCGCCCGGGTGGAAATGCGACGGCATCAAGGAGCATGTCAGCTTATTTGGCGCTCAACCTCAAAGATCGTGAAGTACGCAGCTGTGCGGCGGCATACAGCGGGAATCCCGATATCCGCTACGAATACACCCTGATCTGTAATATCTACCCGGGCGGTCTGCCGGCCCTGGAAGCCGGCAGTGTCGCGGTCGAAAAGGCTATCCAGATACTTGCACTCCAGGCGGCCGGAAACCGCCTGGAAGATATCCTCAAACGATAGACCCAAAAAGTGGGAAGGCGTTGATCCAGGGTCTTCCCCTGCAATAGGACCGGAACCTTAAAGGAGAAAGGAGGCGATATGATCTTTGGTTATGGGGCCGAAAGTGCAAATTTTATTAACTGGTTAGAATATCTTAAGGAAAGGAGATAAAGCAATGTCAAGCAAGCGTGAATGGATAAAACGATTGACGAGCATTGTCGCGGTCTGCTGCCTCGTAACATTTTTTTGCACGATGAGCGCTGGTGCGGCCGTGATAAAAATCAAATTTTCCCACCAGAACAATGTCTATGATGCCGATCAGCTCCTGGCTGAGACGTTCAAGAAGCTGATCGAAGAAAAAAGCAAGGGTGAAATCAGTGTCACTATCTATCCCGGCACCCTTACCAACAGCGAAGAGGAAGCCTTGGAGTTCATGAGGTCCGGTTCGGTGGACATGGATACCAACAGCGCCGGCCATATTGCCGGGTTCTGCAAAGACGTGCAATTTTTGCAACTGCCGTATCTCTTCAAGAACCACGAACACTATTATGTGGCCCGACGGTCGGAAGTAGTCCAAGAAATCCTCGACGAAGCCGCCAAGGCCACAGGCCTGATCCCTCTGGGCATCTACTCGGACTGCAATGGATTCGGTATTGCAAGCACCAAGCCTATCCACAGTTTCGCGGACTGCAAAGGCATCAAATTGCGCTGCATGCAGAATCCGCTCTTTGTGGACATTTACAATGCCTTCGGGTTTACGGTCACCCCAACTGACTGGGGGGAGCTCTACACTTCCCTTCAGACCGGCCTGGTCAATGCAGACGATCTGGGCTGCTATTGCCAGTATGTATTCAAGTTGAAAGAGGTTATCAACAGTTTCGCCGTCTTACACCAGATGTGGACCCAAAAGATTCTCTTTATAACCCCGAAGAAATGGGCTGAACTCAATGCCTCCCAAAAAGAGCTGGTCAAGGAGATCGCCCAAGAAGCCGTCGAATTGACCGATGCCTGGCAGTACGTCAGGGAAGATGAATATGTCAAGAAGGCCAAGGCCGATGGCATTACGGTCACTTACCCGGATACGGCCCCCTTTAAAAAGGCATCCGAGAAAGTGTACGAAAAATGGTTCAAGAAATTTCCCCGCTGGAAAAACTGGTACAACGAAATTCAATACCTCGATCCAGTAACCCGGTGGCCCGTGGCCTATAACAAATAACCGCAGCAGCAGCTTCGCCCCGAATATGATGCTCTGTTTCGGACATCACACCGGGGAAACTTTTTAGAAATGCAGCGAGAAACCAATTATTGCAATGCGCCGACCTGTGCATGAAGCCCCCTTTTTTTCAGGCACGATCTTTGCGGAGGCAGGCGGCTGCAATAATCAGAAAACGTTCTTGCCGCTGGTGTGCATTTCAGAGATGAACTACCGGCCCGGCCTTATACAGCCGGGCCGGGGTCTGCGGCAGATGGAACCCTTTTGAAAAGGAGAATCTTGCCATGGAAGATGAACCAACCAAAAGCAGACTCAAATCTGCCCTTGACGCAATTTTGAAGGCGATGACAACTGCCACCAATCTGGTCTTGTCGGTCGCCATGGTGGGATTGTCTTTGATTCTGGGCGCCAACATCGCCTTGCGCTACCTGCTCGGGCAACCCATCACCTGGTCAAATGCGGTTTCGAGATATGCCTACATCTATATCGTCCTTCTGGGCACCGCCATTTCCTACATTGAAGGATCCCATGCTGCGATCGATGTCGTTTACGTTACCGCTTCCCGAAAAGTCAAGGCTGTGTTCGACTTTCTCCACTACATCATCATGATGTTTCTGTGCGTTCTTTTGATCGGTACGGGCATGAAGCATGTGATCAATATGTGGCACGTCAATTCGCCCGTCCTCACTTCCTTCCCAATGGGTGTCGTGTACTTATCGGTACCGCTTTGTTCAGTCATTATGCTTGTCTTTCTGGTGCGGAAGATAATCGATATCCGGCTCAAATAGGAGGGGACACCGTGACCTATATCGTACTGATGATCATCTGCTTCGCGCTTCTTATGGCCATCAGAATACCCATTCCGTTTGCCCTGCTCATCTCAACGCTGGTCTATTATCTTGGAAAAGATTTGCCCCTGGCCATCGTGGTGATCAGGTTGTTGCGATCCTTTGATTCCTTCATCCTTCTGGCCATACCCTTTTTTGTGCTGGCTGGAAGGATCATGACGGAAGCAGAAATCAGCGACCGACTGATCCTTCTTTCAGACCTGATCGTTGGACGGGTTAAAGGGGGCTTGGCCTACGTCAACATCGTTGTAAGCATGTTTTTCGGCGGGATCACCGGAACGGCGATTTCAGATACCACTTCTATCGGTTCGATCCTGATCCCCAGCATGGTCAAAAAGGGATACTCTAAAAGCTTCAGCGCCGCAGTAACGGCAGCATCCTCCACTATGGGACCGATCATTCCGCCCAGCCTCATGTTCATTATCTATGGGTCCATCGCCCAGGTATCGATTCGCGACCTGTTCCTGGCCGGCATAGTTCCCGGAATCATGGTAGGACTGGCCCAAATGGGGGTCGTAAAGATCATGGGAATAAAACACGATTTTCCGAAAAGACAAGAAAAAATCGAGGGCAAAGAGGCCCTGAAGATCATCGCCGATGCCGGGTTGGCCTTACTGCTTCCAGTCATCATCCTGGGAGGCATTGTTTTGGGTATCGTGAGCCCCACGGAGGCAGGTGTGGTGGCGGCATTTTACGCGGCATTCATCGCTGTTTTCGTCTACCGCTCCTTATCTCTAAAGAAGCTCCTGATGGTCATAAAAGACTCGGCAGTGGAAACCGGAGCCGTTTCGATCATCATTGCGGCTGCAGCCCTGTTCGGCTGGGCCCTTTCTAATGAGCAGGTCCCTCAGCAATTTGCCAACATGCTGATCACGCACGTTTCCGCCCGATGGCAAATTCTGATCCTGATCAATTGTATGCTGTTCGCGCTGGGGATGTTCATGGACAGCATCCCGGCGATCATGATCGTCACACCGGTTTTTCTTCCGCTGTTCCAGATGATGCACATGGATCCCCTGCAGGCCGGGCTGTTCATGTGTATCAACCTGATTACGGGCTTGGCGACGCCGCCGGTGGGCTGCTGTTTATTCGCTGCCTCGGTCATTTCCGGTGAATCCATGGACAAAATCAGCATGGCAGTCCTGCCGTTTTTGTTGGCCAATATTGTGGTGGTCCTTCTGGTGACCTACATACCCCAGATCACCCTGTTTGTGCCGGTTCTGATCAAATAGCGGCCTCCAGGAGGAGTTGAATAACAAGCAGATGAGCGGGTATTGGAGAATTTCGAGATCAATTGCGGTACCTGGAAGGGCGACAGCAACCTGCGCCGGGGTGAAAAACCTCTCCCGGACTATGGGATGGCTTTCGCAGGCAGACGGCAACCCATCTATAGAAGTTGAAAATGACACTTAGAGGCGCTTTGAAAAAAGAAGTCTACGAAAACATCCGTTACCGGATCATTACCCAGGATCTGCCGCCGGGAGAGTTGTTGAAAGAAAAAGAACTCATGGCCCACTATGGTATCGGCAGAAGCCCCCTGAGGGATATTTTTGGCGACCTTCAAAGGGAAGGCCTCATTCGCCGGATTCCGAGGGCGGGCACCTGGGTAGCGCCCATGGACCTGAATTTTGTCAAGCAGATCGCGGAGGTTCGCGTCGCCCTCGAAGGGTTGGCCGGTGAATTGGCCGCCAAGAGGATTTCAGAAATGCAGCTGAAGGAGCTTGAAGACATCCTGACCAAAGTCGAAGCACACCAGAACGACGGTGATGCCAATATCCAGGAGCTCATTCAGTATGAATCCCATTTTCACAAGATCATTTATGCGGCTACGCAAAACGAGAAGCTTGAAACTTTACTACTGGAATTTCAGGGGGTGGGAGCGCGACTCTGGCACTATTTGTTTTTTACCGAGGAGCAGCTTTACAAGTTATTTGAGGACCATTGCATGATACTAACTGCTTTAAAAGGACGGGACGTGGAACAGTGCCGGAAACTTATGGCCCAGCACCCCCGCGCGTACTTCGACCAGATCAAGGGCAAGGTTTAGGAATAACCGGCTCGCAAATTTTGGAGGATCTTCGATGATGGATTACCTTGGGAAAAAAATACTCTATCTCTCGAGAAAGGATGTGGAGTCGTTAGACATTTCTATTGAGGAGATTGTCGCGCGCCTTGAAAAGATGTTTTCCAAAAAGGTGAACGGACGCATGCAAATGCCACCCAAACCCGCCATCCATACCAACGGCGATGCTTTTCTACATGCCATGCCGGCTTATATCCCCGAATTCGATTCTTCGGGAGTCAAGTGGGTGGGCGGATATCCGGAAAACTACAAACGTGGTCTGCCCTATATCACCGGGCTGTTGGTGCTCAACGACACCGAGACAGGGGTTCCGTTCGGCGTTATGGATTGCGTCTGGATAACGGCCATTCGAACCGCCGCGGCCACGGCCTTGGCTGCCAAATACCTGGCTCTTCAAGAGTCGGAGACTTTGGCGATTCTCGGCTGTGGTGTCCAGGGCCGGGCCAATCTGGAAGCCCTGAGCCATATCTTTCACCTTTCGAAAGTGAATGTCTACGACATCTCAAAGGAACCCGCCCGGAAGTTCCAAGTTGAAATGAGCCCTTGCCTCCAACTGGATATCAAAATCGCAGAGACCCCGCATAAGGCGGTGGAAGGTGCCGACATCCTTGTGACGGCGGGACCTTTTCTCATGAAACCTTCGCCGGTTATAGAATATGACTGGATCAAGAAGGGTGCCTTTGTCTGCCCGCTGGATCTCGATTCGTACTTGAAACCGGAGGTATTTCTAAAATCCGATTTTTTGTGCACGGACGATGTTGGGCAATTTCAACATTTCAAGGCCGAGGGCCTGTTCGGATCCTGTCCGAAGGACATCACGGATTTGAGTGCAGTTGTTTCAGGAAAAGTAAGGGGAAGAAAGAGTGCTGCCAATGTGATCACTTCGATCAATATCGGCATTGCATTGGAAGACATGGCTGTGGCGCCCATGGTCTTTCAGAAGGCCAGAGAAATCGGGCGAGGGGTGTGGCTGGATCTTTAGGAGGGTACCAAAAAGCCGCGCCCGATTCCCATATCCGACATCAGATGTTAATCAGAAGAAAATATTGCTGGAACCAGAACCTCGTCTCAAACTTCACGATCTTGCACGATATAAACGCTTAGAATGCTGAGAGGAATGCTTATGCAATACGATTCGAAAAAAGTGGCTGTTCTCGGAGGCGGAAACGGTGCTCATGCCATGGCAGCCGATCTGGCTTACCGGGGATATAAGGTTAACATGTTCGAAATGCCCGAGTTCAAGGATGATGTTTCCCGGCTGTTTGAAACCGGGAGTATCGAGATTGCCGGTGAGATTAAAGGCCGCTTCAGGCTGGAAATGGTTACGTCCAATATCGATGAGGCCATTGCAGGGGTCCGGTATATCCTGATCGTGACCCCCGCTTTTGCTCATAAAGCCTACGCGAAGTTGCTCAAGGGCCGAACAGATAAAGACCATCAGGTCATCCTGCTGTACCCCGGTGCATTTGCCAGCCTCCTCTTCAAAACCATCATGGGTAATGATTGCCCGGTGGTGGCCGAGGCCAACAACCTGCCTTATGACACCCGCATGATCGCGCCCTGCAAGGTGAGGCTATACGGCTACAACGACGTCAACATCGCCTTCATGCCGGCGGACAGGGGCGAGGCCCTGTTCGAAGAAATATGCCTGGTGCACCCCTTCGTCAGGATGTATGAAGATGTCCTCGAAGCGGGGTTGAGCATCGTCAATCCCGCGTTTCACGCGGGGCTATGTCTTTTTAGCATCAACGACATAGAGAATTGGCCCAAACGGCCTTTTTTTCTCTATGAGCACGGGGTCACTCCGTCTTCCGTCAAGATGAACATCATGCTCGATAACGAAAGAAAGGCCATCGGCGGAGCGTTCGGTTACCACCTCAGACCGATTGAAGATTTTTCCAACATGGACGAAGGCTACACTTGGCAGGAGCTGTATAAGAACGTCCACGGAAATATCTCCCTCACTTCCATCTCGGGCCCCCACGACATACATAGCCGTTATCTGACCGAAGATGCCCCCTTCGGCCTGGTGCCCTGGAGCTATATCGGCCGACTAGCAGGAGTTAAAACCCCCTATATTGATGCCGTAGTGAATATCTATAACGTCATTCATGAAAGGAACTGGTGGGAAGAAGGTCGTAACATGAAAGAGCTGGGTTTGGTTGATATGGATATCGACCAGATCAAGAACTACCTGAAGACCGGCAGAAAGTAAGATTATATCGGAGGCGGTCAAGGATTTCCCCTTTCAGGGAATTATCCCTCTTGCGAGAAACAGATACAAGATCCAGATGACACGCGCGTTACTGCGGAAGGTCATCTGGTCCTTTGCGTCCGCGGAAGGCTCCGATCCCGTATAGCACACCGCTTGGCTTTGGGATCGGGTCTCCATCGTTTCCATTGAAAACGGGCGACTCTGCCGATTCATCTGTTCGTGATGAGGCCGGCCGGGAATGGGGCCCTTTCGCCGGAGCTAACCGTGCAGCGACCTGCCCAGGGCCTTGAAGGAGGCCTCCATCATGATCTCCGGAAGGGTGGGGTGGGCATGGATGGTATCGGCCAGGTCTTCCACGCTTCCTCCCATCTTTATGGCCAGGGCCGCCTCGGCGATCAGGTCTGTTGCATGGGCCCCCACGATGTGAACCCCCAGGATCCTCCCGTTTTCAGCATCCGACACGATCTTTGCCTGCCCAGCGATCTCTCCCATGGCCTGGGCCTTCCCAAGGGCTCGAAAAAGGACGGTATCCGATCGCGCATTGAGACCCGCCGCCTCGGCCTGGGTCTCGGTCAGTCCCACATCGGCAATCTCCGGACTTGAAAAGACCGCACCCGGAACCACCGTGTAGTCCATGGACCTGTCTGCTCCCATGGCGTTTTCAGCGGCAATGTTCCCTTCTGTCGAAGCCACGTGAGCGAGCATGATCTTTGAAGGCCCCAGGATGTCTCCGATGGCGTAGACGCCGTGCACGGTCGTTTCCATATGTTCATCCACGGCGATCCAGCCTTTGGGGTCAGGCTCGAGCCCCAGGTCCCCGAGACCCAGGTCCCCGGTATTGGGTCTTCGCCCGACGCACACCAGGACCTTTTCCGCCTCAAGGGTGAGGGGTTCTTGGTCCTTGGGGGAAGGGGCTTCCAGAAAGGGGGAAGGCCCCAGGGTTGCAAGGACCCCACTGCCCGTATCCTCAACGGATATTGCCACGCGGTTCACATGAAACGCGATCTTGCGCTTTTTCATCTCCCTTGAAAGGATTTTGGAGCAACTCTCATCCACAGAGGGCAGGGGAAGCAGGCGCGACAGGGCCTCGACCACCGTGACCTTTGAACCCAGGGCCGAAAAGATGGCGGCAAATTCACAGCCGATCACGCCGCCCCCCACGATGATGATGGAATCCGGGATTTTCTCCAAAGACAGGGCGTGATCACTTGATAGCACCCTCTCTCCATCAAAGGGAAAGGCGGGTATATCCAGGGGTCGCGTGCCCGTGGCGAGGATCAGCTTTTCCCAGTTAAGTTCCATGGGTGCTTCTCCCGGTTGCCTGACCTCCACCAGACCGGGTTCCCTTATGACGGCCGTACCGCTCTGATAGCGCACCCCGTTATGCTGAATGAGCTTCAGAATGCCGTCCCGCTGTGATTGGACGATGGCGCTCTTTCTGGCCATCAAGCGTTCAAGATCCGCCTGGACAGATCCTTTAACCTCGATTCCGAAGTCACGCGCCCTGCTGAATTTCTCCAGCAGTTCGGCCGTGGTGACCAGGATTTTGGTGGGGATGCATCCCCAGTTCAGGCAGGTCCCGCCGATATCCTCCCTTTCCACCAGGGTGACATCGCCGCCGAGCTGGGCCGCACGGATGGCCGCGACGTACCCGCCCGGGCCTGCGCCGATAATGACGATCCTTGTTTTCAGCGCTTGCGTCGATCCATGGGGCATATCAAACAGCGCCTTTCGGTTTCAGGGTTAACAGGGAGAACTTGGAAACAGCAATTGAGATTCATTGGATATTTGATTGTGCAAGGCCCTTCTGCGGCAGTCAAGAAAAAAGTTGACTGGTTGCTGGTTTCGACAGTACCGTTTAACTTTATTGACAATTTCTGCAAAAAAACATATATAAATTCATGTAAAGATAAACCATAAGCAGCTGCTCAGGCTCCCAATCTCAGGGTAAGACGGGAATGCGGCATGACGAACCGGACAAGCGGGGCATTCTAAATTGCAAGTCCACCATACCATTCTGGGGTGAAAATGAGGATCGACGAAACCAACATCGGCATCATCAAACAACTTCGTGATGGGAGAAAATCATTCAAGGCCATTGCCGATTCACTGACTATTACCGAAAATACGGTCAGGACAAGGGTCAAGAAGCTGCAGAAGGAGGGACTGCTGGATATCACCGCCCTGGTGGATCCGGAAGGCCTCCCCGAGCACAGGCTTGTCATGGTGGGGGTTAAGCTGGACACCATGGAGCTCGTAAAAAAGGGGGAGGAGTTCAGCCGGCTTAAGGGAGTGGTTTCGGTGGGGGTGGTGACAGGGCGTTTTGATCTCATCTTGACGGTATTATTGAGTGAACAATTCGGTCTTCTTGAGTTTTACTCCGATGAGGTCTCACGGATAGCAGATGTGCAATCCGTTGAGACTTTCGTGATATACAAGGGCTACAACCTGAAGATTCCCTATGTCCTGCCCTGATCGTGAGCCATTTCAATCGCATTGAATCATTCAGAACTATTTTGAGGAGCTAAGGAGGAGCCAACATGAAAGAAATCACCGAACTGAGTTTTCCTGAAGACGTCCGTTATACAAAGGATCATGAATGGGGAAAGTCCGTAGACGGCAAGGTGAAGGTCGGCATTTCGGACTACGCGCAGGATCAGCTGGGGGAAATCGTGTTTGTGGAATTACCCGAGGTAGGGGCCGCCTTCGAAAAGGGAGATGAATTCGGTACGCTCGAATCCGTCAAGGCCGTTTCCGAACTCTACATGCCTGTTGGCGGGGAAGTGGTCGGCGTCAACTCCCAACTGGAAGATTCCCCGGAGCTGGTCAACAGTGATCCCTATGACGGCGGCTGGATCATTGAGGTGGCAGCGGGTGACGCATCCGAGATGGATGGACTCATGGACAAGAGCACGTATGTAGAGGAATTAAAGGGCATTAAACCATGAGATACTTTCCCCATACCGATGAAGATATCGCGGCCATGCTCAAGCTGGTGGGGGTGGGCACCCTGGAGGATCTTTTTTCAACGATCCCTGAGGATTGTCGTCGCAAAAAGGCCCTGTCTCTGCCCGAGGCCATGACCGAATGGGATCTCAATCGTCACATGAGGGCCCTTTCCCTGGATATGGCCGCATACCCGGAATACAAGGTCTATCTTGGCGCAGGCAGCTACGAGCATTACATCCCGGCGGCCGTTTCCTACCTCCTGGAACGCTCCGAGTTTTCCACGGCCTACACGCCGTATCAGCCGGAGATCAGCCAGGGAACCCTCCAGGCCATGTATGAGTATCAGACCCTTGTGGCCAGGCTGCTGGGGATGGATGTGGCCAATGCTTCCATGTATGACGGGGCTTCGGCCTTGGCCGAGGCCTTCAAGATGAGTTTCAACATCAAGCGCAAAAGGAAAACGCTGGCAATATCCGGCGTGGTAAATCCCCTTTACCGCAGTGTGGTTGAGACCTATTTTGCGCCGACGGAATACCGGGTGGTGGAGCTTCCCTATCTCCAGAACGGCACAACCGATCTTTCGGGCATAGCTGAAATAGAGGAGCTTGCCGCGGTAGCCGTGCAGTCGCCGAATTTTTTCGGGTGTCTAGAAGATCTGCAATCTGCCGGTGAAGCGGCCCACCTGAAGGATGCCCTCTTGATTGCCTGTTTTACGGAACCCCTCGCCTACGGGCTTTTGAGGAATCCGGGCAGCCAGGGCCCGGACATCGCCTGTGGAGAGGGACAAAGCCTCGGGATTCCCCAGTCGTTCGGGGGGCCGGGCCTGGGAATGTTTGCGGTGAAAAAGGACTATGTGCGCAAGATGCCCGGCCGTCTCGTGGGAAGGACCAAGGACCTGGACGGAAAAGACGGGTTTGTCCTCACACTGGCCACACGTGAGCAGCATATCCGCCGTGAAAAGGCCACATCCAATATCTGTTCCAACCAGGGACTCTGTGCTCTGACGGCCGCCATGTACATGGCATCGGTCGGAGGAAAAGGCATCCGGGACCTGGCCGGGCTGAACCGTGACAAGGCCGAATACCTCAAGGAGCGGCTCAGGGAAGCGGGTGTAAAGATGGCCTTTGAAACACCGACCTTCAATGAATTCGTGGTGCAATTCCCCAAGGGTCTTGAGGCGAAATATGAGGAATTGCTCGGGAAAAAGATCGTCGCCGGCCTGCCGCTCGTACCGTACTATCCCGAGCTTGCCCACCACTATCTGCTGTGTGTCACGGAGACAAAGACCAGGGACGACCTGGATGCACTGGTCGCGGAGATAACATCATGAAAAGCGTTCAAGGAACAACCGGGCTCATATTCAATGAGCCCCTGCTCTGGGAAAAGGGGAAAAAGGGCAGATGCGGATTTTCCCTTCCGCGGAGGGATGTGAAAAAGTATCCCCTGGATAAGCGATTCAAAGGGGATGGACCGGATTTTCCGGATCTAAGCGAAGTGGATGTGGTGCGGCACTTTACCAGACTGTCACAGTGGAATTACGGTGTAGATTCCGGCATGTACCCGCTCGGTTCCTGTACCATGAAGTACAATCCCAAGTGCAACGAAAAACAGGCTAATCTGGATGGGTTTGCCGGTGCCCACCCGCTGCTCCCTTCAAGTCTCTCCCAGGGGGCCCTCGGGATGATGTACGAACTGGAGCAATTGCTCGGGGAGATCACCGGCCTTGACGCGGTGAATCTACAGCCGGCGGCTGGGGCACACGGGGAACTGACCGCCATGCTCATTTTTTCGGCCTGCCACAGGAGCAGGGGATCCCTTCGATCCAAGATCCTGATCCCGGACACGGCCCACGGCACAAATCCTTCCAGTTCGGCCCTCTGCGGCTTCCATCCGGTGCCTGTAAAATCAGGCGAGGACGGCATCCTCGCCCCTGAGACCATTGCCGAGACAATGGATGAAGAGACCGCCGGGATCATGATCACCAACCCCAACACCCTGGGACTTTTTGAAGAAAACATCAAGGAGATCGCAAAGATCGTGCATTCCAAGGGTGGACTGGTGTATGTGGACGGCGCCAATATGAATGCCGTGATGGGTATGGTGAGCATGGGCGATATCGGAGTGGATGCCATGCACCTGAACCTCCACAAGACCTTTTCAACGCCCCACGGCGGGGGAGGGCCCGGTTCCGGACCCGTGTGTGTCGCGAAATTCCTGGAGCCCTTTTTGCCCGTTCCCCGGATCGTCAGGGAAGAAGGCGGTTACACCCTGTCTTATGATTTTCCGGAAACGGTGGGTAAGTTACATGCCTTTTACGGGAACTTCGGCATTCTCGTCAGGGCCTACAGCTATATCCTGACCATGGGGAAAAACCTGAAAAAGGCCAGTCAGCTTGCGGTCCTGAACGCCAACTATATCAAGGAGAGGCTCAAGGATGTTTTCTACCTGCCCTATGACAGGCCGTGCATGCATGAATGTGTCTTTACCGACAAAAAACAGCAGGCCGCAAAGATCGCCACCCTTGATGTGGCCAAACGGTTGATGGACTATGGCTTTCACCCCCCCACCATCTATTTTCCACTGGTGGTTCACGGGGCACTTATGATCGAACCCACCGAGACGGAATCCAGGGAGGATATCGATCTTTTCATAGAGACCTTGAAGACTATTGCAGGGGAGGCCGAAGAGCATCCGGAACGGCTTCATGAGGCCCCCACGGCTCCTAAAGTGAGGCGGATGGATGAAACGGCAGCCGCAAGAAAGCCCTGCCTTGCCGGGTAGCATGCCGGTTCCGAGGCCGTGCCTCTGCCTGGAGATCGCCTCCATGGACTACGGGGAGGCGTGGGATCTGCAATCCCGCCTGGTAGAGGCCAGGAGGACCGGGGTTCTTCCGGACGACGTGGTCCTCTTTCTGGAACACCCGTCGGTCTTCACGCTCGGGCGGAGGGGAGGGAGGGAGAACCTCCTGGTTTCAGAGGCTTTTCTGGAAAGAGCGGGAATACCGGTGGTCCATGTGGAGCGAGGTGGTAACATCACATACCATGGACCCGGGCAGATCGTGGGTTATCCCATCCTGGATCTTCGCGGGGCAGGGCTGGATGTGACGGAATACGTAGAACGGCTTGAGGAGATCATGATAGGGGTCGCCTCGGACTTCGGGGTCCACGCCTCCCGGGACAGCCGGAACAGGGGGGTTTGGGTAGGCAACAGAAAGCTGGGAAGCATCGGCATAGCCATAAGACATGGCATTTCTTTTCACGGGCTTGCCTTCAACGTGAATCTCTCTATGGAGCCTTTCGGGTGGATCAATCCCTGCGGTCTAGAGGAGGTGGGGATGACATCCCTCGAACGGGAGCTTTCCGAAAGGCTCCCCATGGAGCGGGTACTCGAATCCGCGAAGAACCGCATGCAGTCCGTCCTCGGCCTGACATTCAAGGTGATCACCTTGCCGGCAGTGAAAGAGCTTTTGGGCGGTGCCGGTGATAGCGAAGGGATTTCATGACAGGGACCCATCAAGAGTCCGCGACAAGAATGCGAAAACCTGCCTGGTTGAAACGCAGCCTGCCGTCCGGACCGGTCTACGGGGAGACCCGGGCCCTGCTCGACGCCTTCGGGCTTCACACCGTCTGCCAGGAAGCCCAATGCCCCAACCGGTTCGAGTGCTTTTCCAAGAAAACGGCGACCTTCCTGATCATGGGACCCAAGTGCACACGCAACTGCCGGTTCTGTTCCGTCGACTCGGGACCCGCCGGCCCCCCCGATCCCGAAGAGCCGGTCCGGGTGGCCCGGGCGGCCCGGGACATGGGGCTTCGATATGTGGTGGTGACCTCCGTCACCAGGGACGACCTCCCTGATGGGGGCGCCCACCTCTTCGCCGGGACCATAAGGGAGATTCGCAGTCGCATCGATCAGGTCCATGTGGAGGTCCTGATCCCCGACTTCAAGGGTGACGAAAGCAGCCTGGTTATTGTCCTTGATGCCCAACCGGATGTCCTCAACCACAATATTGAAACAGTGCCGCGTCTCTACGGCCTGGTTCGGCCGGAAGCCGACTATCAACGTTCGCTCACCCTCCTGTCAAGTGCCCATAATCACAACGCCTCTATCCCCCTGAAGTCGGGCATTATGCTGGGAGTGGGAGAAAAGCCCGTTGAAATCCGAGAGACCCTTCAGGATGTTCATGATTCAGGATGCCGGATCGTGACCATAGGGCAATACCTCCAGCCTTCCAGATACCATCTCCCTGTAGACCGGTTTGTGCACCCCGAGGAATTTGAGGGCTGGAGAAAAACGGCGCTCGAAATGGGCTTCAAGCAGGTTTTCAGCGGCCCATTTGTGAGAAGTTCCTATAATGCCGGAGAGATGTACTCTGCGATCTCTTCAAAAACCCGCCTGGAAGCGGCTGAGTATGGAGGTCCCACATGAAAAAAAGATTCATAATGACTGCCTTTGGCAAAGATCGCCCCGGTATCCTCGCCGAGGTTTCTCAAGTGGTCTATGAAAACGGTTGCAACCTGGAAGACTCGACCATGACCATCCTTGCCGACGAATTTGCCATGATTCTGCTGCTGGAGGGACGGGAGGAAGGTCAGTTGGAAAAACGACTTCTAAGTGATTGCCGAAGGCTTGAGAGGGAAAAGGGGATCTCGGCATTTGTCCATGAGGTGGTAGGCGAAAAGAGGACGGCGCAGAAAGAAACCTCCCTTTACGTCCTGCGCGTCGAGGGCCTTGACCAGGCCGGGATTGTGTACAAGATCAGCCGGTATCTGGCTGATCACCACATCAATGTATCAAACCTGAATTCCAGGATGGATTATTCCCCTGACAGCGGCGCTGCCATCTATACCATGGAAATCCAGATCGAGGTCCCGGCGGGGATGACTGAAAATGACCTGGATAGCGGCCTGACCCAGGTTGGAAACGCATTGAATGTGGATATCTCCCTTGTGAAACAATAAGGCTCATCCCAACGGCCTCTTCAATTGACCAGGCATCTCATTCTCATCCTTGAAGGGGGTGTTTCCTCTTCTGGTTCACCCAGGACTTGGAGAAACGCCCTTACCACAACCGGGTCGAACTGCCGGCCTGCCTCCTGCCTGATGATCTGAACGGCCCTTTCCTGTGCCATTCCTTTTCTGTAGGGCCTGTCCGAGACCATGGCGTCATAGGCGTCTGCAACGGCCAGAACCCTGGCACCAAGAGAAATAGCGTCGCCTGAAAGGCTATCAGGATACCCTCTGCCGTCAAACCGTTCGTGATGCTGTAAGATCATCGGTGCAATGTGGATAAAAGCGGCGATGGGTTCTATGATTTTGGCTCCCATGCGCGGGTGGTTTCTGACGATGGTCCATTCCGCGCGCGTGAGCTTCCCCGGTTTGTCGAGGATGTGGGCTGGAACCCCGATCTTCCCGATATCATGCAGCAGGCCTCCCCGATGGAGATCTTTGAGGTCCTCCCGGGAGAAACCCATAATACGGCCTATTCTCAGGGTGTTTTGCGTGACCCTTTCAGTGTGGCCCGCTGTCCAGGGAGACTTGGCATCCACTGTGCGGGCGAGTGCCTTCAAGGCACCCCAACTCAGGGTGGAAAGCTCTTCCAGCAGTCGCGCATTGCTCAGGGCCACGGCGACCTGATTTGTCAAGAGGCGTGCCTGGGAGAGATTGTCTTTGTCCTGCTCAAATGGGTCGGATGGACCCATCACGATGACGCCTGCAAATTCCTCTTTTATGTAAAGGGGGAGAACCGCAAGGGACAAAGCCGGATTGGTTTGAAGAGGAAGAAGGAATTTCGGGGTGATTTCATCATCCCGGATGATCATGAAATCTTTCGCCTTGAGGATCCTTTTGATATCCGATGGGCTGAATCCCATATTTTCAACAAGTTCAACTTCGTTGGTCTTATCGCGCCGCAGGTAGGTCCTGGGGTGAGCATCTCCCATGGGACTGAGGAGAATAAGCCCCGCCCTATTGCAATGAAAAAGATCGGCCATTCGGGTGAGTGCAATTGTTGCAATTCCTTTCGTCTCCAGGGATGACAGAATCGCTCGATCAATTTCCGCCACCGCGGTCATCGTTCTGAATTGCCTGCCCAACCGTTCAGCCATACCGTTAAAGGATTGTGCGAGATCTTCAAACTCGTCGCCAGTGTTTAGGGATATCCTGTTATCGAATTGTTTCATCCCGATAAGGTGAGCCCCTTTTTTCAATTCTTCCAGGGGCAGCATGGTTCTCCGAATCTGTACAAGGCTGATAAGGACCACAACCAGAAAGGACAAGAGGACCACAAGTGGAAACGTTTTCTTGAAATAGGAAACAGGGGAGAAGATGTATCCCTCGGGTTGACTCATGATAACGGTCCATCTGGAATGCAGGAAGTCATATTTGAGGGGGATCGACCAGAAACTGGCCAGATATTTTTCTTGTCCGGAATTCCAAACAAAGTACCCGGATGTGTTATTGTCCACCCTTTTTCGGTAAGAGGAAGGGGCAATGGGTATGGTGCAAAATATGACCCGGTCCATTTGATCCAAGACACAGAGTTCCGTCTTGTGGGGAAGGGAATCATAATCGGCCAGGCCCAGCAAGTAGTCGGTCTTTATTTCGCCAAGAAGATAGCCCTCACCTAATCTTTCTGAAAGCACGGATCGGGCCATGGAAAGATGCAGCAGGCCTTTCTCATCACGGCTGCTCCTTAGCAATGGTTTCCCTGACAGGAGGTGCTTTATTTCCTGATCTGAAAATTGTTCCGGCTTTTGGATCTTTCCCAACAGCGGCAGGAAGGTACCGGAGCCCCGGATGAGCTCAAGGTTGCTGAATTGCCGATTCAGTTTTTTTGAGTAATCTCCGGAAAGGGGTTTCAAAAAGGTCTCCGGGTCACGTTGGAGCGAAAGGGAAAGATTCTGCAGCTCATTGTCAAGAAAAGTCAGTCTATCGAAGATGGACATCCCCAGGTTCTTGCTCGAATGCAGTAACCGTATCTTGCCCTGCTCCTGAAGCTGGCCCGTAACCTGATTGAAAGAGATGATGCCGAGGATGGCAATAGGCACTAGGGTGCAGAGAATAAACTGTACCAAAACGCGGCGAGCCACCCCGCCTCTCAAGAAGGATGTCTTGAACGATGGATCTTGGGTCTTGATAGGTTTCATCAGTGAAAAACTCCCAGTCGGTTAATAATTTGACGCCAGCCCTATGAATCCTCCGTCGCTTGCCCTTATGATATCGTCCTGGCTGTTATGCGACGTTATGGGCGGTTGGCTCTTCCCGTCTTTTCCCTTGCTGTAGAGATCGTAATCCGAATTCAAGGGGTGGAGGGAACGGTCTTTGCGTATTTTCCCTTGCCCTTTCACTGTTGCGTAGTTCAAGTACTGGTATGGGTTGCCCCAGGGATCGAGAAGCCCTGCGCGTCCTATGTCATTGAGCGTGTTGGGGAGAGGCCCTCCATCCGCTGCAAAGGCGCTGATCTCCTGGCTCAGAATTTTGATTTCCGCTATGGCTTTGGCTATTTTCGCCTTTTCAACGTATCTGCTGAAGGCGGGTATGGCAATGGCCGCAAGCGTCATTATGATGGCCACAACGATCATGAGTTCGATGAGGGTAAACCCCTTGCAGTGTCGATAGGGTTTTGCATCCCCGGGAAAGACGATGGGATTATCTATGTAACATTTTGAATTCAAATCAAAAATGGCCTTCTTGGACGTGTACATGGGTCATCGCCTGTCCCAATGACTGGGAATCAACTTGGGGCCGTACATGACAATTCAAGGTAAGTATCGGCATTTTTTACAAAAAACTTGAATAATAGTACTCAAACTGATAAACAGAAAACCTGAATAGAGGCGGGATGAACCAGAAGAGGCCTGTTTATGATTATTCAAATATACGAAATCCAGACGCCTGAAGAAGCGGAAAAATGTATTGAAGCCGGGGTGAATCACCTGGGCAGCGTGGTCCTGTTAGAGGGCAAGTGGCGTGATCCCCTGCTGAGGGAAACCGTGCGCCTGATCCAGAATGCCGAAAAGAAGAGCTGCCTGATCCCCCTTTTCAGGCACTCGGAGCGAATTTATCGGGTCCTGGATTACTACGGTCCGGATTACGTCCACTTCTGCGACAACCTTGTTTCGCCGGAAAAGAAGGTTTATGACCTGGAACCTTTCACCAAGTTGCAGAAAGAGGTGAGGAGTTATTTCCCTGAAATCAGGATGGTACGATCCATTCCCCTGCCCCGTGAAGACACGGACGGGGAGTTTCCCTTCCTGGAACTGGCCAGAGAATTTGAAGCCATAAGTGACGTCTTACTCACGGATACGTGGGTGGAGGAGGAGCCGGTCACGGGCTTTATCGGGATCACCGGCAAGACCGTTGACTGGGACATGGCCGGGGAATTGGTTCGGGAGAGCCATATCCCGGTGATCCTCGCCGGGGGGCTCTCCCCGGAAAACGTGAGTGAGGCTATCCTGAAGGTCCTGCCCGCGGGGGCGGACAGTTGTACCCTGACCAATAGCCGGGGCCCGGACGGCAAGGCCCTTCGGTTCCGAAAAGACGCCCGGAAAGTCCGTGAATTTGTGAGGGAGGTACGCATGGCTGAAGAGACCATAAAAGAGGGACTGGAAAAAAAGCTCGAGGATTTGAAAGAAAGGCTGAGGGACCGGGAGGCGGCCCTGCCGGCCCACTCTGTCAGGCCCAACCAGATCCTGGCTATCGAGGAACTGGAAGACCAGATTGAAGAGGTGGAAAAGGAAATAAAGCGTTTAGAAGGCATGTAATGGATATCATCCTGAACTGCCCCCAGTGTTCTGCGGAAGTGAACCTTGAGGAGGATGCTTCCGTTTTTCGCTGCAAGTATTGCGACTCCGTTCTCATGCCAACTGGAAGAAATGAGGTCCAATCCTTTTTCTTCCCCCCGAAAGGGACGAAGACCCAGGTGGGTAAGGCCCTCCTCAAAACCCTGGCCAGGAAGAGAATGGGGCGCGTCAAAATAGAGGGTGCGGATCTCGTCTATGCCCCCTACTGGCGGGTAGTGGGACTCTTGTTTCAGCACGCATTCGGCCGGAAATATGAAAACACGCTGTACGGCGGAACCTCATATGACTATTTCAAGAAACTTCGGGCCGTGGCCTATGATCGCACGTTTCCGGCCTTCACATCGGATCACTGGGAGGTCTTTTCCCTTGGCCTGAGGGCTGAAGTGATGAAGATGTGGCCCTATAACAAGGAAAAAATGGAGAAGGATGCCCTCGTGATCGGAGAGGATATCCCCCTGGAAGAGGCCGCGAAAATGGCCCTTAGAACACCCTATCCCGGGGGCTCTGCCGACAAGGAGAAAATCGAGTTGCTGAAAACGGAACTGATTGGAGAGAGGTATTCCCTCGTCTATTTTCCCTTTTATTGCTTTTCCACGACACAGGAGGGAAAAAAGACCCTCTTCCTTGTTGATGCCCTTTCGCATAAGGTGGTGAGGGGCCGTCTCTCCATCAGTGAACTGAAAAAGGAATCCAGGCGGGAACAAGTACCCTACAGGCCGCTCCACTTTATTCCTTTCAAGTGCCCCAACTGCGGGTGGGACCTTCCCTACAGACCGAAGGCCGGGATTCACCTCTGCCGCACCTGTGGGAGGGCGTGGCAGGAGATGGGAGAGGCCTTTCAGGAGGTTCCTTACAGCGTCGTGCTTCCGGGGGAAGGCGCGCGTACCGATGCCTTCACCTATCTGCCGTTCTGGCGGTTGACGGTCACCATCTCGGGCTCTCGCAAAGAATACAAAAACCTGTGGGATTTTTACGGACTTTTTCCCCTGCCCAGGGTTATGGATAAAGAATTGCTGGAAAAGAGGGACATCCATTTCTTTATCCCGGCCTTCAGGATCAGAAATGCCGCTGCGGTGGATCGGTTTGCCGTCCAGATGGCGCGGAATCAACCTGAATACCATGTGACCGAAACAGAGGAATTCAGGGATATCCGCGCAGCGGATGTGTGGCTACCCATGGACGAGGCCGTGGAAATGGCCCATATCCTCCTTTATTCCATGATCCCGAAGCGCGCCAAAAGGACCCGCAAGGAGGTCCAGGATGCGCAGTTGCACCTGGAAGAGAGACGCCTGATCTGGCTCCCGTTTATTGAAAAGGGCATTTTTCTAAGAGAGGTTCACCACGATTTTGCCATTCAGAAAAACTGCCTTGAATTGGATTAGCAGCCCAAAAGCCCTTGAAAAGCCATTATGGCTGTGTTATTCTCAATAATCTGTTTTATTGATGGCTTTGTAAAAAGCTGGTTCATGCCGCAAGCGGCAACCTATGAGTTACGAAGAGGAGCCGGACCTGACACTCTTTTTCAGACCCTTTCTAAACACTTCGGAGGGGATGGACGCCGATTTGGGGTTTAGCGTAAA
>Ga0315535_1000172_pt1 | contig 43051 bp, 39 predicted proteins | sample SalMarSW160220MG_2_FD_203092 | JGI IMG/M metagenome (GOLD analysis project Ga0315535, IMG submission 203092) | Salt marsh sediment microbial communities from the Plum Island Ecosystem LTER, Massachusetts, United States - Salt Marsh Sediment SW1602-20 ... | reverse complement strand
CTCGCTTTCAAGGGAGTGAAGACCAGAGACCTGACGCCCGGTCTCGTGGCCATAAAAGAAGAAACCAGACGGATGGGCGCGATGAGCCGTGCGGAAAAGATCACCCTTGGAATGATGCTGCTGATACTCTTTCTCTGGATCTTCGGCGGGCATGACCTGGGTCTCGGAGGTCCGGCCCTGCTCGCCCTCATCATTCCCGTGGTTTTCCGGATCTCAGACTGGAAAAGGATTCTCGGCGGGATATCCTGGGATGCATGGTTCATGTATTGCGGTGCACTCACCCTCGGCGCTCTTCTCAAGGAATCAGGCGCTGCCCTATGGATGGCTCAGGTCTTCCTCAAGACCCTGAGTTCGCTGGACCTGGGAAAAGGCCTGGGGCTCTGGATCGGGATGAGTTTTTTTTCCGGCTTAATGACAAACTTCATGTCGGACGCGGGTACCACGGCCCTCCTCGGACCCATCGCCATTCCAATGGGAATCATGAGCGGCGTCCCCGGGGAACCCTGGGCTATCGGACTTGCCACGGCTTTTGCCACATCGTTTGCCCACTTCCTTATCGTGGGCACCCCGAACAATGCCATCGTCTACGGCCTGGGACTCTACCCTGATACCGGCAAGAGGATGATAAGTCCCATCGATTTCGTGAAATACGGGTTTCTCCTGTGGGTCATTTCCCTGGGCCTTACGTGGGTAGTGGAATTTATGGTATTATACCGTATAATAGGATTCCCTGAAGGGATCATTGGAACCGCAAAGGGGGTCCTCATGACCATCAGTCATTGAGACGAAGGGAGATCAGCCCATGAAAAAAAGGATACTCCTCGTGGACGACGAAAAGGACTTTGTGGAGGCCCTGGCCGAGCGTCTCAGAAACAGGAACCTCCATGTAACATCCGCCTTCAACGGAGAGGAAGCCCTGAAGGTGCTGAAAGAATACAATTTCGACGTGGCGATTGTGGACGTAAGGATGCCCGGTATGGACGGCATAGACGTATTGAAGGAAATCAAGAAACTGAAGCCGCTGACGGAGGTGCTCATGCTGACCGGACACGGAACCGTGGAAACGGCAATTGAAGGCATGAAGCACGGCGCATTTGATTACCTGATGAAGCCCTGCGAGATCGGCGCCCTCCTGGAAAAGATCCAGAAGGCTTCCGAGCGCAAGGCGGAACAAGAGGAGAGGATCAGGCGGGCAATGGCGGAAAAGCTCTCCACTTCACCCTTGAGCGTGCTCGAGTGAGGGAAGCGACGGCCGCACGCCTGGATTGCATTCCGGACCGGAAAAGAATAAGGTAGTGCCCACCTGCAAACACCTTTTGGGCACGATCAAGCTTCCAATTCCGAAAAGAGGAGAGAGGGATATGATTGCTCCAATAGTCATGCTGGTAGACGACGAGGTCCCCTTTCTGGAGACCATGAAGAAACGTCTGGAGAAGAGAAATCTTACCATTATCACGGCTTTCAGTGGGGAAGAAGCGCTGAAGACCCTTGAATCGCATCAGAATACGGATGTTGTTATCCTTGACGTCAAAATGCCCGGCATGGACGGCATTGAAACCCTGGGCAGGATACGCCGTGCCTTTCCCCTCATAGAGGTTATCATGCTTACCGGACACGGCACCATAGAATCGGCTATTGAAGGAATGAAATTGGGAGCCTTTGATTACCTGATGAAACCATGTGAAATAGAACAGCTTATGGCAAAAGTAAACGAAGCCAAGCAGAAAAAGCGAGATCACGAGGAGAAGATCAGAGAAGCCCGCGTCAGGGAAGCCCTCTCCGGGCACGGGCTTGAATAGATACCAGGTCCTGAATCTTCCGATGCAGCCTTCCGAGGGATTACCATGTGGTCCAAAATCAACCTGAGAACCAGAGTCTATACGATCCTTTCACTTCTTGTGCTGATCACCCTTCTGGGAGGCATTGTCATGGTCCGGTATACCTACCGGATGCAGGAACTGGTCAACCGGATTATCGACAAGGATATTGCAGCTCTTGAAGCGGCTGAAGAGCTTGAACTCGATCTTACCATCCAGAAGGGCTTCGTTTCGTATTATTTCATTGATGGTAATCCGGAGTGGCTGGAAAAGCTGAAAGAACATCGCCGAACCTTTAAGGCGCAAGTTGAAAAGACTCTTTCTCTCGCCCGATCAGAAGAGCAAAAACGGATTATTGCAGAAATCGAAGTGAATTACGCCCAATATGTCACATCAAAGGAAAACGTGATCCAACTCTATAAGGCAGGGAAAAGAGAAGAGGGAGCGGATCTCCACGAAACACTGCGACCGGCTTTTTCCCGGATCCTTGACCTGTGCAGGAAGTATAAGAATCTTTCTAGGGAAAATATTCGGGTAGTCGAACAGCGAAGCTCTATCCAGGCCGAGAAGCTCAGGATCGTCGCCGCGACAGCCGTGTTGATCGTCCTGTTCCTGGGCATACTCCTGGCATTCGTACTCGTGCACGATATTCTGGAACCGGTGCGCCGGCTGGCCCGGGAGACCCTCCATGACAGCCGATCGCGCCCGTCCGAAGACGATGTCAGCGCCCTGAAAAAGAGCGTCCATGGTCTGATCAAAGAATACGATCACACCTCTTTTGAACTGGAGAAAAGCAGGGAATATCTCTTGCAATCAGAGAAGATGGCCATGGTAGGAAAGCTAGCGGCAGGCACGGCGCACAGTATCCGTAATCCCCTGACGTCCGTGAAAATGCGCCTGTTCTCACTGGAACGCAATCTGGATCTGAATGGAGCCCAACAGGAAGACTTCACTGTCATTTCAGAGGAAATAGGACACATCGACAATATTTTGCAAAACTTTCTTGAGTTCTCGCGTCCGCCTCGACTGAAATTGCAGATGATCTCTCCATCAGAGGTGGTGGATCAGGCCGCACTCCTGTTGCGGCACAGGCTTGAATCCTGCAACGGCACCCTTACCATTGAAAGGGCAAAGCCGCTTCCTGAAGTCAAGGCCGATCCGGAGCAATTGAAAGAGGCCTTTGTAAATATTTTTGCTAATGCGTGCGAGGCTGTGCCGGACAGCGTAGCGATCACCGTCAAGGAAGAAGAAAGACCTCTTGACGGTGGAAACCGGGCAGCAGTTATACGGATCATGGACAATGGCCAGGGAATCCCGAAAGGCATTCGAGAGAAAGTCTTTGAACCTTTTTTTACAACAAGAGAAGAAGGGAGCGGCCTTGGCCTCAGTATTGTTGCCAGGATCATTCAGGAGCACGGAGGGAGCGTTACCATCGAATCTGAGGAAGAAAAAGGGACGTCTTTTGTCATTATGCTCCCCATAACATCTCAAAAGGAGTCTGTTGATGAGCACGATCCTGATCATTGATGACGACGATCAGTTACGCAAGAGTTTTGAAAAACTACTGCTGGAGGAGGGATACGAGGCAAAAGGCGCCGCTTCAGGGGAAGCAGGCCTCAAGTCTCTCTCATCCAACATCCCCGATCTTGTCATCCTCGACATGCGGCTCCCGGGAATGAACGGCTTTGATACGTTCAAAGCGATCCACCGGATCGAACCCAAGCTTCCCGTGATTATCATGACCGCATACGGAACAACGGAAACAGCCATCGAGGCAACCAAACTGGGGGCGTTTGATTATATCCTGAAGCCCTTTGAAATCCCGGATATACTGCGGGTCATAAAAGAGGCCCTTCGGGCAGGCCGTTTTATGCGCCTGCCGGTGGAGATAGACGTCACTCCGGATCAGGCCCTCCGGGATGCCATTATCGGCAAGAGCCGGCCGATGCAGGAAGTGTACAAGGCGATCGGCCGCGTTGCCCCCACCGATGCGACGGTTCTGATCCGCGGAGAATCCGGTACGGGCAAAGAACTGGTAGCCAGGGCAGTTTACCAGCACAGCGACCGATCGGACATGCCTTTTCTGGTGATCAACTGCGTGGCCATCCCTGAGAATCTTCTTGAAAGCGAGCTGTTCGGGTACGAAAAAGGCGCTTTTACCGGGGCGTCGCATCGTCGTGTGGGCAAGATTGAGCAGGCCAACAGGGGGACCATTTTTCTGGATGAAATCGGGGACATGCCCTTCAGCATCCAGGCAAAGATCCTGCGCCTGCTTCAGGAAAGGAGTATTGAACGGCTTGGCGGTCGCGAAACCATCCCGGTGGATGTGAGGATCATCGCCGCCACCAACCGGGACCTGGAGGCCGCCCTTGCAGAGTCAAGGTTTCGGGAAGATCTCTATTACCGGCTCAAGGTGATTACCATAGCATTGCCGCCGCTTCGCGAACGCGCGGAAGACATTCCTCTCCTTTCGGAGTACTTTCTGGCACTCTTTGCCCGTGATGTCGGAACAAAAAATCCACGCATCACCAAGGAAGCGAAAGCCATACTCTCCAGCTACTCCTGGCCCGGCAATATTCGTGAGTTGGCCAACACCCTTAAGAAGACATTGATTTTCAACCGCGGTGCGCCCATATCCAGTGAAGACATCATCAATGCCCTGAGCGGCAAGACGACAGGATTTGAGAAGAGCATGGAGATGAGCGATCAGGCCTTGCGAAAATGGGTGAGACAGATTTTGACCGATCAATCTGAGGAACACCTTTTTGAAACCTGCGTGGACCGCTTTTCCGGGATTCTCATCGCCGAGGCATTAAACATGACTTCCGGGAACCGATCACAGGCCGCCAAACTCCTCGGTCTTTCCCGTCCTACCCTTCACGCCAAGATAGACAAATATCATCTCAGACTTGCAACGGCCGTCGCTGAGGAATAGCATCCCTTCAATCTGCAGGAACAAGATCCGGCTGTCTCCCCCCTCACCCCCTCTCAGGGGACTTCTTTACACAATGTAAAAGAAGCCGACATCCCGCCTTCGAACAGACAAGATTCTTTAGTATTTTTTTGACGTATTTTCAATGAATTATACAGATCGGTCATAGCCGGAAATATGGCATGAGCTTTGCTCTTTTCATTCAGCAGGACGCAGGCCTACGCGCCTGCCCGACATCGATCCTAAGCGTACAAGCCTAGGATCGTGTCTATGCACAAAAGGAGGTACCCATGGATACATCCAAAGAAAGAGCAAAATACATTCCCGGAACATACGCAAAACCCGGACCGGGGGCAGCAGAGATTGCAGACAGGTACATACGGGAGTGGGACCAGGCGCGGCTTGAGAGACAAAATGCCGTCCCTGGCGGCAAAATTCCGTACACCATTTGCTTTTCTCGAAAGATAGGCGTTGGTGCTCTGGAAATTGCGGAGATCCTGGGAAATATGCTCGGTTTTCGCGTGGTCGATCGTCAAATTGTGGAACATATCGCCGCCCATGCCCAGTTGAGAGAAAAAACCGTCGACCTGTTTGATGAAGGGTATCCCGGCAGGATGAGAGAACTCCTGTCCCTCGCCTTCGGCGAAAAGGCTTTCATCGAAAGCGACTATACGAGGCACCTCTTTGCGACCCTTTTTTCTCTGGGAGGTCTGGGATCCAGTATTATCGTGGGTCGCGGCGCTCATTTGTTGCTGCCGCGCGAGAGGCTATTGGCCGTAAGGATTATCTGTTCGAAGGAATACCGGGCTGAACGATTGGCGCGTATTCTGAATATTGAGACCGAAGAGGCAAGGGGCAGGCTTGATCAGATAGACAAGGAACAGAGGGACTTTTTCAAGAGAACATACAGTAAGAAAGACGCGTTGCCGTATGAGTTCGATATGGTCATCAACTGTGATTATATCAACAAACCAACATCGGTTGCGCAGATTATCGCAACCGCGTTTGAAGAAAAATTTGAAACCATTCCTGACGACCGGCGCTAGCCATATGGCCGGCAGGAAAGGAGGTACGCCATGTCATCCAATTTCAAAATTCTGCTTCATAGAAACGACGATAATCTTCACATGAAACTGTCCGGAGACTTTGACGGGACCTCCGCATATGAACTCCTGAACCACATTGGCAAGTCCTGCCTTAAATTCACGACGATCTTTATCCACACGGATTGTTTAAAAAAGCTGATACCTTTTGGTTTAGGCGTGTTCAAAAACAACCTGAGCAACGTAAACGCAAAAGACACACATATTATTTTTACCGGAGAGAATGCGTCCCGGTTTTCCTCCCGCAGCCTTGATTATAACTCAGGAGCAAAGGAGAAACACTGACATGCCGGGAAATAAAGGAGAAAAGACATGCTCGTCATGGACTGGATGAGTAAACCCGCCATCACAGTGGATCAGAATGATTCGTTGATCAATGCTATGGATGTGCTGAAGCAAAACGACATCATGATGCTGCCTGTGATGAAAGGCAACGAGCTGGTCGGCATCGTTTCAGACAGGGATATCAAAAAATCCTTCGCTTCCAGCGTCAGCCCTCTGGAGGTACATGAACTTTTTTACCTCATGGCGAGAGTGAAGGTCAAAGACATTATGAGCAGGAACCCGATCGTGGTGCCCATAGATTACACCATAGAAGAGACGGCCGAAGTACTTCTGATTCACAAAATTTCAGGGGTTCCCGTCCTGGACGATAAAGACGGGCTTGTGGGCGTCATAACGCAGAGGGATATCTTCAAGGCACTTATCTCCCTCACCGGAATCAGAAAACGCGGCATTCAGTTCGCCTTCGTGTTGGAAGATCGTCCCGGCTCTATCAAAGAGGTTGCCGATGTTATCAGAAAATACAGCGGGAGAATGGTCAGTATCCTGAGCAGCTACGAGCGTGCGCCTGAAGGATACAGGCTCGTCTATATTCGCGCATACGGAATTGACCGCGCCAACCTTGGTTCACTCAAAATAGCACTCAAAGAAGCGGCAACTGTGCGATACGTGGTGGATCATACGGAAAATAACAGGGAAGTTTACCTGGAAAAAGAGGACGTGCCTGTTCTCGAGCGAGAACAAGATGCTTACGCATAAGAAATACATATCGATCCCTTTCAGCAAGAAAAAACTCGGGAAAAGAAACAGATCTCTTTCCATCCTCTATAACATGAGCGAGCTCCTGTCCACGTTTACGGACAGACGGAGGCTTTTGAACGGTGCATTGGAAAGAGTGCTGGAGGATTTTGATCTGGAGGCCGGCAGGATTTATCTCGTGGAAGAAAACGGCAGGCATCTCTTTCTTGCAGCACATTCGGGAATCGAGACATCCGGGCTTGAAAAAATGGACCTGGACGAAGGCTTTTCGGGAAAGGCGGCCAGAACAAAATCGTTCATCGCCCAGTATGTAACAGACCTGAAAGACAAGAAGAGAAGATCCCTGCTCGAAAACAGAGGCTTCAAGATCATCATTTGCGTCCCGTTGATGACCATGAACAGAGTCATAGGAGTCATGAACCTTGCATCAAGCCGGTCCATCGAACTGGACCAGGAAAAGGTCGACATCCTCACCCAGGTGGGCAACCAGATTGCGGTCGCTGCCGAGAACGCACGACTCAACAATGAGCTCCAGGAAAAAATCCGCCACCTGGATCAAAAGAAGGAGATGATTAAATACTTTGCATATTCCATGGCACATGATCTGAAGAGTCCGGCTATCGGCATACATGGTTTTTCAAGGCGTCTCAAGGAACATAGCGGCGGAAATCTCAATGCAAGAGGAACAAAGTACTGTGATGAAATCATCAGCCTGGCGGACCATATGGTCATGCTTCTTGACCAGATGAATCAGTATATCGCCACCAAAGAAGCACCGTTCCATTTTGAGTGTATCAGACTGCACGAGATTGCCGACACGATATTTTCCGAATTTGCCGTCCGCCTGGAGGAGCGAAGCATAAAGGTGTTAAAGCCTGCCTCCAATCCGGAAATCATCGGCGACAGGGCCTCTCTCCTGCGGGTCTTTAGAAACCTCATGGACAACGCCCTCAAGTATGGCGGCAGCAAGATGCATGAAATCAAAGTGGATTACGAGCAGGATGAAAGGTTCCATATCCTGGCGGTGAGCGATGACGGAACGGGCATCGAAGACAAGGACAAGGAAAAGATATTCAACGCGTTCAGCAGAAACGGCACATCCAGAGGTACAGCGGGGTCCGGATTGGGCCTGGCAATTGTAAAGGAGATAGCCGCGAGGCATGGAGGCCATGCCTGGGTGGAAAATGGAACGGCACGGGGCGTGAGTTTCAACATTTCCATCGCCAGGGACCTGCAACCCGTTCCTTCCGCTTCACCGGTTCGCCTGCGATTTACTAACCAAAAATTCTCTCAGGCCGGAGAGGATTAAAAGAACGCATAGAAAGGAGCCCAAAAGATGTGGCAGACAAAATATAACGGAATCGCCGGCGTGGAAGAGGCGGTGAGGCAGTTTCTCCCTCCCTGCCAGGCACAGTGCCCCATATCTGAAGATATTCAGAGGACTAATGTCTTGATCTCCCTCTTGCCGGAAGACCCCGATAAAGCAAGGGAAGGCATCATCCAGATAGGCGACTACCTTTTTGAGAAAAATCCGCTGTTTACCGTGTGCGGATATGTCTGCGGCCTGTGCGAACTTGCGTGCAACTACCGATCCAAAGGCGGAGCGATCAAAAGACGGCTTCTCAAAAGGTTCATAGCAGACACCTACACCGGGTATCTGGAAACAAAGGAAGAGTTCGATATTCGGAAACACAAGGAAAATGTGGCCGTTGTGGGCGGGGGACCAGCGGGGCTGTTCTGCGCCTACGACCTGAGCAGAAGGGGCTATCGCGCGACCATTTTTGAGGCGTCCGATCGTCTGGGGGGGGCGCTGTGGCTTATTCCCCGGTATCGCCTGCCAGAAGAGATACTGGCATCCGCTGTTGACAATATGGTGAGAATCGCCCGTATCGAGGTAAAATACGGCGCCAATGTGGGCGACGGCAAGTTGAGCCTTGAAAGGATAGCCGACGAGGGTTTTGATGCAGTATTCATTGCCAAGGGAACGCCGACACCGAGGACCCTGTCTTTTGACGGTGCGGAAGTATCAGGCCAGGATCTCTCCGGCGTCATGTATGGTCACACCTTTCTCTACGAAGTGAGCCACGGCAATATTCCGCCCCATTATTTCCAGCGAAAAAAAGTCATCGTCATCGGCGGAGGAAACGTGGCCTTTGACGTGGCAAGAACAGTGAGAAGGCTGGGCGGGGATACGACCGTGTTGTGTCTTGAATGTGAGGACAAGACTTCATCTGACGGCATCCCTGCTGATTCTGAAGAAATACGGGGGGCATGGCAGGAAGGAATAAGGATTGTCTATTCCCGGGGAGTCAGCAGGATTTTCGGGGAAGGAGAGCGGTTGAAAGCCATCGAGTGCCCCAGGTGTACAAGCGTCTTCGACGAACGTGGTTTCAATCCCCAGTTCGACGTTTCCGACCGTATCCGGCTGGCAGGGGATATCTTGATCGTTACTGTAGGCCAAGGACCTGACAGGACGTCGCTGCAAAAGGATGACCTGCTGGACGAAAGGGGCAGGCTTGCCATTGATCCGCTCACACTTCAGAGCCTCAAACGGCAGAATGTCTTCATTGGCGGGGACTTGCGGAAAATTGGGTTCATGGCGGAGGCCATGAAGGACGGCCTCACGGCCGCCGAATCCATTGTCCGTTTTCTCGCTGGCCAGGACCTGAAAGAGGGCAGGAAGAGAGACTATCAGGCCCAGGACATTCCCCTGAAGAGACTGTACCAGACTGAACCCGAAATCCTCTGGATACCGCCGGAAAAGAGAATGCATTTTCAGCTGTATGAAAGAGGGTTCACCCTGCAGGAGGCCGTGGAGGAGGCAAGAAGGTGCCTCTGCTGCGGGCCCTGCATCTCCTGCAAGGCCTGCGTTTCCGTAGGCATTCAGGAGTCGTTGCCGCTTGTTGAGGTCAATCAGGACAGATGCTGTGGATGCGGTATCTGTGTTTCAGCCTGCTTTTACGGTGCAGCCGAGCTCAGGATTGCCGATAACCGGTTGGTTTCCACCATTGATACCTTCAGGTGCAAATCCTGCGGCATGTGCGTGGAGGCATGTCCGTCAGGCGCCAGGCGGCTGATTGGAGACAAAACCGAGAATGAGGTCAGGAAAGTCTGCGCATCGCTTTAGAGGCTGCAAGGAGGACGAAGATGGAAGCATTTGATCCGAAGGTGGTGTGTTTCTCTTGCGATTTCGGGTGGGGCTATGTGTCAGGACACGAAGCACTTGCCCCCCGGATGGAAAATTGGATACCCGTCACGTGCAGTTCAAAGGTCGACAGCGTATTCATCCTTGAGGCATTTGAAAAAGGAGCTGACGGTGTTTTGATACTTGGCTGTCCGGAAGGACGCTGCCACTTTGAAGACGGCAACTTCCGAACGGAAAAAAAGGTCTATCTCCTGCAGGAGGTCCTGCAGGCCTATGGCATAGAAAAAGAGAGACTGCGCATGGTCCTTTCCAATGATTCAGGGGGAGAACGAATCCCGGAGCTTGTCGGGGAAATGAAACAGGCGCTTATCAAACTGGGACCGATAAAGAAAGGATAAGAAAGGGGGTAAGCCGATATGGCCGAAAAACCAAAAATAGCCATATGCTGGCTCGCATCCTGTGCCGGATGTGACGAGGCGGTGGTTGATCTGAACGAAGCACTGTTGGATGTGGCAGCGGGTGTCGAAATCGAACTGTGGCCGGTGGCAACGGATTTCAAATATGAACACCTGGAATCCATGGCGGATGAAGAGCTTGCCCTGGGTGTCCTGCACGGTGCCGTGAGAAATTCCGAGCAGGAGGAAATCGCGAAACTCATGAGGGCCAAATCAAAGGTAATCCTGGCCTTCGGCTCCTGCGCGTGCTTCGGCGGCACCGCCGGTCTGGCCAATTTCAGGACCAGGGATGACATCATGAACTGGGTGTACCTGGACTCCCCGACCGTGGTAAATCCCGAGGGCAATCTCCCCCGGACGGAATCCCTGGTAGACGGGAAGTCCTTAACCCTTCCTGAATTCTATGACCACGTGTACGCCCTGGACCAGATCATCAATATCGACTATTACCTTCCAGGCTGCCCGCCGCCTCCGGATCTCATCCTGAACGGGATCAATGCGGTCATTTCGGGGGACCTCCCGCCGAGGGGATCGAGCCTCGCGCCGCGGACCGCCCTCTGTGACACCTGTACGCGAAACAGGACAAAGCCCGAAAGACTCGAAATAAAGGCAGTGAAGAGAATTCACGAGATCGAAGCCGATCCTGAGGTGTGCTTTCTCGCGCAAGGAGTGATTTGCCTGGGATTTGCCACCAGGACCGGTTGCGGGGAGACCTGCATCAGGGTGAATACCCCTTGCAGGGGCTGCTTCGGGCCGGTCCCGGGTGTGTCGGATTCGGGAGCAAAAGCACTGTCCGCCCTGAGCTGCCTTGTCAAGGCAGGGGAATACGGCGATCCCAGAAAACTCATGGAATCCATTGATGATCCTGCAGGATATGTCTATCGTTTTTCACAACCCAGTTCCATCTTGGGGAGGAAACGGAGGGCGGAAAATGTCTAAGAAAATAACAATAAATCCCATCACAAGGCTTGAAGGGCACGGGAAAATAGAGATATTCCTCGATGATGAGGGCAAGGTCGAAGATGCCTTCTGGCAGGTGGTTGAACTGAGAGGCTTTGAGAGATTCTGCCTGGGAAGACCTGCTGAGGAAATGACCAGGATAGCCCCGAACATCTGCGGAGTCTGCCCTTCGGCCCACCATATGGCGGCCACCAAGGCCCTTGATGCCCTGTACGGCGTTGAACCGACGCCCACGGCAACACTTATACGGCAGCTGGAATACAATGCGTTCGTAATCGAAGACCATTATATCCACTTCTTTTTCCTGGCCGCACCCGATTTTGTTGTCGGACCGGATGCCCATCCCGCAGTGAGAAATATCCTCGGATTGATCGACAAGGTGGGGAAAGAAACAGGGCTGAAAGTCATCGAGGTCAGGAAAAGGAACAGGGAGATCATAAAACATATCTTCGGCAAGGCCCCGCACCCGGAGGGCGGATTGCCGGGCGGTGTCCCCAGGAGGATCACCGAGGAAGATAGAAAATGGATCAAGGAAACGGCCGATTTCACGGTTGAATTTGCCCGGTATGCCTTGCTGCTCTTTAAAGAAGTCGTTCTTGGAAACGAAAAATATCTCGATCTGGTTCAGAATGAGGCGTACAAATTGAAGACGTCCTACATGGGGCTTGTGGACGAAAACAGGAAAGTTACCTTTTACGACGGGAAGGTGAGAGTCATAGATCCTGAAGGTGCCGAGTATGCCATGTTTGACCCGCAGGACTACATTGAACACATAGGAGAATGGGTGGAGCCGTGGACCTATGTCAAGATGCCTTTCCTGAGGAAAATCGGGTGGAAGGGATTGTCGGCGGGAGACGGCACCTCCCTTTACCGTGTCGGCCCCCTTGCGAGGCTCAATGTGTCTGACGGCATGGCTACACCGCTGGCCCAGAAGGAATATGAAGAGATGTTCAACATCCTCGGCGGCAAGCCTGCTCACAACACCCTCGCCATGCACTGGGCAAGACTCATCTGCGCACTCCAGGCAGCCGAACACAATCAGATGATCGCCTCCGACCCGTTCCTGACCAGCAGGGATATCCGAAACATGGATCTCCGCCTGCGCAGGGAGGGAGTTGGTTGTGTCGAGGCACCCCGCGGGACACTCTTTCACCACTACAAAACAGATCAAAACGGGATACTGACCATGGTCAATCTTATCGTTGCGACGCAGCACAATGCTGCGCCCATCTGCCTGTCCATAAAGGAGGCCGCTCGGGAATTTGTCAAAGGGCCTGACGTGAAGGAGGGCCTCCTGAATCGAGTGGAAATGGCTTTCAGGGCGTACGATCCCTGCCTTGCCTGTGCAACCCACGCCCTGCCGGGGGTCCTCCCCCTCTCCATACACATCAGGAATAAGAAGGGCGATCTGATCAGGACAATTGAACGACCGGAGACCACAATATGAAGGCATTGGTGCTGGGTATGGGCAATCCCATCCTATCCGACGACGGGGTGGGATTGTTTATTGCGGGCCGGCTTAAAGATCGTCTCAAGAACGTTGATGTCATGACGACCGCCATGGCCGGGCTCGACATCCTCGATCTGATCAGCGGATACGATCGCATATTCCTGGTGGATGCCTGTACAACCAAAGGGAGCACTCCCGGCGAGGTTGCAAAATTCTGCCATGAGGGAAATGGGTTTCTGCACCTTTTCTCCTCTCACGGTCTGAACTTTTTTGAACTCATTTCGCTGGGCAAGACATTGGGGCTCGAAATGCCCGAAGTGGGAGGAATTTACGGAGTAGAAATCGGCGATGAGGTCTGCTTCGGCCATGAACTGTCGCCCGAGCTGAAGACAAAGACGCGGTCGATCATTGAAAGAATCTGCGCGGATATTGAATCCTATCTTGCAACTGAGGAAATGAAATGAGTCTCTACAACCTGGACAAAATCTTTAAGGCCGAATCCGTTGCGATCATCGGGGCCAGCGATAAACCCGCGACGATCGGAAACATACTGGTCAAAAATCTATTCAGTCCTGTTTTCAAGGGAAAGGTCTTCCCGGTGAATCCCCGGAGTGATTCCATTCTGGGACACAGGAGTTATCCTTCCATAAAAGAGGTCCCTGAGCCGGTGGATCTCGCTGTCATTGCGACACCAATCAGTTCCGCACCCGGAATAATTCAAGAGTGCGTTGAAACAGGTGTGGGAGGAGCTGTCATCATCTCTGCAGGTGGAAAGGAAGTTGGTCAGGAAGGGAGAAAAATAGAAGCGAAACTGAAAGAGGAGGCTGAGAAGGGAGGGCTTCGCATCATCGGTCCCAACTGTATGGGAATCATGTGTGTCGAAAATGGCTTGAACGCAACCTTCGCAGCCCAGCAGCCGCTGTCCGGAAAATTGGCGTTTATCTCCCAGAGCGGCGCCGTCTGCTCTGCTGTCCTCGATCTCTCTTTACAGAAAGATGTGGGCCTACGCTACTTCGTAAGCACCGGGTCCATGCTCGACGTGGATTTCGGCGATTTGATAAACTACCTGAGTGGTGATCCCGATGTCAGCAGCATTATTCTCTACATGGAGAACATTACCAACAGCCGGAAATTCATGAGTGCGGCACGAGCGGTCTCGATGATAAAGCCCATTGTTGTGCTGAAGTCCGGACGATCAAAAGCGGGCGCAAGGGCAGCCTCTTCCCATACCGGAGCCCTTGCCGGTGAAGACGCGGTCTATGACGCCGCCTTCAAGCGAGCGGGCATAGTTCGGGTGGATACTGTTGAGGAGCTCTTTGACTGTGCAGAATTGATGGCCAAGCAGTCCTTGCCTACCGGGAAGGGTCTGGCAGTCCTCACAAACGGCGGGGGACCGGGGGTGATGGCAGCTGATGCAGCGGCGTTTTATGGCATTGATCCTGTCACCCTTGAAAAGGACACGATTGAAAAACTGGACAAATTCCTTCCGCCCTTCTGGAGCAAGGGGAATCCCATCGACATGATAGGCGACGCCACTCCTGACCGCTGGCGACGGGCATTGGACGTTTGTCTCCATGCAAAGGAAATCAACGGCCTGGTCGTCATCTATGTTCCTCAGCCCCTGAGTGAAGTCACCACCGTTGCCAGGACAATAGCAGATATGATCCGGGACAAAAGACATCCTCCCATTTTTGCGGTCTGGATGGGCGGAAGAGATGCGCAGCGGGGCCGGAACATCCTGAATGAGGCCGGGATCCCGACCTATGATACCCCGGAAAGGGCTGTCTCAGCGTTCAAATACATGTCCGCTTATGCCCATAACCTGGAAATGTCGCATGAGATACCGCGGAGACTGAAAAACGCCCTTGAATTCGACAACCAGGAGGCCGACGGAATTATTGCCAAGGCATTGAGAGAAGAGAGAGGGTTCCTGTCAGAATGGGAATCCAAGCGGGTCCTGAATGCCTATGGCATCCCATGCACCCCTACCGAGCCGGCCGGGACTCCCGGAGAGGCCGTCCGCCTGGCGAGAAAGATGAGGTACCCGGTGGTCATGAAGATCCTTTCTCCGGATATCATCCACAAGACAGACGCCGGTGGCGTCCTGCTCAGTCTCAAGTCCGACCGGGATGTGGAAGAAGCCTTCGAAAGAATTGTAAACAATGCCCGGAAGTACAACCCGAAGGCTGAAATCAGAGGAGTCACGATCCAATCAATGCTCAGTCAGCCGGATTATGAACTTATACTTGGCAGCAAGCAGGATTCCTTTTTCGGTCCCATAATCCTCTTCGGCATGGGAGGGATCATGGCGGAAGTCCTGGAAGACCGAGCCATTGCAATTCCTCCCCTGAACAGGCTGCTGGCCAAGAGGCTGCTGGAAGAGACGAAAGTGTCCAAGATGCTCAAAGGCTATCGGAACAGGCCCGGTGCCAATATGGAGCTACTCGAAGAAATCCTGATTCGCCTCTCCCAACTGGTCATTGACTTCCCCGAAATTATTGAATTGGACATCAATCCCTTAATCATAGCGGGAACTCAGTGCATAGCCGCGGATGCACGGATCATTGTCAAACCATCAGCGGTCCCCTCCCCTGAGCATCTGGTAATTAGTCCATACCCTGAACACTATGAGATGCAAACGACCACTTCAGGCGGGCGCAAAATCTTCGTCAGGCCTATCAAACCGGAAGATGCACCGCTCCTGGTAGACCTTTTCAACAGCCTTTCACGCCAGAGTATTTACTACCGGTTTTTCAGTCCCATGAAGAGACTGCCCCCGGATATGCTGGCCCGTTTTACCCAGATTGATTATGGACGGGATATGGCACTGGTGGCCCTTGACGGCGGCTCGTCTTCAGATAAGATGTTAGGAGTATCCCGCCTCATGAGTGACCCGGATGGAAAAAGGGCCGAATTCTCGGTGGTCGTCGGCGATCCCTGGCAAGGGAAGGGTATTGGGGTCGCACTGGCGGAAGCCCTTCTAAACATTGCCCGAAAACGCGGCATCGAATATTTGTGGGGCATGGTCCTGGCCGAAAACACCCAGATGCTCACCCTGGGGAAACACTTGGGTTTTTCAATCTCCAGGGACGTGCCTTCAAATCAGTACAAATTGGAGATAGACTTGAAATCCGGCCGCCCGGGAGATCGTTGGGAAAGCAGCCGAGAATGGGGCTAGTCCGGCTTCCCGAAAAATCTCCCCGTCTCTTTACATCCTGTAAAGAGTGCGGACACATGCCACGTCGAAACCCTCCTTTCACACTCCTGCATTAAACATACTATATATGTAATTTCAACTAGTTAAATATATACTCAGCCAATCTCATCCATGGCACACGCCTTGCTTAATTTGAACTGCAGAATGCCGCGGACGAACCTGCACCGAGACACTCAGAGAAAAAGCAGCTCAGGAGGAAAGTGGAAATGAAAAATATCAAGAGAATCATGGCGGCAATCGACCTCTCGGACTACTCAAAAGAGACACTTCGGTATGCGGCGGACCTGGCCGGAGAGCTGAAGGCCGACCTGATCGTCGTCAACGTCATCAACCAGAGAGATATCGATGCCTATGCAAGGCTGGCGCAAATGAACAGCACCTTCGGTGGAGAGGACTTCGTTGAAATGCGCAGACATGAGCGCTCAAAGAGAATCCAGGAATTGATAGGTGAGTGTCACTGTCAAACTATCCGGATAAAGACCGTCTTCCGAACAGGAGTTCCGTTTCATGAACTGATGGAAGCCGTCAGGGAGGAAGATATTGATCTCCTGATCATGGGCGCGAAGGGTCGAACCAATCTCAGAGACGTGCTTTTAGGTTCAACCGCTGAAAGGGCATTCCGCAGGTCGCCTGTGCCGGTACTCAGTGTGCGGAGCAAAAGTGAAGTAGAGGCGCTCAAGGAACTGCGGGCAGGCGATGAATTCGTTGCAGAAAACCGAAGCGAAAAGGAGATAGTGCGATGCTAGTCAAAAACTGGATGAGTAAAAAAGTCATTACCGTCGATGTGAATGACTCCATGGAAGAGGCCATGAGGTCTATGAAAGAAAAGGGGGTCCAAATGCTTCCGGTCATGAAAGGAGGCAAGCTCGTTGGGATAGTAACGGACCGGGATCTCAAGAAAGCATCCGCCTCTGATGCCACCACACTGGAAGTGCATGAGTTGGTGTATCTCATTTCAAAAATCAAGGTCAAGAACATCATGAGCCGTGACCCGATCACAATCCCTTTCAACTATACGGTGGAAGAAGCGGCCGAAATACTCCTCCACAACAAGATATCCGGCGCTCCGGTAGTTGACGATGAGGGAAAAATTATCGGGACGATCAGTAAAGAGGAGATCTTCAGGGTCCTCATATCCCTGACCGGCATAGAAAAACGCGGCGTGGAGTTCGCTTTCGAGCTGGAAGACCGCTCGGGCTCCATAAGAGAAGTGGCCGATGTGATACGGAAATACGGCGGCCGAATGGCGAGCATTCTGACCGCCTATGAAGGTGTGCCAAAGGGATACCGTAACGTCTATATCCGCATGTACGATGTTGACCGGCCGAAATTACAGCAGCTCAGGCGGGAACTCGCTGAAACCGCAACCGTGCTGTACATGGTCGATCATCGAGAAAACAAACGGGAAATATACTGAATGGGAAATAGTTTCACAATTCTGATAGCCGATCGAAATCCCCATATCAGGACCTTCTTGAAGCGCGAAATGGAAGCCGAGGGATACAGGGTCAAGCTTGCCAGGAACAGCAGCGAGGTACTGAAATGGGCCTTCGGGTCCTATCCTCTCCACCTCCTTATTATCGATGCTGACCTGCCTGATACGGATGGACTGGACACCCTGAGAAAATTGGAAGGTCGAATGCCCTCTTTGCCCATCATTGTTCATGGTTTTTCCTCCGACTACAGGAAAAACCATGAAATGCCAGGTACGGTCGTCTTTGTTGAAAAGATGGGGATGAGCGTAGAACGCTTGAAGGAAGTAGCCGCCGGGATGCTCCAACAGGCTGATCCGCGACGCTGAGAGACGTATGAAGATAAAAGCCTACCGCCAGGGGAAAACTCGAACAAGGCCGGATAGTGAAACAGGTGAACACTATTACCGTTCACTGACCAGGAGAATGGCATTGATCATCGTCCTTGTTTCCCTGGCCCCCCTGTTTCTGGTAAGCGGCATGATCCTGTACCAGTTCCGTGTCTCCTACCAGGAAAAGGTATATGACCACCTGGGTGAACTGATCCAGAAACACACGCAGAATATCGACAGCTTCCTGAAAGAGAAATTGGCCGATATCCGATTCCTGTCCGAGACCTTCGGGTTCGAAGATCTCAATGATGAGTCATTTCTCAGGGACAGACTGGAGGCCCTGCAGAGAGACTATGGCGCTGTTTTTGTGGACCTCGGGATCGTGAACGAACGGGGCCTGCAGGTCGCCTATGCAGGACCGTTTAAGCTGGAAAAAGCCATCTACTATGAGGCGGACTGGTTCAAAGAGGCCATGAAAAACCGCTATTTCATCAGCGATGTCTTTTTGGGGCTGCGCGGGCTTCCTCATTTCATAGTGGCCGTACGGGACAACTGGAAGGGCCGGGAATGGATTCTCAGGGCCACCATTGACTTCGTGGCCTTCAACGCTCTTGTAGAAAATATCCATGTAGGCAAAACGGGTTTCGCGTTCATCCTGAATACCGGCGGCGAACTGCAGACAAAACCATTTCAGGATATCAAGCCCAATAAGAAGGTCTATATGCATTTCCTTAAGAAGGGGGAGGTCAGGGGAAGAGCGATCAACGTTGTGGCGGGTCAAGATGCCTTCGGAAAGAAGAAGATATATGTTTCCACCTTCTTAAAGAATGGAGATTGGATGATGGTGTTCCAGCAGGATTCCTCCGATGCCTTTTCGGACCTCGGAAAGACCATGAACGTCACCATCGTAATCCTGCTGCTGGGTGCCCTCGGTATTGTAACAACGGCCCTGGTACTTTCCAGGATGATGGTCAACCGGATTGCCAGGGCCGACAGGGAAAAGGAAAGGATGAACGAGCAGATCATTCAAACCGGCAAGCTTGCCTCTGTCGGCGAACTCGCCGCAGGCATTGCCCACGAAATAAACAATCCTGTTGCCATCATGGTGGAGGAGGCAGGCTGGATAGAAGATCTGCTGGAAGAGGAGGAATTCCGGAAATCTCAGAACCTGGATGAATTTTCCAGGGCCCTCAAACAGATTCGGACCCAGGGAAAACGCTGCAAGCAAATCACCCAAAAACTCTTGAGTTTTGCACGGAAAACAGATCCACGGGTCCAGGACGTCCAGATCAACGACGTAATTACGGAAGTAGTCGAGCTCTCTGCGCAAAGGGCGAAATACGCAAAAGTGACCATCAATACCCGGCTCAAACAAAATCTTCCCCTCCTGAAGGCGTCCCAATCGGAACTGCAGCAGGTGCTGCTCAATCTGATAAACAACGCACTGGACGCCATGGAAAAGAACGGCGGGATTTTGAATATATCCACCCGGTTGCAAGGGGCGAATTTCATTATCGAGGTATCCGACAACGGACCTGGAATCCCCGAGGCCAATATGGAGAGGATATTTGACCCCTTCTTCACCACCAAACCTGTCGGCAAGGGAACCGGCCTCGGCCTGTCCATATGCTACGGGATCATCAAGAAAATGGGCGGGACGATCGAGGTCATGAGCACTATGGAAATGGGAACGACTTTCATCATAACCCTCCCGGCAAAGGGTGCCCGCAGTACATCCCCGGCCAGGCCGGAGGAAACCGCCCACAGGGGACGGGTCGAAGACCCTCGTGTCCCCGGCGCCAAACTTACCTCCGGAGCCGTAACATGAAAGAGAAACAGGACCACTTGACCGCGCCTGTAAGACTGCTCCTCGTGGATGATGAAAAAGGTTTCGTGGAGGTTATTTCCAAAAGAATGTCCAGGAGAAACATCCAGGTAACGAGGGCCTTGAACGGCACCGAGGGTATTCGAGCACTTCGCGGGCAGGACTTTGATGTGGCTGTTCTGGATCTCAAAATGGAAGATATGGACGGCATCGAGGTCTTGAAAATATTCAAGAAAATTGTCCCGGACATGCCGGTCATCATGCTGACCGGCCATGGCTCGGAACAGGCCGCAAGGGACGGCATTCAATTCGGCGCCTTTGATTATCTTACAAAACCGTGCGAACTCGAAGACCTCATCAGGAAGATTCAGGAGGCCGTCGGCGCCGGGAGGTAATGGCTATGAATGCGTTCAAGGTCCTTTTCGTAGACGACGAGATCGATTTTCTGGACACATTGATGAAACGGATGAAAAAGCGCGGCGTGGACGTCAGGGGAGTCGGAAGCGGCGAAGAGGCGCTGAAGATCCTGGATGAAAGCCCGCCGGACGTAGTGGTCCTGGACGTAAAGATGCCCGGGATGGACGGCATTCAGACCTTGAAGGAAATAAAACGACGATATCCCCTGGTTGAAGTTATTATGCTCACCGGCCACGCCAGTGTGGATGCGGCCATAACGGGCATGGAACTGGGCGCCTTTGATTACCTTATGAAACCCATGGATATCGATGAACTGCACTTCAAGATCCAGGATGCATGCAAGAACAAATACCTTCATGAACTGAAAATGGCGGAAAGGAGAAAATACGATGAAGTCGGGCAATAGGATTTATCAAATGTTGATTGCCGGGGCAACCGCTCAGGCAAAGTGGGACTACGAATGCTCCATGAAGATCCTGTCAAGCAAGAAAAGACTGGTGATTCTGGGACTGCTGTTTTTGCCTTGCGTGCTTTTTGCAGTAGCCGTGGCCGCGGATCAGCTTCCCGGGATGCTGGGAGGCCAAAAGGCATACGGTCCTTCGTTTTCCACACCGCAGCTTCTTTGGGTTTCGACGCTTGTCGGCCTGCTCGCCGGTCTCATCACCGGGTGCATCGGGGCCGGAGGCGGATTCATCATCACACCCGCCCTGATGAGTGCGGGTGTCAAGGGCATCCTTTCGGTGGGCACGGATCTGTTCCACATATTTGCCAAGGCCATTATGGGGACGACCGTCCACAAGAAATTGGGCAATGTCTCGGTATCTCTTGCCGTGGCCTTTGTTGTGGGTTCATTTCTCGGCGTCACGTGCGGGGGAACGATCAACCGGGCCGTTTATGAGATCAGTCCCGTGTTGAGTGATCTTTTCATAAGCGTCATCTACGTACTCCTCCTCGGGTTTCTCGGGATTTACGCGCTGGTTGACTTCCTGCGCAACCGGGAGAGCGATTCCGGCGTGGGAGCGCGTCCGGGCGAAAGTCCGAGGGGCGCCGAGGCGGCAAGCGGCAAAAAAGGTCTCCCTGCAAGGATGCAATCCATCCATATTCCTCCGTCCATCTCCTTTGACCGGGATCTGGTCCCCGGCGGCAAGAAGATATCCGGCTGGTTCGTGGCAATCTGCGGTTTCTTTGTGGGACTGGTGGCTGCCATCATGGGTGTCGGCGGAGGATTTCTCACCTTCCCCATGTTCGTCTATGTCCTCGGCGTGTCTTCATTTACAACAGTCGGTACGGACATCTTTCAAATCATTTTTACGGCAGGATACGCCTCCATAGGCCAGTATGCCTTCTACGGGTTCATCTTCTACTCGCTGGCCATGGGCCTGCTTGTGGGCTCTCTCCTGGGCATACAGATAGGCGCCCTGGTCACCAAGGCGGTCAAAGGCATTTATATCCGGGGCTTCTACGCGACGGCCATCCTGGCAGGATTCGTGAACCGCCTGTTTACCCTTCCCGGGAAACTGGGAAAAATGCACATCACGGACGTGTTCCAGCCGTTTTCCAACACCCTGGACAAGATCGGCATCTATGTGTTCTTCTTGGCAATAGGGTTGTTCGGCATCTGGGTGTTGAGCATATTTTTCAAGAACCTACGACGATTCAAGGAGGCGTAACCATGTTGATTCCAAATAAAAAGAAGTTTATAATCGGGTTACTGATGGGCGTGGTCTTCCTTGCTATTCTAGCGCTGATGTCCAGCCCCATCTTTCAAGGCCAAAATGCCTTTGAAGCTGCCGACAGGCTCTATAATTCCATTGCCAAGGGGTCCAGCTACAAAATCCCCACCCTCGAGCAGCAGGCCCGTGAATTTTCCGGAACGAACCTGGATCTTGTGATTCCCGCCGCCGGCATCCGCAAACTGGACTGGACGAAAAAAGTATTTGCCGCATCCGGGGGCCGATTAACGGAGGCAGGAGGAAAGATACACTTCCAGGGAGACCTTGGGACAATCGCCCTGGCGGCCCTTAAAGACAGCGAGGCCATGTACCATGACAGAGACAAGGAGATCTCCGACAGGTACGGCATTTCCGGGAGAGAGGCCTTGTATGCCTGGTGGACGCTGTTAACGGAATTCCAGGAGGTCCTCAAGAGAGAAAAAAAGGTCAACCAGGCATCCTTCCTGGATGAAGTCGTGAAAAAAGGCGTGGAGGTGGGGTACAATTTCTTCGGCATTGCGCCTCAAAAAGCATCCTCCAAGGCGGGCATTCTCTCCCTCTCCCTGTGCTTCTATGTCGCCTACACCCTCTGGTGGGGGTTTGCCATCTTCTTTCTTTTCGAAGGCTTCGGCCTTGCCATGAAGGCGGGGAAAAAGAAAGAATTGTAGACTGAATCTCCGCCCGCAAAGCGCGAGGCATAAGGGAGCCCCGCCGGGGGGCTCAGGGAGGAAGCCTATTCTCTCGTTCCGAGGTTCCGGGCTGGTCTTTTCAGTGACTTATCACCAGTCACTTCAGAAAAAGCTTCCTCCCTGAGCGGTGGGTCCTCCACCACAGGTGGAGAGTTCAGCTGAAACTGAGTCTGATGGATCTATGAAGATTGCAGAATGGATACGAGGATGCTTCGGAAAAGACGTCCCCGGGGCCAACCCTTCCCCGGAGGACATGGAATCCCTGCGCAGGGCTTTCAAGGCCCGCTACCATAACTTCAAACTCCTCCTGAGCGCCAACAACAAAGCCCTGGAGGCCATGACGGAACTGGAAATGGCCTTACGGGGCTTCTCACCTTTTGAGATGAATTTCGTCAGGGCACGGATCACCGCAATCTCCACCAGCGTTTTTCAGATGATCAAGCACCTGAATGAACTGACCCCTCACAAATACGGCGCGCTGTTCGAGCGCTTCAAGCATATTCAGGAAAAGATCACCCGGTTTATTGAAACAAATGAAGCTCCGGAACAGGGACCTTTCGTCGTCTCTCTCAGAGATTGCGGGAAGGCCATGACCAACCAGGTTGGAGCTAAGGCCGCAAACCTTGGAGAAATCTGGAGAGAACTCAACCTGCCCATTCCAAACGGGTTTGTCGTCACTGCCGCCGGCCACCGGCGTTTCATGGAACAGAACAACCTGATGTCCGAAATCCCAAGGCGCATCCAGTCCGCAGGTGCAGAGAGTATGGAGGAGCTCTTCGAGCTCAGCACAGCCATCCAGCAACTCATTATCCGGGCATCCCTCCCCACCGATCTGAAAGAGGAAATCCTGAGGTATTATGAATTGCTCGAGTTGGAAGAGACCAAAGGCGTCCGCCTGGCCATGCGGAGCAGCGCCCTGGGCGAGGATGCGGAAGGTCTCTCTTTTGCGGGGCAATATCGCTCGGAACTCAACGTAGCCGGTGAAAATATTTTCGAGGCCTACAAGGAAATCGTTGCCGGCAAGTACAGTCTCCAGGCCATGACATACCGGCTCAACCGCGGGATACGAGATGAAGACGTGGTCATGTGCGTTGCTTGCATGACCATGATGGATGCCGTTGCGGGCGGCGTTATGTATTCCAGAAATCCGGGAGATATCAGGGACGATTCCATCCTGATCAACGCAGTCTGGGGACTTCCAAAGGCAGTAGTTGACGGAACCGCACCCTCGGATCTTTTCATCGTTTCGAGGGGCGGGCCTATGAAAATCCTGCGGAAAGACATCGCCACGAAAGCGCACAAATTTCTTTGTTACCCCGAGGAAGGCATCTGCCGGATGGAAACGACCACTGACGAGGCCGCTGCCGCTTCCCTGAACGATAAGCAGGTCATGGATCTTGCCGGCATTGCTCTTTCCGTCGAGGAACACTTCGGAACCCCTCAGGACATGGAGTGGTCCATAGATAGGAACGGATCCATCGTCCTGCTCCAGTGCCGACCGTTGGGACAGGTGAAAACCCCGGGGACAGGAAGGGAAAAAGGAAAAGAGGGATCTGCCCGCTTACTCCTGAAAGGAGGAGCCACAGCCAGTCCCGGTGCGGCGGCAGGCCCGGTCTATATCGTGCGAAAGAACGCGGACCTGTTCCAATTCCCTGAAGGTGCCGTCCTGGCGGCCGCCCAGCCCCTTCCCGCCTGGGCGCCGCTCCTGAACCATGCCTCGGCAGTCATCACGGAGCAGGGAGGAATTACCGGCCATCTCGCCACCGTGGCAAGGGAGTTCGGGGTGCCTGCACTTTTCGCGGTGAACAACGCCGTAACTGCCCTCACGGCCGGACAGACAGTGACAGTGGATGCAGACGGCCTGGCAGTCTATGAAGGTCGAATCGATGGGCTGGCGGAAACCAGGAAAGGTCCGGTGAACATCATGAAGGGCACCCCTGTGTATGAATCCCTGCAAGGCGCGGCACAGCATATCGTCCCCTTGCACCTCCTGGATCCGGATGCCCTCGAATTCAATCCCGCGCACTGCGAGTCTTTTCATGACATTACCCGTTACTGTCATGAAAAGGCCGTTGTTGAGATGTTCCGCTTCGGAAAAAACCATCATTTTCCGGAACGATCCGCTAAACAGCTCTACTGCGATGTCCCCATGCAGTTCTGGATCATCAACCTGGACGACGGCTTCAAGGTGGAGGTCAGCGATCGCTGGATCCGGCTGGAAAATATCTGCTCTGTTCCCATGCTCTCCATCTGGCAGGGGATGACCGCCGTCCCCTGGGAAGGGCCGCCCCCGGTGGATTCCCGGGGCTTCATGTCCGTTCTCTTTGAGGCCACTGCCGACCCGGCCCTGGACGCATCCACGGGTACTTCATACGGCACGCGCAATTACTTTATGATTTCAAAAAATTTCTGCAGCCTGCAATCCCGGTTCGGCTTCCATTTCTCCACGGTGGAATCCCTGGTAGGAGAGCGGGCCATGGAGAATTACGTCAGCTTTCAGTTCAAGGGCGGTGCGGCAAACCTGGGGAGGAGGATCTTCAGGGCGCGATTCATTGCAGAGATCCTGGACCAATACGGTTTCAGGACCGAGATCAGGGAGGACGCCGCGTTTGCCAGGCTGGAAGGATATGAGCAGCCATTCATGGAAGAACGCCTCCGCATCCTGGGATACCTCATCATTCATACCCGGCAGCTGGACATGATCATGGCAAACGGTGCCGCAATGAACAGCCGGCGACAACAAATCCTGAAAGACCTTAGCCAGATCGTCATCCCCGGCCATTCTTCCTTTACAACCTGTAAAAGCCCTTGACATCTCCATTCATCTGCCGTACAGGACAAGAACGGCCGGCAGCGAATAACTAGCTGTTATTTCATTTAGTTACACTATATATCCATGCTGTTCCGCCCGGCACGATCCTTGCTCCATACATGTGCAAGAAGAGCAGCGAATAGAAAACGCATTTTCATAGACCGGCAGCATACGTAGAATTTATGCGCATTTTGCCGGAAACTTCAAGTCTAGTGAGGAAACACAAATGGTGACAACCAAGATGAAGCCGAAGATTCTCGTCCCCCTGGACGGTTCGGATCGCGCATTCGAGACGGTGAGGTACATCAGCTGGCTGGAACCTTTCCGGAAAAAGCAGGTGGTCCTGTTTTCGGTGTCGACAAAAATCCCTGAATCTTACTGGGATATAGACAAACAGCCGAAATATGAACAGAGCATGAAAAACATACATGCCTGGCAGACAACCAGGGAAATGAAACTGAGAAAGTACATGGACGAAGCCCGCCGGCAATTGCTGGATTCCGGGTTTCCCGAGAATGCCATTCAAGTGAAGACCCAGGAAAGAAGAACAGGGATCGCCAGGGACATCCTTGAAGAGGGAAGAAAGGGCGGATATTCAGCGGTTATCATCGGCCGAAGAGGGACCGGCAGGGTGAGGGGGCTGGTCCTCGGCAGTGTTACGACCAAGCTCCTGGAACGGCTGGATTTCATCCCCATTTTTGTTGTGGGAAGATGCCCCGCCACACGCAAGGTCCTCGTAGCGCTGGACGGTTCAGACTCCTCCGTTCGCGCGGTTGACTATGTGTGCGAGACCCTGGAGGGCTGCGATTGTGATGTGACCCTGGCCCATGTGGTCAGAAGCGAGCAGGAAGACTTCGTTGAAAACGCCGCAAAGAGAATTACCCCTGTTTTTGAACTGGCGAAAAGCCACTTGACCAACTGGGGGCTCAATCCGCGTAGGATAAAAACCAAGTTGATCACCGGCGCAATGAGCCGGGCAGGCTCCATAGTCCGTGAAGCGGAGGAAGGCGGTTACTGCACGATTGTGGTGGGCAGAAGGGGCCTGTCCGAACCAGGCATATATTTTATGGGAAGGGTCAGCAATAAAGTCGTCCACCTGGCGAAAAAGCAGGTGGTCTGGGTGGTAACTTGATGCCGGGTGAGTCTCTGATCGAGGGGGCTCAGGGAGGAAGCCATTTCTTCCGTTCCGAGGCTTCCTCCCTGGGCTGCACGTCCTCCCAGACCCTGGATCGGGAGAACCTATCCGGGTCCTCAACCAGAGGTGGAGGATTTAGCTGAAACTAAAGCTCATCGAGGTGGATGTCCAAACCAAAACGGACCCATTTGAATCGTTTTCGAACCTCCTCTGATATCCTGTCGCCTATCCGGGCCATGAAGAGGTTTTCAGGCCGCAGCATGACATTCGGCTCGTTGGTCTGGTAAATCCGGAACCCTTCCCCGCCGAATATCTTTATGAGCATGTTTCGATATTCCATGGCCGTAATACCCTTGCCGTCAATATCCCATGTCCAGGAAAATCCTACCATATAGAAGATACGTTCCTCCTTCAACAGATGATCCACCAGCAGCGTGAGAATATGTCGCGACAGGCCCAGCGAGCGCCAGGGACGGCTCACTTCCACGGCCGATACTTCCATCACCAGCCGGTCTCCCACCTCGTTCCAGCGTTCTTCAGGTGATGGGTATTGCAGAATTCCCATGCCTACAATCCTGCGGTCCGGCGCGATTGCCAGTGTTACATTGGCATCAGGACCCGATGCGGCCTTTATCAGGATGTTCTTGTCTTGTATGAGAGGTCTGTACCGGGCGTACTTCGGCATACTCTCGTTGAACGAAAGGCGGGAGATTTCATCGGGGGACAAGAACGAGCGAATGAGCACCTGCTCCCCCTGAATGGAGAATGCCTGCTCGCTGCTGTTCCGGTTCTGTATTTCCATCAGGGTTATCAGAAATCGCCCCATTGTTCATGAAGGTCTCTTATCATTATCTGGCAGTCGTGATATTTTCCGTTCTGATCGCGGACATAATCCCTTATCACACACTCCCTGGAGAAGTGCAGTTTCCGCACGGCCTCGATGGCAAGGTCCTCGAATCCCACCACGAAATCCGCCCGCATTTTCTGGAGTCCCAGATCCATGGCCCTTTTGGTAAGATCAAACACCATCCAGGTTCCCAACCTCTTGCTCCTGAAGGGCTCTCCCACCATGACCCTGAGTTTTCCCACATGTTTTCTTCCTCCGCCGGACCGCCACAGGAGGCTGGCGTGCGCCACGACCTCTTCCTCATAGACAGCGACGATGGAAAAGGCATTGCCTCTTTCCTGGTTCTCGATCCATTGCTGAATCACCTCTGGTTTGCAGGGATCTTCTTTAAAAAACCATCGGTCTTCCGAGGACAGTTTCCGGTAAAAAGAGACCAGTTTCTCCAGGTCGGCCCGATCGACAGGTCTCAACACTACCTCCTTCCCATCGGTCAACACCACTTCCTTCGGATATCTTTGGTACATCACGGCTCATCCTTTCTCATATTCCTTAGTTGATCCGCCTCTTGCTCATTTATTTAAACAAAATTTCCAGGACTTTACAAGCGCCTTGACCTTCCTTTCGCCAAGGCCGGAGAAAATGGGAGTGAGACATTTGCCCGCATACCTGGAGTATGCTAACATGCGCATCATCTGGTCTGTACGCAAGAACCACCCCGCCGTGTCTCCGGAATTAACGCTTTAAAAATTGCGGCTTCCGAGGAGGAGGAACGTATGAAGAAGATCAAACCGACAGTCCCCGTCTTGATCGTGATCCTGCTTTTTGCTTCCATGGCCTTCGCCGCCAACGACCGACTCCAGGTTACCGTCTACAATGACAACAGGGCCCTGGTGAACGAACACCGTGTGATCCAGCTCAAAAGGGGCCTGAATGAAATCAGCCTCACCGACGTGTCCGCCCGGATCGATCCCACCAGCGTCCACGTCGCTTCGCTGACTGATCCGGACGGAACCCGGGTGCTCGAACAGAACTTTGAATACGATCTTGTGAGCTCAGACAGACTCCTCGAAAAATACCTGGACCGGCAGATCAGGGCGGTAACCAGTGACGGTGCGGTGTACAAGGGGCGGCTGATGGGGACCGCCGGTGGCGTCATTATCCAGGATTCAATCGGCGGGATCACCGTGCTCCAAAAAGAACGTCTCCGGGAAATCACCTTCCCTTCCCTGCCGAACGGCTTGATAACAAGACCGACCTTGCGGTGGCTGATAGACGCGGCAACGGCCGGAAAACATGAAACCGAACTTGCATACATCACCGGAGGGCTGAACTGGCATGCCGACTATGTCCTCTCACTTTCAAAGGACGATGCAAATGCGGACCTCGACGGCTGGGTCACGCTGAACAACAAGGCCGGCATGACCTTTAAGGATGCCCACACAAAGCTGGTCGCGGGTTCACTCCATCGCGCCCCTTCTCCCCCCGGGCTCATGCTCGAGCAGGCCGTGCGCAGAGAGGCAGCGGCCGCAAAGCAGCGACAGGTCCAGCAGCGCGCCCTGTTCGAGTATCACCTGTACGACATTAAGCGCCCGCTCACCATCCAGAACAACCAGACCAAGCAGATTCAATTCGTTTCCTGCCACCGGATTCCCGTAAAAAAACGATTTGTCCTGGACAGCAGGAGCAGCTATGCCCGGGATCATGACAACCGGGAGAAAGGAAAGGCGGAGATACAGGTTCGCTTCGTGAATGATCGGAAATCGGGCCTGGGTATTCCCTTGCCTGCCGGTGTCTGCCGGCTGTACAAATCTGATGTAGATCATTCTAAACAGCTCATCGGCGAGGACAGGATAGACCATACCCCGAGGGATGAAGACGTCACTCTTACGGCAGGGCAGGCCTTCGACGTGGTGGGCGAGCGGGTTAAGACCTCGCAGGAAGTGCTGGGGAAACGCTCCCGAAAGGAGAGCTGGCGCGTTGAAGTCAAGAACCACAAGCAGGAAAAGGTATCGGTCCATATCCTGGAAAGACTGAATCCGTGGGGTGAATCAGAGATCGTAAGTGAGAGCCGGCCCCATTCCCGAAAAACAGCTGATACCATCGAATACCTGGTGGAGGTCCCCGAAGGCGGAAAGGCTGAAGTCACCTACACGGTCATCTATCGCTGGTAAGGAAACCCGGTCAGGCGTAAATCTCCCTCACCGCGTCCGCAAACCAGGGAGGTCTCTGGAAAAGGACATAGATGAGGATCATCCCCACAATGGGAATCGGGATAAGCACATCCACGATGCACAGGGCTATGAGTCCTATGAGGCATTTTGTCTTCAAGGTCATGGGAGATCTCCTTATTTCAGCGGTGCATTGAGCGCGTCTACCCGCTCCAATACCGGGGGATGCGAATAGTTCAGGAACACGTAAAAGGGGTGGGGAAGAAGATTCGACAGGTTATGAACAGACAGTTTTTTCAGGGCGGTCGCGAATGACCCGGGGTCCCCCGTGGTTTCAACGGCGAAACGATCTGCCGCTCTTTCGTTTCTTCGAGACCACCCTTTCATGAATATCCCCGCCAACAGGTCCAGCGGCGAATACAGGATCGCGAAGAAAACCAGCCCGCCATAGACAGAGGCCCTGCTCACATAGAAGGCATCAAAGAGACCCTGGTACGAAATGAACAGGGAAAAGAGGAACAGCATGAGGCCGGTCTGGAGGACCCCCAGGAGGATCATCTTCAGGATGTGCTTCTTCTTGTAATGCCCCATTTCATGTGCCAGGACCCCCACAAGCTCCTGAACGGAATGCCGCTCCACCAGGGTGTCAAACAGGACAATGCGCCGGTGTTTTCCGAATCCGGTGAAAAAGGCATTGGACTTGCCGGAGCGCTTCGAACCATCCATGACGTAAATATTTTCCAGGGGGAAATCAATGGACCGGGCATAGTCGAGGATCGCGGACCGGAGTTCGCCCGGGTCGAGCGGGGTGAACTTGTTGAAAAGGGGCATAATCCAGGTGGGAGCTATAAATGTGACTCCCAGCATAAAAAGCGTCACCACGACCCAGCAATAGATCCATGCTGACGCTCCGGCGTATTGGAAAAAGGCCAGAATACCCGAAACAAGAGGCACCCCGAGCACGATGGCCAGGAGTATCCCTTTCAGCATATCCAGAAAGAACACCCGCCAGGTGGTCCTGTTGAATCCGAATCTCTCCTCAATAACAAATGTCCCGTAGATTCTGAAGGGCAGAGAAACAACCTCCTTGAGTACGGCAAGGGCGCCGATGAACAGGAGCCCCGTCAGGACAGGTCCCCGGTGAAAGGAGCGCGCCCACTGGTCAAGGAGCGGAAATCCCTTCCCGAACCAGAAGAGGAGGAGCACAAAGAGATCGAAGCCGGATGAAATCCACCCGAACCGGGTATTTGCTCGCAGGTACTCCTGTGATTTTTCATAGCGGTCTTCATCGTAGATCCCTTTGAAGGTGGCCGGGAGTTCATCACGAAGTACCCGCAGGTTCAGGATATCGGCGAATGTGTGCAGGAAAAAGTCCGCAAAAAGGGCTATCAGGATAATGACGGTAATGGCATTGCGCATATTCTGTACAATCTCCTAATCACATTCTACTATGACTCGCGCCCGCGGGCAAGCGCGGCCGAGCTGAAAGGGCCCGGATGATGGACCTGTCGCTGGCACCTATCTTGCATTGTCTAAGAAGCACATTTCACGTACCCCATATCAGGGAAGAGAGGAAGATCAGCACGATGGAAACAACCACCGCCAAGCTCCTGGATCAGCTGGAATCAGGCAGAGGTCTTCCTGTTCTCTCTCCGGTCGCAATCCAATTGGTGGAACTGGCATCTGATGACAGTTCATCGGCCCAGGACCTCGTCAACCTTATTGAAAAGGACCCTTCCCTGGTGTCGCGCCTCCTTAAACTGGCAAACAATGTCTTCTACCACGCTTCCGTACCCATTTCCACCCCCACCCAGGCGGTCATAAGGGTGGGCTTTGATCGTCTCAGGGTCATGGCCCTCTCCATTTCCCTGCGGGATACCTTTCCCATGGGCAAAGTCGGCCCCCTGGATTATGAGAAATTCTGGAGGACGTCGCTCTACCGTGCCTTCATATGCAAGTCGCTCGCGGCATCCCTGGAATACGTCCATCCCGAAGAGGCATTCGTCGCAGGACTCCTCATGGAAATCGGCATGCTCCTTTTCTTTGAAATGTTCATCAAGGATAAAGATGAAGAGGTGACCCTGAAACTGGACCCTCTCCAGGACCTGCTCGCTTGGGAGCGCAAAAACTTCGACGTGGACCACAGGCAGATGGGGCGTGCAGCCCTTGCTTACTGGAGATTCCCTGCACCCATCATCGAATGCCAGGGAAATCCGTCTGCCGGCGCGCGGGAGAGAACTTCATCCGGACTCTGCAAAATCTGTGAGCTCGCCGCAAGCTGGGCACAGATTCTCATTGCGGGATCTTCAGGGTTTCATGTCATTTTCGAACAGGCCGAGCAGGAACTGGACCTGGGACAGGAGGTCGTAAACGAGATCCTGCTGCAGGCATTCACGCAGGTGGATGAGGTGGCCGCACAGTTCCAGCTGGAATCGAAAAGGGAAAAGGACCTGCTTTTGCTCATGGAAATGGCGAACAGGACCCTGAGCCGGATCTCCGAACGCATCTCGGCAACCACTTTTTCCTCTGCCGGAGAACATCTTCCATCTCTTGCCTCCGTTCCCCGGGAAGACCGCGCCATACAGTATACACTCCAGGCCGTTGCCCACGAGATCCGAAATCCCCTGACGGCCGTGGGCGGGTTCGCGCGGAAACTGGCGGAAGCCCTTGATCCCCTTTCAGAGGGGGGAAAATACGCGCACTTCATTGTCAGCGAGGCGGAGCGGCTTGAAAAGGTTCTTGCCGAGGTAACAAAAGCGTCCGACGTTCAGGAATCGTAACCGCCGATTTGCCGCAGGGGAGCTAATTTTCTGTAATGGTCTCCTTGATCTTATGGCCGAAATGCCGGCCGGCTTCTTCCACATATCCCAGTATCCTGTCTCCAGGTCTGAGCTGAACCACTGAAATCGGTTCTCCTTTCTGCCCCACCAGGCGGATAGTTTCTGCATTTTGAACGATAGTGTGCACCGGCCCGGTTGGAGCCGTGGCCTGGATCAGGAGAAGGGGCCTCCGCTCGATCTTCACCCTTCCCACCACAAGGGGCGCAGTTTCCCCTTCAGAATTGACGCCCAGCACAGAATCACCCGCCTGCAGCTCGGACAGATACCGCGTCTTTTCTCCCGGTGCCATGACATAGGCATGAACAGGTCCCGCGTTTACCCGGAAGGGCCTGGGGGCCACATACGGATTTTCGATGCTCTCCGAGTGGATCAGGAATAAACCCCGGCTGCTGTTCCCCACCAGCAGCCCCTCCCCCTGCTTCATCATGGTGCAGGTATCCACGCATACCCGGTCGCCCATCCCTGCGGAACGGACGGCACAGATTTCCAGTTCGATCAGGTCGAGCTTTTCCCGGTTGTTCCTGATATTCACTATGATCTCCAGCACCTGCACGGGATCTTGATTCCTGATGACCACGCCGTCCACCCCCTTTTCCAGGATTCCGACAGCGGTTCCGGCCTCGTCGAGGTTCTCGACTTCCACAAAGATATTGCCCGTCCTCGCCAGGAGATTTTCCAGAGAAATGATGGTCCAGTCGCCGGTTCTCACCACGACTTTCTTCTCTTTGCTCAGTTCGACGATCTTTTCTTCATCTTCAGCAGATTGGATTTCCATCCGGACCACCTCTTTGCCCCACCTGAAATCGCCCTTCTCGGAAACGATCTTTATCAACCCGAGTTCCCTGACGCTTTCCTCTTTTCCGACCGGCACAACCACCGCATCGGCCCCTCCCTCCAGGGCAGCAGTGACCAGTTCTTTTTTCCATGGATCTGCGTTGACCCATACTTCTTTCATGATTCTCTTTCCTCCTTGCCGAAAAAACCGTTGAGCGATTCCAGGAGTTCTTCAAATGCCCTCTGGTCTCCATGGCTGCAGATCCGCTTCAGCCGCGAGCATGATGCCAGGTAGGTTTCAATGAAATCGCCGGTGAAAGGGTTGTCCATGAGAAGAGAGCCGAAAAGCCCGGGCGGCTGGTCCAGCATGGCGCTGATGCGGTCCAGACGCTTCCTGAATGTACCGGTGGAGCACTGAAAGAGCTCGTTCATGCCATAACCGGAATCTTTTATGCAGAGGGCCAGAGCCAGGGTGCTGAAATGGTTTACCCCCTGGATGAGTCCCATCATCCGGTCATGGGCTTCCGGCTCAAGAGAGACAACCCTGATTCCGCTCTTTCGAAAAATGCCGGTGATCCAGGCCCGCCCTTCCTGTCCTCTCCCGGGACACACGACTATCCCCATATCCGTGCTCTCGGATGCAGGCCCGAAAAGGGGATGGAGCCCTACCACCTGGGACCGGGAATACCTGAGCATGGCCTCCACGGGCGCCTTTTTGATGGAGGTGAGGTCCATGAGAAGCCCGTCTCGTGGGACCAGGGGGCCGATATCCCGAATGACCTGAAAAGTTGCCGCGATAGGAACAGAGACAACGATGGTCCTGCATTGCCGGACCATGTCCCGGGAAGAGAGCCGCGTGCTCTGTCCCGCGCACACCACCTCCAGACCGTGCTCTTCCAGCAGCCCGGCAAACCACGCACCCATCCTGCCTTTGCCCCCGATGATGCCCACCTTTGAAAAGCTCCCTTGGGGCCCCAGGTATGCGAAGGGTCCGGTTTGCTGCACGCTGCGCGCTGCCGAGATAATCTCGCTGAAAATGCTTCGTACGGAATCAGGGCTGAGTGGTCCCTGGTTGCCGGAGATCAACCGCCGGAGGACCTCCTGCTCACGTGCAGGGTCGAATATCTCGATGCCGAGACTTCTTTTCCATCTCCCGATTTCAGAGGCTACTTCCTGCCGTTCAGAGAGGAGAGACAGGATACGGCCGTCTATCCCGTCGATATCATCCCTGAGCTTTTCAAGCGGCGATAAGTCTCTCACGCCAAATGCCTGCTGATTCATGATTCCCTCCACAGTTGCGGTTAATTACATCAAGGGCCTCTTCCACGCTCGCCCCCTGATGGACGATCATAGCGAGGGCGGCCACCATGCTACTCGGGTCCCTGTGCTGGAAGACGTTCCGCCCGATGGAAGTCCCTGCTGCGCCTGCCTCCATTGCCCCCTTGACCATCTCCAATACCGCCCGGTCGGATTCCATCTTGGGTCCCCCTGCGATGATCACCGGGATGTGGCAGCCGTCCACCACCTTCATAAATGACTCCGGGTCCCCGGTGTAGGATACCTTGACCACATCGGCCCCAAGTTCAGCGCCCAGCCTGGCGGCATGCCCGATGGCTTCAGGATCATATTCATCCCTGATCTTCTCACCCCTTGGGTAGATCATGGCGAGGAGCGGGATGCCCCATTCTCCTGCCGTCTCCGCAGTACGAGCCAGGTCGGCAAGCATCTCCTTTTCATGTCCGTTTCCGATGTTCACGTGGACCGATACGCCGTCCGCCCCGAGCTTTATGGCCTCCTCCACCGTGCACACCAGGGTCTTTGCGTTCGGCTCGGGTGAGAGGGACGTGCTCCCGGAGAGGTGCACAATCAATCCCATGTCCGGGCCGCTCTTTCTATGCCCCCGCGCCACCACCCCTTTGTGCACCACGACGGCATTGGCCCCGCCGTTAGCCACCTGGGTCATGGCCTCTTTCATGTTGGTAATGCCCATGATGGGCCCAACGCTGACCCCGTGGTCCATGGGAACGATAACCGCCTTCCCTGTCTCGCGGCTGATGATCCTTTCCAGCCTGATGTCTTTCCCTATCATGTTACTGCTCCTCCTTTTTCCCGAAAAACCGTCCCTCCATCTTTCTCTTATCTCTCCCGTAATACACGTCCCGAAGATGCGCTCGGGACAAACGGACACAAAAAAAGGCCACGGGCTCTCTGGATCCGCCCGTGACCTTTTAATACACCCCTGCACAAGGTCTCCGGGCGGGCCCCTAAAATAATAGAAGCCGAAATAAGGAGAATATGAATCCTGCCTTGTTTTTCCGGGCCCGGAAATTGTCATGGTGTCTTTTCCTTCCCTCCCTACCAGATAGGAGTATCGGTGCTGAAAATGGGGCTGGCGATTGCCTTTTCCTCGAGGATCTTCATGGCCGTTGAGACCGGCACATCCTTGTGGACGATATCGCTTATGGCGTTGACCATGTTCCCCGGCTTCTTGTATTGAAAAACATTCCTGCCCATGGAGACGCCGTACGCCCCTGCATGCATGACCGCCTGGACCATGTCGAGCACCTCCCTCTCCTTGGGCTTCTTTTCCCCGCCTATGGCAATCAGCGGGACCGGGCACACTGCCACCACCTCCCTGAAGCTCTCCTCTGAACCAGAGTATGGGACCCGGACCACGTCGGCCCCTAGTTCCGCGCCGATGCGGGCGGCCCGCATGAGATGCTTGACCCCGTCTTTCTTGTCCTTCTCCTGATCCGGCCGCATCAGGGCAAAAAGAGGCATGCCCCATCTGACGGCATCCCGGGACACCTCGCCCAGGAGCTTGAGCATGACCCTTTCATCCTGGCCCCCGATCTCTATCCTCACTGAAACCGCATCGGCACCCATGACAACGGCTTCTTCCACGTCTGTGACGAGGGCCTGCTTCTCGTCCTTGTCGGTGGCGGTCAGGTGAATGATAAGGCCGATATCCTCTCCTGCCCTGCGGTGGGCGGCGGCCACTATCCCTTTATGGAGGATCACCGCGTTGGCCCCGGCCAGGGCCATGGTATCCACACTGTTCTTGATATCGCGGATCCCCTTGATGGGACCCATCCCTACCCCATGGATCAAGGGCACCATCACTACCTTCCTGGTGTTTCGATCCATCACCCGTTCCATACGAATCTGTTTGCCGAGCATTATTTTCTCCTCCTTTCAGATTATCAGCAAGGCCCTTTGCAGGGCCCTTTAACACGCACCCGGGTGCGGCCTGCCGGGCGCACAATAAAAAAAAAGCCGTGGGCTTTGTCTGCCCACGGCCTTTGAAATCGAAAAAATTTACATCAACCCGCGGACAGACTACCCCCTTTGCTAAAATAAAAGTAATAGTAGGTCCGGCTGGGTTGATTAAGACTCATATTTATCTTTCTTCTTTCATACAGAATCGATGTGAAATCTATCTAAAAGAATATGATTCCTTTTGTCAAGGAAAAATTTGCCCCAATATTTTTTCTTGACATATCCGAAAGATCTCGATAATAAAAAATTCATGATCAAGGACAGACAAAACAATCTTCTTGTTTTTTTGGGTAACTGGTGGTGGCTCAGCTCCGAGGAGAGGTGAGCCCATCGCACTAGAGTAAAATAGTTCGCAAACCGTGGGGTCATCTCTTGAAGGCCCCACGGTTTTTTTATTGGTATACCCGAGTAGAAGGCCGTGGGGTTCAAAAACCCCACGGCCTTTTTGCATTCATGAAACGCATTGAAGACATTTTAAGACACGGAGGGAGCACAAAATGATCAAACAGGCAATCGCAAAAGCAGTCAGACAGGAAAACCTCGCAGAGAAGGAGATGAAAGCGGTTATGGAGGAAATCATGACCGGACAGGCAATGCCCGCCCAGATCGGATCTCTTGTCACGGCCCTCAGGATAAAGGGAGAGACCGTGGATGAGATCGTGGGGGCCGCGAAGGCCCTGCGGGCCAGGGCCAAAAAGGTGCACGTCAACAACCATCTTGTCAATATCGACCGAGATGAGATCAACATGGATGACGAGACCATCCTGGATACCTGCGGTACCGGAGGCGACGGAACTCACACCTTCCATGTATCAAGCACCACCGCCTTCGTGGCATCAGGGGCCGGGGTGAAGGTTGCCAAGCATGGAAACAGGGCGGTTTCAAGCCGGTGCGGGAGCGCGGATGTGCTGGAGAACCTGGGCGTCAAGCTGGATATCAATGATGCGAGCGTTGAAACATGCATCCGGGAGATAGGGATAGGGTTTCTCTATTCGCCCCGCTTTGACGGGGCCATGAAGTACGCGGCAAACCCCAGACGGGAGATCGGCCTCAGGACGATCTTCAACCTCCTGGCGCCCCTTACCAACCCTGCCGGGGCGACCATCCAGGTCCTGGGGGTGTATTCCCCGGACCTCACCGACACCATGGCACAGGTGCTCGGGAGGCTGAGAACCAGGGAGGCGTTTGTGGTGTGCGGAGACAGCACCTATGATGAGATCAGCATCTGCGGGCCCACGACCGTCTCGCACCTGAAGGAAGGGGAAGTACGCACATTTGAGATGACCCCGGAGGAACACGGATTTCAAAGGGCCGCGCCCGAGGCTATCAGGGGAGGCAACGCCCGGGAAAATGCGCGGATCGTCCGGCAGATACTGGACGGTGAGAAAGGACCCAGAAGACACATGGTCCTCCTCAACTCCGCTGCAGCATTTGTGGCGGCCGGACTTGACAGCGATTTTGCGCAAGGGATTGAAAGGGCAAAGGATTCCATCGACTCGGGCAGGGCCAGGGAAAAGCTCGACGCCCTTGTCAACTTCACCCAACAGTGCGGCAGCTTTGTGCGCAATGAACTGTGAAGCGCGTTTTCACACGCACTTAAGGGCCTCTCAAAGAAAATGTCCTTCGTGCTTCGTTCGATCTTGAAAGCGAAAGGGATTCCTGAAAGGGACTTCCGCAATTGGGAGGCGATCCGCACCTGGGCTGTCAATGTGCGACCGACGCTGTTGAGTGAGGAAAGTGGGCAAGCGCCACGCCCTTTTGTTACCTCCGTTCGCTCCTCCCCTTTGCCTACCCCCACAATGCAGCCAAAGCCGAAGCCGCGGGCTCAGGAGCGCTGAACACCGGTGTGTATGGACCGCAAAGAGAAGCAACGTCCCGTACAAATTCCGGATGCCCTACCACCACCGCCAGCAGCGGTTTATCCGGGAACCGGTCCCGAAGGCTCTTGACTCCCACGAAATTCACTCCCTGAAATATCTTGTTGCTTCACTCTAAAATTGTACTATGAGAATCATCGCGCCTGAACCGTTTCCTCTCGTTGCCAGATGCTAAGGCCGGACACTAGCTTACGATAATATTGGGCGGCCGGCTGATCCCTTTCTTTTCCAGGAGTTGTGCTAAGGTCAGATTTTCCACAGGGCGCAAGCCGCGCACGGCGAAGTAGGCGTTGTTGTAAGCGTTGTAGGCAAAGGATTTCTCGGCCGCGTCCAGGACTTGGGCCCATTCCACGCCGAAATAGCTTAGAAAAGCATCCTGCAGCTCTTTTTCTGCAACATCCTCGGGAACCTCAAGCCAGACCTTGTCGAGGCTGCCGACGGCAGCCACACGACGCGGGATGATTCACCCTGTTTCATAAAAATATACCGGCAGGGCAGGCGCCGTACTCCCTGCAGCGCAGGCAGTGAGACCGGCAAGAGCCTTCCCCTCCATCGTTCCAAAAACCACAAAGGAGTGCCTCGCAGCAATAGCAAGTATCCCCGGCAGGCGGCCGCAGCCGAGGGCCACTAAAAGCATTTGTCCACCCACGTCAACTCCCGCTTCCCTACTCTGCAGTGTGGGCTGATGAGCTGGTGGGGCGCAAGACCCTGCATACGTAACATTTCAGCGGCTCCGCCCCGGTGTCCGGATCGAAAAGGTCGCCCCCGAAGAGCAGGTTGGCGCACGATTCCTTCCAGCGATACTCGGGCGGGCTCGCCTCAGGGTACCACCATCCATGCTCCGCGTTCACGACATCTACTGCGATGCCGTCGAAAAGCTTTGCCTTGAGCTTGACCCTCCCATGGGGCGATTCCACCCATACCCAGTCTCCGTCCGATATGCCCAAACCGGCTGCCGTTTCCGGATTGATCTGAACAACGGGATCGGGACGCCGCTTGCGCAGGGAATCGATCTGGTGCAGCTCCGAATGGAAATAGTAGAGTCCTTTGGTGCCCGTCATCAGGATGAGCGGATAGTCCTCGGTCGGAGAAACAGGCGGCTCAACATAGACCGGCAGGGGAGGACGGCCCTCGTGTTCCATGATAGTCGAGTAGAACTCGAACTTGCCCGAAGGTGTGCCGAATCCCTGCTCTTCATGTTTTCTGTAGCGCATCTCGCCCATGACGAGATCCTTCTCCTTGAACTCCTCGAAGCGCATCCCCGTCCCCTCGCAGACCCAGTCGAGGTAGGCATGCAGGTCCGGCCAGAGGAAGGCGTCGTTGAGGCCGAGGCGATGGGCGACCTCGAGGATCACGTCCTTGTCGTCCCTGGCCTCGCCTATCTGGGCGAGTTTCTTTCGGGTCATGGCGCACCAGACCTCGTGCATGAAGGCGATGTCATCCTGCTCAAGCCAGTGCGCGGCCGGCAGTACGAGATCGGCAAGCTGGGCGGTGGGCGTCATAAAGAGGTCCGAGACGACCGTGTATTCCATGTAGTCCTTCAGGGCCCGCTCGATCGTGAGCCCCTCCGTTGCCGTCAACAGGGGGTTGGAGCCGACAATCCAAATGGCCCTTGTCCGGTAGGGCTCGCCCGTGATCATTGATTTCCAGAATGTGGGCACGTGGCAGTCGGGGGTGAAAGGGAATCGCCTGCCGTCGATGACGGCGGCCTTTTTTTCCGCGGATAGGGAGCCCCCCTCTTCCTTGCCGCGGAGCTTGTGCAACCCGGACCGGATCCCCCTGGGCGGAACCCAGAAAACGTTCCCGCCCGGTACGTCGATATTGCCTGTTATTCCCATGAGGATCAGCATGGCCCTGGCTGTCTGGAAGGCGTTCGTGCTCGTATCGATCCCGTTGCCCCATTGGATGCAGGCGGGCCTGGTCGTGGCAAAGGTCCTCGCCGCCTCCCTGATAGAAGAGGGGGAAACCAGCGTGATGGGACCTGCCCATTCGGGCGTGAAAAGCTGGACGTGGCGGGCCAGGCGGTCAAAGCCGAATCCATATTTTTCCACGAATTCGCGGTCGTAGAGACCTTCACCGATAATCACATTCATCATGGCAAGGGCAAGGGCGCATTCACTGCCCGGCTTGAGCTGCAGCCAGTGGTCGGCCTTTTCGGCCAGGCCGATGCGCCTCGGATCCACGACGATCTTCTTTTCAGCCTGCACGAACGCTCTTTTGAACATGGCCCCGCACATACCGTCCGACGCCCCGGTCTCCGCGTGGTTGCAGCCCCAGTTCATGACGCACGCAGGCATCTTCCCGCCGAAGCCGTAAATGTCGGCGATGGGAAGGACGCCCGCGGTTATGGTGCTTGCGATCACCCTCGGGAGGAAACAATTGTGGCCGGGCGACAGGAAATTAGGCGTGCCGAAGGCCGCCGCGAAGCGGTTTGTAAACTCGGTGTAGGGTCTCCCCGTGCCCTGGGCCACAGCGAGATACTCGGTCCCCGATTCCCGGCGCACGCGGTCGAAGCGCTCCGCCATCTCCGTGATCGCCTGATCCCAGGAGACCCTCTCCCATTTGTTCTCGCCCCTCCCCCCAGCCCTTCTCAAGGGATGGGTGAGCCGGTCCTTATGGTAGAGTATCTCCGGGGCCGCCGCGCCCTTGGGGCAGATGTAACCCCGGCTCGTTGGGCTTTCAGGGTCGCCTGCAACCTTGACTACCCTTTGGTTCTCCATATGGACCAGCACCTGGCAGACGCCGTGGCAACCCCTGCATGTCGTTCTGATGATATGATCAGGCTGTGACATATATCTCCCCCTTCCCCACGCTGCTTTTCATCGGGTGCGGTGTTTTGCGCTCCGCCCTAGAAGCGTTGTTCAGCCGGTTCCTTTTGCTCCTTGAGCATAACTACCTTGCTTCCGCTTTCATCTCCACCTGTACATGTCCCCAGCCGCCGCACATGGGCCCGACATCGAAACAGCCTGTCCGGTTGAACATCACCTCATTGGGGTCCCTGCCGTTCATCAGATTCTCAAAAAATGCGTTTATGAGCACCGTCAGATTCGGCATCAAAAAGGCGCACACGCGATCGGGAGATTCCTTGGTCAATAAGTTGCCTGCGGAATCGAAAACGATGCGCTGTCCGACCACATGCCCTGAATGACATCCCTTTGAAGCTACGACCTCTGCCACAAGACGGTAACGCGACCCTTTTGCAGCATTTTCAAATAGCCGCTGGTACTTAGGATTCTCAAGAACAGCCGCCAGTTCATTCCCCTCCAGCTCTAACCGTTTCTTGATAATCTCTACCAGTGTGTTCTTCTCCATATGTTTTCCTTTTCTTGGCTGAGACGGTTGGATGAATTATCTGCCCACAGAATTCCTATGCAGGAATCTGATTCAGGCGACAGCGCCGGTGATAGTCACCTCAATATTTCTGGTTCGAGGGCGATTGTCGTGATTGACAGCCACTACCTGCTGCCAGGTTCCCAATTTAAGACGCCCGCCTCTGACTGCAAGGGCAATGGAAGGCCCTACCAGAGCAGCCTGCACATGACTGTGGCCGTTTCCATCATGCCATGCTTCTTCGTGTGCGTATTCGATTTCCGGCGGGGCCAGCCGGTTTACGGCCCTTTTTAAATCTTCGACTACCCCGGGTTCATACTCGACAGTTGTTATTGAGCCGGTCGAGCCGACCATGCAGGCACATAGACTGCCGTTATCAATGTGGGAAGCCTCGATTAAACAGTTTAATCCGGGGGTAATATCACGAACATCCGGGCCTGTTTTCAGATTGACTTCCAGTGTGCGACAAAAAATGGACACCGACTGCATCTATTTCCTCCATAGCTATTTCTTATGTGTTAACGGCCTCCGGCCTCGGGTCGGTCCAAGCTATCTTTTAGCGAACTCCAGCAGGAATTCTTTCATATGGCAGCGATGGGTAATGTGCCAAACAACCCCTGGTATGCAATGCCGATTCGCTCGTGGCATTATCTTGCCTCTTTCTTAAATGCCTCTTTTTCATGGCAAAACCGACAGGCTACGACAAAAAACAGCACCATTTTCATCTTATTATACTATAATTTCAAAGAGTTGCCTTGGGCAGGCCCTTATCCATCGCCAGCCAATCTGTCATATTAACGGGCTGACCCCATTCCACTTGCCTGCTGTTTAGGTCAAGTGGAATGGGTTAGAAACATTGCTACTTATTTCCCCGCACAATATCGGATAGAAGCATCGCCGTTATCGCTCATCTGAATCGTTATCCTCCAGGCATAGGGATGGCCGGAATAGATGCCCCATCCGAAAGACAACCTGTAAATCTTTTTATTCATCCGCAAAGAATTTTGAATTTCTAAAATCTCGACCCTTTTTTTCAGTTTATCAAGGTCTACCTTTATTTTTGATTCATCCATATCTACTTTTGTGTCTGCGACAGAACTTGGATCGTGTTCGACATACATTGGGATCAACCTATCCTTTGTGGGAACATTGAAATATTTATTTCCTCCCTGGTGTTTTTTTAAAAATTCAATAAACGCTTCCGGAGTCGTTATATTCTCGGTATATTTGAACCTATATTCCCCAGAGCAATTACGTATGACATTGACCGGTGGGGAATCAAAAGGATCATCCAAAGCGTATAACCCCGTTGTGATTAAACACATAAGTGCGGATAGGATAACGATAATTATTTTCATCATAACTCCGTCTAACGAGTTTGTTGCGTCTGTTGCGTCTGGGGTCGGGCCACGCCAAGATATT
>Ga0315535_1000171_pt1 | contig 43079 bp, 36 predicted proteins | sample SalMarSW160220MG_2_FD_203092 | JGI IMG/M metagenome (GOLD analysis project Ga0315535, IMG submission 203092) | Salt marsh sediment microbial communities from the Plum Island Ecosystem LTER, Massachusetts, United States - Salt Marsh Sediment SW1602-20 ... | reverse complement strand
GACAACAGGGGGACCAACGGACGCGGGGAAGCATTCCGGAAATCCACCTACATGACCCTGGGCATGCTGGAAACCATCGATCAGCTTGAAGCGGCTGAATGGTTCGGATCTCAGGACTATATCGATGCAGGCCGCATGGGTATTTTTGGCTGGAGTTATGGCGGTTTCATGACCAGTCTCTGTATGACCAAAGGAAAGGGGCTTTTTAAGATGGGGATTGCCGTGGCACCGGTAACAAACTGGAGGTACTACGATTCGATTTATACAGAACGTTTCATGCGTACCCCAAAGGAAAATCCGGATGGGTATGACCGGAACTCCCCCATCCATTTTGCCGGAGGACTGGAAGGCAAATTCCTCCTGATTCACGGGAGTGGCGACGACAATGTGCATTTTCAGAATTCGATGGACTTTACGGAGGCTCTTGTTCAGGCCGACAAGCAGTTCGAGATGCAGGTCTATCCCAACAACGATCATCGCATTACCGGAGGGAACACCACGTACCACCTCTACACCCGGATGACAGATTTTATCCTTGAGAACCTCTAGGAACCACGCAGAATTAGTATCTTTGCGGGATTTAAAAATTGAATCTCTATATGATCAAAATAACTTTTCCGGACGGATCGGTGCGTGAGTTTGAAGCGGGCGTTTCAGGGCTTGATATTGCCAGAAGCCTGAGCAACAGCCTTGCACGCGAGGTATTGTCCGTCAATGTGAATGATGAACTCTGGGACCTGACCAGGCCCATTCACAAGGATGCTTCCATCAAACTGAACAAGTGGGACGACGAGGATGGAAAGCATGCCTTCTGGCACTCCTCAGCCCACCTGATGGCAGAAGCCATTGAATCGATCTACCCCGGTACCAAATTCGGGATCGGACCGGCCATCGAAAACGGTTTCTATTACGATGTGGATCCGGGGGATGATGTGATGATTAACGAAGGTGACCTGACTGAGATTGAAAAGAAGATGAAAGAACTGGCCTCACAGAAGAATGCTTACACGCGGGAAGAGGTCAGCAAGGATGAGGCCATGAAATTCTTCAGTAACAAGGGAGATAATTACAAGACCGAACTCATTGGTGAGCTTGAAGATGGAACAATCTCCTTTTACCACCAGGGAGAATTTACCGACCTTTGCAGGGGTCCGCATCTGGTCGATACCTCCCCCATCAAAGCCATTAAATTGCTCAGTGTGGCAGGCGCATACTGGCGGGGGGATGAAACACGCAAGCAACTGACCAGGATTTATGGTATCACCTTCCCCAAGCAAAATATGCTTGAAGAATACCTGGAAATGCTTGAGCAGGCCAAACTGAGGGACCACAGGAAAATTGGCCGGGAACTGGAACTCTTCACATTCTCACAGCGGGTCGGTCCAGGACTGCCATTGTGGTTGCCCAAGGGAGCCCAACTGCGTGAAAGACTCGAAAACTTCCTGAAGAAATTGCAAAGGGAGCACGGATATGAACCTGTGATCACTCCGCATATTGGTCAGAAAGAGTTGTGGGTGACTTCCGGACACTATGCAAAATATGGGAAAGACAGTTTCCAGCCTATTCATACACCCCAGGAGGGTGAGGAATTCCTGCTGAAACCCATGAATTGTCCGCACCACTGTGAGATATACAAGTTCAAACCCAGATCCTATAAGGATCTTCCAGTGCGGCTGGCCGAGTTTGGCACTGTGTACAGGTACGAACAGAGTGGGGAATTGCACGGGCTGACAAGGGTAAGGGGTTTCACCCAGGATGATGCGCACATCTTCTGCCGGCCCGACCAGTTGAAGGATGAGTTCCTCAAGGTAATTGATATCATCCTGTATATCTTCAAAACCCTCGATTTTAATGACTTTGTTACACAGGTTTCACTCAGGGATCCGAAGGATACGGAGAAATACATCGGAACGGATGAAAACTGGGAAAAAGCAGAAACAGCCATTCTTGAAGCTGTAGAGGCAAAAGGTATGGAAACAACTGTGGAATATGGTGAGGCTGCCTTTTATGGCCCAAAACTTGACTTCATGGTCAGGGATGCCATAGGCAGAAAATGGCAACTGGGAACCATCCAGGTGGATTACAACCTGCCTGAAAGGTTTGAACTGGAATATATAGGTGCTGATAACCAGAAACATCGGCCGGTGATGATACACCGTGCACCCTTCGGATCCATGGAACGTTTTGTGGCCGTATTGATCGAACATACAGCAGGAAAATTTCCCCTTTGGCTAACCCCTGATCAGGCTGTAATCCTCCCCATCAGTGAAAAATTTCACGATTATGCAGAAAAAGTTTCAGAATTCCTTAAAAATTACGATATTCGCACCCTGATTGACGAGAGGAGCGAAAAGATAGGTAAAAAGATCAGGGATAACGAGTTAAAGCGTATTCCATATCTGCTGATCATAGGTGAAAAGGAGCAGGAGAGCGGTTCAGTCTCCGTTCGCAGGCAGGGAGAAGGGGATAAAGGGGTGATGTACCTTGAAGATTTTGCAGTTTTTTTGCAGAAAGAGGTTCGGAGTCAGCTTGAAACAATTGAATCAGATGTATAATTTAACTATAGGAGGACACTGTCATAGCAGGACCAGGTCAATTTCGTAGAAGAACCAACGATAGCCGTAACAAAGACCGGATCTTTTACCGGACCAACGAACAGATCCGAGCCAGCAGCATAAGGCTTGTTGGTGAGAACATTGAGAATCCGGGCGTAGTTTCCCTTGCTGAAGCGCTTAAAATTGCTGATTCGCTCGACCTCGACCTGGTAGAGATTTCACCGAAGGCCGATCCGCCCGTTTGCAGGGCTGTGGATTACCAGAAATTCCTCTACCAGCAAAAGAAGAAACAGAAGGAGATGAAATCCAAAGCCACTAAAATCGTGGTTAAGGAGATCAGATTCGGACCCAATACAGATGAGCATGACTATACCTTCAAACTGAAGCATGCTTTGAAGTTTTTGGAGGAGGGGGCCAAGCTCAAAGCATTTGTATTCTTTAAGGGAAGATCGATCTTGTACAAAGAAAAGGGTGAGATCCTGTTGCTTAGACTGGCCCAGGACCTTGAGGATGTTGGAAAAGTGGAACAGCTTCCCAAACTGGAGGGCAAGCGAATGACCATGTTCCTCGCCCCCAAAGTGAAAGTGAAGAAGAAATAATTTTTATTAGATAAATTGTAGGAATAATGCCAAAGATGAAGACGAATTCGGGAGCAAAAAAGAGATTTACGCTCACCGGAAGTGGTAAAATCAAAAGAAAGCACGCATATAAGAGTCATATTCTTACCAAAAAGTCAACGAAGCGCAAGCGGAACCTGACCTATTTTGGGGTGGTTAACAAAGCCGATGAAGAGAATATCAAGCGACTGCTTGCCATGAAGTAAAATCTCAACTCTTTTGAATACCAGGTAAATGATTATTGACCAGAGTGCAGCGCAGAAAGTGTCATTTTAGACCGCCTGCATTCAAAAAAAATGAAGTAGAATGCCAAGAACTAACAATGCTGTCGCATCGCGACAGAAAAGAAAAAAAGTACTGAAGCGGACCAAAGGTTACTTTGGCCGCCGGAAAAATGTCTGGACAGTATCCAAAAACGCTTACGAAAAAGGACTCACCTATGCGTATCGTGACCGTCGTAAGAAGAAAGCTACTTTCAGGGCACTCTGGATACAGCGGATCAATGCTGGTGCCAGGGAACACGGCATGTCCTATTCTGAATTTATGGGTAAATTAAGCGAAGCAGGTATTGAGATCAACCGCAAGGTGCTCGCTGACCTGGCCATGAATGACCCCCAGGCTTTTGAAGCCATTGTAAAAAAAATACAATAAGCCGGAACGAACCATAATATTCATGGAAGCTGGACTGCACAATGTGGTTCAGCTTTTTTTTGTCTGTTCGCTGCAGTCACGTTTGGTAAAAGTTATGATATGAGAATAGCAATCATTGGATACGGGAAAATAGGCAGGGCCATCGAGGCCCTGGGAGTGCAACAGGGACATACATTCCCCCTTGTCATTGATCTGGACAACAGCGGGGAACTGGTTGACAGAAACATGAAGGAGATAGATGTGGCCATTGAATTCACAGGTCCGGCATCAGCCCCGGAAAATATCCGAAAATGTATTGAAATGGGTGTGCCTGTTGTGTCGGGCTCAACAGGATGGAACCAGAGGTTTGCAGAAATTGAACGCTTCTGCATTGAGCACAAAGGGGCCTTTTTCTATGCCAGCAACTTCAGTATCGGTGTCAATATTCTTTTTGCCATGAACAGACAGCTTGCCAAAATCATGAACCGGTTTCCGGACTATACGGTCTCCATGGAAGAGGTCCACCATATTCACAAGCTTGATGCTCCCAGCGGAACCGCCATCACACTTTCTGAACAGATCATTGAGGAACAGGAAAGGGTCAGCAACTGGAGTCTTCAGAAACAGGATGACCCATCTATCATGCATATCATTGCCATCAGGGAGGGAGAAGTCAAAGGCCGGCACACCATCACCCATGAATCAAACCTGGATACCATTTTCCTCGGTCATAACGCAAAATCAAGGGATGCCTTTGCTGTGGGAGCGTTGATGGCAGCAGCTTTCTTAAAAGATAAGGTGGGAGTCTTCAGCATGAAGGATATGCTCAGGATCTGATCAACGAAATGAAAAAAAACTGGCGGTATATCTGGTTTGGAATCTGCGTCCTTTTGTGGTCGGCGATCACAGTATGGGCCCAAATCTGGTACCTGCTCCTGTTCAACCTGGTACTTGTGGATCTGTTCCTTACCAGGAAAGTGGACTGGACCTTGCGTAAATACGGATTACCCAGGATCCTTCAGTCTACCATCGAATGGCTGGCTGTCATGTTGATGGCGATCGTATTCTCCTTTACCATCAAGGTACTCTTTGTGGAGGCCTATAAAATCCCTACCCCATCCATGGAAGAAACACTGCTGGTTGGGGACTACATTTTCGTGAGTAAACTGTCCTATGGACCCCGGCTTCCGGGAACACCCCTGGCCATTCCTTTTTATCATAATAAACTGCCTTCAGGAGCCAAATCATATTCCGAACGGATCAGTCTGCCCTATAAACGGCTTTGGGGAATCTCGAAAGTTAAGCGCGATGATATCATCGTATTCAATTTTCCCGAGGGAGATACCATGGTGGTCCAGTATCCGGGTCAAAACTACTATTCACTGGTCAGACAGTATGGCCGGGACTATATCCTTTCCGAATTTGATATCATTACACATCCCGTTGATAAGCGGGAGAACTACATCAAGCGCTGTATTGGCCTTCCCGGGGATATCCTGGCCATTGTGGATGGTGAAGTGATGGTAAACGGCAAGGTAAGACCCCACAATCCGGGAGAAAAGTATAAGTATTATATTACCACCAGGGGAGAACCACTTCCTGATCTGCTTCTTGATTCGTTAAAAATTCATAAATCTTCTGTGACATACAATCCGGTTAACTCACTCAGCGTTCTATATCTGACAGCAGAAAAGGTGGATGCACTAAAGTCCTACCCGGGGGTAAGAAGTATAAAAAGATATACAGAGCCCATGCTCTCCTTTCAAAATCAGGAGATCTTTCCGCATAGTCCGCATTACAAGTGGACCGGTGATAATTTTGGCCCCGTTAAGGTTCCTGCAAAAGGAGACAGCATCAACTTGAATATGATCAATATTCCTATTTATCAGAGGATTATTGAGGTCTACGAACACAATGAACTGAAATTTGTAGATGGTGATATAACTATCAATGGTCAGCAGGCCAGGTCCTATACATTTCAGATGGATTACTACTTTGTCATGGGTGACAACCGCCACAATTCTGCTGACTCCAGGTACTGGGGTTTCGTACCGGAAGATCACCTTTTGGGAAAAGCGGTGACGGTCTGGTTTTCCCTGGAGCCAGATAAGCCCTTCATTGGGGGTTTAAGAAAAGAGCGTATCTTTAGCACCATTAAATAACTGTATAGAAATGAATCTAAATAAACTACTAAAACACAAATATTTCAAATTCGGAATTGCAGTTACTGCATACATTCTTTTTGTCATCTGGCTAAAAAATTTCTGGTTTCTTTTCGGTTTGCCCGTGTTGTTTGATATATACATAAGCAAGAAGGTGAACTGGTCCTTCTGGAAAAGCCGGAAGAAAAAGAACAATGTAGTCGTTGAGTGGCTGGATGCACTTATTTTTGCAGTGGTAGCTGTATCAATTATCAACATCTTCCTTTTCCAGAATTACAAAATCCCCACCCCTTCCATGGAGGGCACCCTGCTTGTGGGCGACCACCTTTATGTGAGTAAAACAGCTTACGGTCCCCGGACTCCCAACACACCCCTGGCCATTCCTTTCCTGCCCAATACCGTACTGGGCAGGAAATCCTACCTGGAGTGGATCCAAAGGCCATACAAGCGTTTGAAGGGATTCAGTAAAATTAAAAGGGATGATATTGTGGTATTTAACTTCCCGGCTTCGGATACGGTTGCACTGGAAAAACAGGATCATAAACTGTATGCCAAGGGGAACTTCGACTATTACGACCTTATCAGGGATGAGACCTACTATCTGATCATGTCTGACTCGGCCAGGTATAACCGTACGAGGCCCTATTCATTCTATGAGAATCATGTGCGGACCCAGATCGCACAGAAATTCGATGTGGAAACAAGACCCGTGGACCGCCGTGACAATTATATCAAAAGATGTGTCGCCATTGCAGGAGAAACCCTCCAGGTGGTCGATAACAATGTGATTGTGAATGGTGAAAAGCAAAAAGAATTTGAAGGTTTACAACGCTGGTACAATGTGAGAACCAATGCTACGCCCATCAATCCGAGGTCCCTAGAACCCTTTGGTGTGAATCCAGCGTTGGCTGATGTGAGGAACAATCCCAATTATACCTTTCCCCTTACCAAGGAAAGTGCCAGACAATTGAAGGCCTTTCCGGGCATAGCCAGCGTGGAACCCATGAGCCTTTTTACAGAAGGGCAGTATGACAGGGATATATTCCCCCACGACAAGCGTTACCCCTGGAACCTTGAATTTTTCGGCCCCCTGAAGGTACCCGAAAAAGGTGAAACTGTGGAGATCAATACCCTGACCCTGCCGCTTTACAGAAGGATCATAGAAGCCTATGAGCACAACAAACTTGAGGTCAGGGGCGACCAGATCTATATTAACGATGAGCCTGCCACAACCTACACCTTTCTAATGAACTATTATTTCATGATGGGAGACAACAGGCACAATTCTGCTGACTCACGCTTCTGGGGCTTTGTTCCTGAAGATCATGTCATAGGAAAACCAAGGCTGATATGGCTTAGTGTTGACAAGGATTATGGCGGAATCAGGTGGAACAGGATGTTCAGGATTGTAAGGGCCAGCAGATAATACTCTTCATCCTTGATCTTCCCTTTGCTTTACAACGGACCGGTAAACTACTTTGCCAGGCTGGTCAGAGAGGAAAAGATTATCCTTGAGCAGTACGATAGTTATCATAAACAGTCTTACCGAAATCGCTGCCGGATCATGGGCCCCAATGGTTTGCTCACCCTTTCCATTCCGGTAAAACGACAGCGCGGGCGAAAAAACCTTTTTAAAGAGATCCGAATCGATTATGAAACGCCATGGAATAAAATTCACTGGAAAAGCCTGGTGGCTGCATATGCAGCCTCACCTTTCTTCGAATTCATCAGGGATGACCTGGTTGTGTTCTATGAGCGCAGGTTTGATTTCCTGGTGGACCTGAATATCCGGATGCTGTCAAAGACAATGGATTTCCTGGGATTGGACATTCCTGTTAGTCTGACCAGCACATTCGAACTGTCCGGCGGTACGGATGATCCCAGGGAATTTATCCATCCCAAAGCAAATACCCCGGAGGCAGACCCTCTTTTCTCGCCGGTGGTTTACCACCAGGTATTTTCTGACAAGCATGGCTTCCAGGCCAATCTGAGCATCCTCGACCTGCTGTTCAATGAGGGTCTCAACAGCCTGACGATCCTCAAAAAAAGCCTTAGAACCGCAGACCCATCGTAAGCAACAGATTATTCGGATTCACCTGATTGATGGATGTATAGCTTGATTCAGGGGCAGAATTATTCGGGGAATAGAGGCCATATACCTCAGTCCGGCTTCCCCTTGAATAACTGATATCAAAGAATGCAGCCTTTGTCCGCACTCCAAATCCGCCCGAATAGATCCACTCCCTGGCATCGTTTCTCGGATCGGCATAGGGACTCATCAGGTACTGTACCCCGGTCCTGAAATACAAAAAATCTATCCTGACCTCAGCCCCTGCCTTTAGATTATGCACCTCCCGGAGATTGTTCCTGATGTTATCATTTTCCGTCAGGAAGCGGTCATTGTACGAATCCAGCCGGACATCGGAGTAATCCATATACTCATATGCCGCCGATACGGTGGCCATCTTGAAAAGGATTACCGATGCATGGGCATTCACTTTCATGGGAGATTTGAGCTTGTAATCATAGTACCCGTATGGTGAGACCCCGTTGCCATCTGAAATTCCGGAACTTTGATCCCACGTCGAATTTGCATCTGTATATTTTTCATCGTCCAGGTAATAAAAGGTAGGTATCTGTATGGATGCGCCCAGTCTGACTGAATGTATTGGCCTGAAAATCATACCAAAACGAAAATTATACCCCCACCCGGTGGTGCTGTTGAACTCCCTGAACTGGAAGTCATCAATGGTCATCAGTACATTGCCCGGATCAGATTCAGTATGATAGATATCTTCATAGAACCTGACGGATTGGATTCCGAGGGTGGCACCGAAATAAAGCAGATTGCTGAAGTTTACGGCAGTGGAAAACGAATATTCACCAATATAACCTGACTGCTCGACAAAGTGATAGGTCTGTTGCCCGTACCCGCCATCCTGGATATCATTCCAGAATTCCCCGCGGACGGAATCATAGGGAAGCAGGAAAGCATCGGATGCAACCTGTTCGTAAAATGGATTGAGGTTATCCGGGGTTTCATTGGCACGCCAGGTAAAATCATCAAGGAATGAACTCTCTTTGTTGGTTCCATTCATGGTGGTCCTGTTGTTGAAATTGACCAGGGTGTTGTATCCCACTGCGAATGAAGCACCTACAAATCCGGTTTTCTGCTTCCGGTTGAAGGCTGCAACATATCCAAGACTACCAACATTGAATCGAAACCGTGAATCGTCTGTAACTGTTCCAAGGTAATCCGAGGATGTGTTTACCCAGTAAAATGAGGGTGAAAAAGAGAATTCGGAAGAACGGTAAAACCCAAAACCTGCCGGATTGACCTGAGCGGCAGACAGATCTCCGCCAAGGGCTCCAATGGCTCCTCCCTGAGCAGCATAACGTGCTGTTCCGAAGGGATTATGCATGGAATATCTCAGGGCCTGGGTTTCATTTTGTGCATTGGTGGCAACCACTGTGCACACCAATAGCAGGGCTATGATTAAAATCCTTCTCATGGCTGTATCGAATTTATATATTTAAAGCCAGGAACCCGACCGGGTCCTGGCTGTGATGGTAAAATTATCGTCTCGAACCGGATGAACTGGACCGGCTGGCTCCGCTACTGGAGCGGCTGGACCCTCCTGAGCTGTAAGAACTGCTGCTGCGGCTTGGAGAACTGCTCGAACGGCTGTATGAGCTGCTGCTGCGGCTTGGAGAACTAGAACGGCTGTAAGAACTGCTGCTGCTCGGACGGCTGTAAGTACTGCTGCTGCGGCTTGAACTGCTCGGGCGGCTGTAAGAGCTGCTGCTTCGGCTTGGTGCAGTGGACCGGTTGTAGGTAGTGCTGCTACGGCTCGGGCTGCTTGAGGGATTGTACGTTCCTGATGAGGACCTCCGCTCAGAATAGCTCCTGTTATAGGTAGATGAAGAACTGGTTCTGGGCTTGCTGTAACTTGGCGTATAGGCACGGTTGGTTGTCTTACTGGTTGTATTTCTTTGAACCGATGTTGGTGTTGTGGTCCTTGTGGTCTTTACTGCAGTCCGTTGGGTGTTCGAAACATTTGACCGGTTCTCTCCACTGGTTGTCTGTGTGGTACTGACACGTGTGGCAGATCTGTCACCTGTTCTTGCAACTGTTCCACTGCTTGTAGCAGTACGTGAATTCACTGCAGTTGAATTGCTCCTGACAGCACTTCCAGCGTTCTCGTTAGTGCCTGTACGGCTCCTGTATTTGGGATCTACATAAGAGGCACTTTTTGAACTGGAACCGCTTGAGGTGCCTCGGGAGTAGCCATAGTAGGAACGGTGATCAACTTTGCCATAGTAATAACCACTCGACCCGTAATAGCGCCCATCATAATAGCCGTTGTAGTAACCGTGGTTGTATCCGCTCCAGTAAGAACCTCCGTAGTATGGATAATATCCTCCATAGTAACCGCCATAGTACCCATCATATCCCCAGGAGTAATAAGGATCATAATATCCGCCGTATCCGTATCCGGGGTATCCGTATCCGTAACCATAACCAGGGTATCCGTAAGAGAATCCAAGTCCCCAGCCGGGATAACCCCAGCCCATGCTCATCCCCCAGTTCATGCGAACTCCGGGATAACCATAACTTGTATAGTAAGGATCGTAGTAATCCCATCCGTAATATTCATCTGAAAACCGCCTCAGGTTCGAGGAATAATAATATTCGTTGGGATCGCTGTAGTAATTGTAGTTGTTTACAATCACAGGAGCACTTTCACTGCCATACTGCAGCTCCTGCTGTCCAATGGAATCATACGCCTGATACTGGTTTACAGAAATGGCTTCGCTACCTTCCGGTGCGTAGGTCTCTCCCAGCATCTCTGCTTCCCGCTGCATCTTATACCTTTCATAATCGCTCAGGTTCTCCTCAGGTACTGTCTGGTATTCTGAATAAACCTGCTGCTGGACAACGGGCTCAGCTGCAATAGATTCAACAGGAACAACCGTTTTCTGTTCGGCTACCTCTACAGCACTGGGATTATAATATACATCGTCATACTCCGAAGCTGCAGTTTGTTTTGATGAACTGCAAGATGTCAGAACTATCGCTGTACTTAAAATGGCAAGTGTTAAAGTTTTCATGACAAATCCTCCCGGTATTTTTTGCATCTGGTTGTTTTACCTGAAAAGAAACAAAGTTCGTGCCAAAAACAGGTTTGCAGGCTTTCAAGTGAATGCAATATAATAAATAATCAGAAATGTAACAGACAGGTCGGGATAAAGTAACAATGGGCTCTTACCAGCCCGGCAGGGAGCGGCTCATCTGGTGCATGGATTGATTATAAAGGGGAATCCGGTCCGGGTTGGATGTTTTTCCCATGCGGGGATTGTCATCCTGGGTATAGATCCATAGCTCCCTGTTGTCCCAAACCAGAACTTCATCCCGTGCATCACCGGTGAGATCCTGCACCATGTAGCATGTTTCCGGGTGGCCATCAGCGGGAAACCTGACAGAAAGCTGACCGAACTTGTCATACATTCCACCAGCAATGGTATCTGCAGAAATAATAAAAAACTCCTCACCGTCACCTTTCCAGTTTACAGGAACACATCTGCTAACTCCCGAAGCGGGTAAAAAGTTGGTTCTGACCTTGCCGGAAGCATCCACTATATGAATCAAGCCGTCACTTCCCCAACTGTTGGAAGTAACTATTTCCAGTCCAGCGGATTCCATATCGAAGTCAGCCACCGACAGGTAGTTTACATGTCCCATAATCTCCTGCTTCAGGAGGTTCCCTTCAAAATCCATATACAGAAGGCCCCAGTCCCCTGCTGCATAAAGTATGCAGGGAGAAACCCTGTCACCTTCCACCAGTTCAGTTACAGCCAATCCATTACACCGGTCACCTATGAACTGTCCTGAATTAAACAACAGGTTGCCCTCATCATCGAAGGCCGAATACCCGATCAGTACATCATCATGACCATCCCCGTTCATGTCATGAAACACCGGCTGAGATCCACCCTCCAGTTCCTTGTCCCACAGTAGCTCCAGCTTTTCATTAAACACCGCCAGCTGGTTTTCCCTGTCCGAAAGCAGGAGGCAATTGTCCCTTCCTGTCCCCAGCAGATCACCGAACATGATGGTTGATGGAACCATGGATCCGGCTATCCTTACACTTCGGGTCAATTTCCCGGATTTACCATCCAGTACACCTATCCTTCCCCTGTTCACAAAGATCACCTCACGTTGACCATCTCCGTCAAGGTCATGGATCTGGACAGGTAGCTCCAATCCCTTTTCAGCAAAAGGGGCTCTCTGGTTGCCATATTGCCAGATCAGCTTACCATCCAAGGTCATGGCGCTGATGCAGCAGATCGATGATCCATCTTTCCCACTCCTTGTGAAGATGATCTCCTTGTTCCCATCCCCTGTGAGATCGCCCAATCTGATATTCTGATCTGTCCCAAACGCAGCAATATCCATTGCTTTCCACCTCACCATCGCCGGATGTCCATCCAGATGAAGTTCCATCCTCCTTTCCAATAGCCTCTTTTTCCTGTTCAACTGCCGAAGCTCTCCCTTTAACATTTTCACTTCAACCCGGTTAAATTTTGCAGGCAAATCCGATATCAATCCTATTCTTCCCTGTCTGATCACTTCACTGCCTTCGTACATCCGGATGGAATCATTGAGAATGACAGAGATATCATTCCGCCTCAACGTCACAATGGCGCGCATCTCATCTCCCGGGGTCCATACAAGCGGTTTATGTGCCAGGATCTTTTCTATGGGCCTCAATGGGGTAACCGACTGCATCACATGTTTCAAAATGACAGTATTCCCTTCAATCCCGAAAAAATAGAAATCATTTGGGTGCTGGTAACCGAAGACCACGCCACACTTATCAAATTTGGCCTGGGGTGAAAAATCCACCTCAATCTTGTAATCCTTCCACAATGAATCTCCTGCCACCACCATGGGATGGGTGATCAGGCTTAACGGTTCATTCTGTTTATCAAGGTTGTTAAATGTCTGCACCAGGAATGTGCCACTTTCATCCTTACGTACCTCCCAGGCCTCACTGAATCCTTTCTGCCGAAGTGAAGTGGCGACAGTCCACTGACCGGCTATGCCACGTTCTGGCTGGAAATAGATAGCCGGATTGACAGAGTCTGTAAAGGGGATCACTACAGGATCAAGTTCACTGAACCCGTCAGAAAACACAGTTGTCTGGATGACGCTTCCAGAACAGGAATAAATCAGGATAAGCAGCAGGATGGGCAGAAACCTTGTGTTCACAGGTCCGGCGATAAGGTTAAGGAATTAACTTTCCGTAAATATACACTAAATCATCGCTGTTCCCAATTTCACTTCTTTAAAAGAATCTTTAATATATTTACAAACAGAAGGAAAAACTGGAATGCGCCTTAAGTCTATATTCATCATATTATTTCTGTGTCAGTCGCTGCTTGCGCAAAAGCCTGTGATCCTTTCAGATTTTATTGACCAGGTGTCCATTTCTGATCTTCAACTTTATTACCTCGCTGATAAACAATGCAATACCCAGCCCGCAGAACTCTTTTCCGGAATGATGGACTACAGCTTTCACCCGGTTGATTTCAGTGACCCTGATCCCATTTTACTTAGCTCGCAACCTGAGAGTTGTATCTGGTTCCGGATCTACTTTGTAAACCGTTCCACACGCCAGTACAACTTCCACCTGCAGCCCAACCTCTTTTCGGAGTTCAGTGAATTCAGGCTTTTTCAGCGATTTGAAAACGGTATGATCACGATCAGAAAATCGGGGAACAGTATCGCTCCTAAAAACAAGGATGTAAACATCTGCGGATCGGATGATCTGCGGATATTCCTCCCGCCCGGAGAAGCCGACACCCTTTACCTGAGGGTCTCCCTGTCCGAAGAGTCTTTCATTTCGGATCTGACTTTTACTGTGTCAACCCATGTCAGCGTCCTCCAGAAAGACCGCTCGAAAAGGCTCATTTTCGGAATCTTTGTTGGGATTATGATGATCATGGTCCTTTATCATATTCCCCTGTTCGTGCAGGGAAGGGAGAACAGCTACCTGTATTATATTCTTTATATCCTTGCCTTCCTCTTCTTTTTCATAAACAAGGAGGGATACATATATGAAATCACCCCCCGCTTTACTTCTGCTCCCATAAACATTTTCCTGCTTGAGATTTTCCTGCTGTTTTTCCTTCTTTTCGGAAGATCCTACCTGGATACAAGGAATACACTCCAATCCTGGGATACCATTCTGCTGCTGGCAGTCTGGTTTACTGTCGGCGGTCTGATCCTCAGCTTCATGATCCTTATGTTACAGGGACTGGGTGTTCATGTTCCCGTATTCATCCAGCTTGGAGGGCTGGCCATCAACATTGTTTCAGCCATCGGATCATTGTTTCTGGCTATTGTCCCGGCCATGATCCTCACCAGGGAGAATTTCCAGCCGGCACGTTATTTTCTATTCGCCAACCTGTTTCTGATCCTGGGGATCGCCGTAAACTATGCCCTGAAAGAGTATTCTCTGGGAAAGCATAGCCTGGAACTTGGTGTAACCCTGCAGATACTTACGTTTTCCATCGGTCTGAGTGAACGTATCAACCTGCTTAAGAAAAGCAAGGAGCTGGCCCAGCGAAGGATCATTGACCAATTGCGTGAAAATGCAGGCCTTAAAGACAAAGTGAACAGAGAACTGGAGGAAAAGGTCCAGGAAAGGACCAAAGAGATCCAGAACCAGAAAGAGCATATTGAGAAACAGAACAAGGAAATCAAATACAGTTTTGATTACGCAAAGAAAATCCAGAGCACTGTTTTGCCCCAGCACGATGTGTTTGATAATCTTTTCAGCGAACATTTCATCTTTTTTAAACCCAGGGATATTGTGAGTGGTGATTTTTACTGGGTCTCCCAGAGCGACCACCGTATCGTCCTTACGGCAGCTGATTGTACCGGACATGGCGTACCGGGTTCACTGATGAGCATGCTTGGGATCACCATGTTGCATGAGATTGTCAATGAAAAAGAGGTGATGAATTCTGATGAGATCCTGAACCAGCTTCGCCTGAGTATAGCCCGGACCCTGAAACAGGAAGGTAAGATTGGGGAGCAGAAAGACGGAATTGACATGGCCCTGATGATTTATGACACCACCACCAGGAAGCTGGAGTTTTCCGGGGCAAACAATCCGCTTTATATCATTCGCAATGGTGAAATGCTGGAATATAAAGGGAACAACATGCCCGTGGCATACTATGAAAAGATGTCTGATTTTACCCGTTATACCATTGACATGAAACAGGGTGACAGGGTCTACATGTTTACAGATGGTTTCCCCGACCAGTTCGGAGGCCCCCAGGGCAAAAAATTCAAATACCGGCCCTTCAAGGACCTGCTCCTTGAAGTACATGAAAGGCCCATGGAGGAACAACAGAGAATCCTGAGCCTGATTTTTGATGAGTGGAAGGGCGACCTGAGCCAGATTGACGATGTCCTGGTGATTGGACTAAGGCTTTAACCCTTCGCCTTTTTTTCCTTTCTTTGTAGCATAATTTTTAACAATAACAGAATGGCCAAAGTATTAACCAGCAAGGAAGAGAATTATGCGCAGTGGTACAACGATCTGGTGTTGAAATCCGGGCTTGCCGAGAACTCGGCAGTGAGGGGTTGCATGGTTATCAAACCCTATGGCTACGCGATATGGGAGAAAATGAAAAATGAACTGGACCGGATGTTCAAGGAGACCGGTCATGAGAATGCATACTTTCCCCTTTTCATCCCGAAATCATTCTTCAGCAGGGAGGCAGAACATGTGCAAGGTTTCGCCAAAGAGTGTGCAGTGGTGACCCATTACCGCTTAAAAACAGATGAAGTGAGCGGCGGACTAATCGTAGATCCCGAAGCCAAACTTGAGGAGGAATTGATTGTAAGACCCACTTCTGAAACCATCATCTGGAACACGTATAAGAACTGGGTTCAATCCTACAGGGACCTTCCCATCCTCATCAACCAGTGGGCCAATGTGGTCCGGTGGGAAATGCGAACCCGGCTGTTCCTCAGAACTGCTGAATTCCTTTGGCAGGAGGGGCACACAGCCCATGCCACACGAAAAGAGGCTGAAGATGAAACCATGCAGATGGTTCGGGTTTACGCTGATTTCTCTGAGAGATTCCTGGGTATCCCGGTAATTGTCGGAACCAAAACTGATTCAGAGAAATTCGCCGGTGCCGTTGATACCATGACCATTGAGGCGCTCATGCAGGATGGCAAAGCATTACAGGCCGGCACATCACACTTCCTGGGCCAGAACTTTGCAAAGGCTTTTGATGTACAGTTTACCAATAAGGCGGGAAAGCTGGACTACGTGTGGGCCACTTCCTGGGGAATGACCACCCGCATGATCGGTGCCCTGGTCATGGCTCACTCCGACAACCACGGATTGGTCCTGCCGCCCAGGGTGGCTCCCATCCAGGTAGTGATCGTTCCAATTTACAAAGGAAGCGATGAGTTCCCTGCCATTGCAGAGGTAGCCAACCGTATCAAAGCGCAGCTTACTGCCCTGGGGATCTCTGTGAAATTTGATGACCGGGATACCCAAAAGCCAGGATGGAAATTTGCCGAATATGAATTGAAGGGTGTTCCCATCAGGCTTGCTCTGGGCCAAAGGGACATTGAAAACGGAAATGTGGAACTGGCCCGCAGGGATACCCTGGAAAAGAAGGTGCTCCCACAGGAAGGAATCGCCACCTATATACAGGAACTGCTTGAGAAGATCCAGGAGAATATTTTTCAGAAAGCGCTCTCTTTCAGGAGTGAAAACACCCACAAGGTAGACACCTGGGATGGGCTTTTGGATGTACTCAACAACAAGGGGGGATTTGCACTGGCACACTGGGACGGTACCATAGAGTCAGAAGATAGAATCAGGGAGACCAAAGCCACCATCAGGTGCCTGCCACTGAACAATAAGGAAGAAGACGGGAAATGTGTGGTCAGCGGAAGGCCTTCCAAACAAAGGGTATTAATAGCCAAAGCGTATTAAATAAAAACCCACAACGATGAAAACCAGGATCATTTTTTCTTTTATCCTTGCCCCATTGCTGCTCCTCGTTCAAAGCTGCAATGAAAAGGAAACCATCTCCAGCCTTTTTTCGGGTACACTCCCCTCGATAGAAATCACAGGGGGTGAATCGCCCGTTTATACTGAGGCTAAATCTCTTTTTATCAGGCTGATGAATGATGAAGTTGAAATAGATGGAGAGCTCTACCCTGTGGATCTGCAATCGGAAACCAATGAAACCATCACATTCAGTTCAAATTTCCCGCTTGCCCCTGAAATCACCGTAACAGGCATGACATTCAGGAAAACAGACCAACTCCTTATACTGGAAATCGGATCCCTTGGAAAAGAGATTGTACTGGAACTTTTTGACAACATGGTGAAACGAAAAGCATCAGAATTTGCCCGGGTTGACCTCACTGCGGATATCTCCCGTCTGTCGGATGACCAGAAGGAGATGATTCGTTTGCTGTTTCGTGTAGCCGACATCATGGAAGACATCTACTGGGCACAGGTATTCCCCGACAGAGATGAAGCCCTTGCGTCTATGGTCAATGAGGATGTGGCCAGGTTCTTTCAGATCAACTATGGTCCATGGGAACGACTCAACGGTAACCTGCCTTTCCTGCCCGATTACGGCCCCAAGCCTGCCGGTTCGGGTTATTACCCTTCCGACATGACAAGCGAGGAGTTTGACGCACTTGGGGATCCTGAAAAAACCAGCCTCTATACACTGATCAGGCGCAATCAGGAAGGGTTGCTTGAGGTGGTGCCTTACCATGTGGCCTACGCAAGCCAGGTCCGGGAAGCTGCTGATCTGCTGAACCAGGCTGCCGAACTAGCTGAAGACAAGGAGTTTAAAAAATACCTGAAGCTCAGGGCCGAAGCGCTGCTGACCGATGACTACCTGGCTTCAGATATGGCCTGGATGGACATGAAAAACAACCAAATTGATTTTGTGGTTGGCCCCATTGAAAATTATGAAGATGCCCTTTACAATTATAAAGCTGCACACGAATCTTTTATCCTGATCAAGGATAGCGAGTGGAGTGAGAAACTGGCGTTTATCGCTTCGGTTCTTCCAAAGATGCAGCTTACACTTCCTGTTCCTCCCGAATATAAAACGGAAGTGCCCGGAAGTGCCTCGGATCTGGGGGCATATGATGTGATCTACTACGCAGGTGACTGCAATGCAGGCAGCAAGACCATTGCCATTAACCTCCCCAACGACGAAAGGGTCCATGCCAGCAAGGGATCCAGAAAACTTCAGCTGAAGAACTCCATCCGCTACAAGTTTGAGGAGATCCTGGTCCCCATCAGCAATGTGCTGATTGATGAAACACAACGTGAACATATCACCTTCGATGCCTTCTTTGAAAATGTCATGTTCCATGAAGTGGCCCACGGACTGGGGGTCAACCAGACCATCAATGGCAAAGGAACCATCCGTTCTGCTCTGAAGGAACAGTACAGCGCACTGGAAGAGGGAAAGGCCGATATCCTGAGCCTCTACCTGATTACCAAAATGACGGAAATGGGCATGCTCGGAGAGAAAGACCTGATGGACAACTATGTCACCTTCATGGCCAGTATATTCAGGAGCATACGCTTTGGTGTGGCCAGCTCCCATGGAAAAGCCAACATGATCCGTTTCTACTATTTCCAGGAGAGTGGTGCTTTTTCCAGGAGTGAAACCAATGGCACATACAGGATCGATTTCGAGAAAATGCAAAAGGCCATGAATAACCTGGCCGAACTGATCCTGACAACCCAGGGTGATGGCGACTATAACCTGGCCAAAAGGCTGGTGGATGATATGGGATTCATACGGGAAGAGTTACAGGGTGACCTGGACAGGCTCCAGGAGTTGAGCATCCCTGTGGACATTGTATTCAACCAGGGCCCGGAATTGGTCGGACTATAGTTCTAATAGCAACTATTTTAGGTTCCGGATGAACCACTGGCATTTTCTGTTGTTTAATGTTTTTGTTAAATCATTAAAATCATTAAAAATGGCAGTATTAGTTGGAAAAAAAGCTCCCTCATTCAGTGCGGATGCAGTGGTCAACGGGGTTGAAATCGTTGAAGGATTTTCTCTGGATCAATATAGAGGGAAGAAGTACGTACTCTTTTTCTTCTACCCGGCCGATTTCACATTTGTCTGTCCCACGGAAATCATTGCATTCCAGGACAGGATGGAGGAATTCGAAACCCGTAACGTGGCAGTGGTCGGCTGCTCGGTGGATGCAAAAAACGTACATTGGGCCTGGCTTCAGACCGAACGGAAGGATGGCGGAATCAAAGGTGTGAAATACCCCCTGGTGGCCGATGCCTCCATGACCATCTCCGAGAATTATGATGTACTGGCCGGATCATGGGAATATACCGAAGAAGGAGAAGCCGCATTCAACGGGGTCCCGGAAGCATACCGCGGACTCTTTCTGATCGACAAGGAGGGTGTGGTGCGCCATCAGCTGGTGAATGACATGCCCCTGGGAAGAAGTGTAGAAGAGGCGATCCGCCTGATCGACGCACTCCAGTACAGTGAGGAACACGGCGAGGTTTGTCCGGCCAACTGGCAGAAAGGCGACAGGGCTCTCAAGGAAACCCACGATTCCATTGCCTCTTATCTAAGTAGCAAGTAGCAAGTAACAAGGTAAAAGGAAAAAGATCTTGCACCTTTTGCCTGAAAAAAGGGAGATTCGCCGAGTCTCCCTTTTTTCTTAACTTGCTTTTTATGCAGGCTGACTTTCAAAGGTACATCGAGGAGCAGGGATTTTTCGGATTCGGGGAGCGGGTCCTGCTAACGGTGAGCGGGGGGGTGGATTCGGTGGTAATGGCCCACCTGTTTGCTGCGGGTGGATATGATTGTGCCATTGCCCATTGCAATTTCCAGCTTCGGGGGGCGGAGTCGGATGCGGATGAAACGTTTGTCCGGACCCTTGCCGACAGCCTGGAGATGCCTGTGTATGTGAAAAAGTTTGATGTTGACAAAGTGGTGAAAGAGAAGGGGATCTCGGTTCAGATGGCGGCCCGGGAGCTCCGGTATGCATGGTTTGAGGAACTTGCCGACCAGCACGCCTGTGATCATATCGCCACAGCACACAACCTGAATGATTCTGTGGAAACCTGTTTTCTGAACCTGGCGCGGGGGACCGGAATCCGGGGTCTCACAGGGATTCCGTCCAAGAACGGGAGGATCATCAGGCCTGTTCTGTTTGCCCCTCGAAGAGAGATTGAGAAATTTGCCCGTTCGAAACAACTCTCTTTCAGGGAGGATGCCAGCAACAGGGAAATCAAATACCAGCGGAACAAGATCCGTCATGATGTGATCCCAAACCTGGAAAAGATCAATCCTGGTTTTATCGAAACCATGGCGGCCAATATGAAAAGGTTTGCCGAGGTGAATTCGGTGGTAAAGCAGGCTACTGAACAGGTCCGTGAAGAGGTCTTCGAAGAAAAAGAGGACCGGATTCTGGTAAATATTCACAAATTAAAACGTCTCACACCTTTTCAAACCTGGATGCATGAATTGTTCTTCCCATTCGGATTTACCAGGGCCCAGTGCGAAGGAATTGGTCAGATCCTGGATTCAGATCCGGGGCGGCGGTCCATATCCCCCACTCACCAGCTTTATAAAGACCGGGACAGGTTAATCCTGGTGGAAACAAGACCTGTAACTTTCGAAAGATATTACCTGGACACCCCGGAAAGAATGTCATCTCTGCCCTTCTCCATGGATGTGGAATTGATTTCGCGAAATGAGCTTGATGCAATTCCCAGGGAATTGTTCACGGCCTGCCTGGATTATGATGAGATCCAGTTCCCGCTCACCATCAGACATTGGCTGCACGGAGACTATTTTTTTCCCCTGGGGATGGACCGGATCAAGAAGTTGAGTGATTTTTTTGTGGATGAAAAAGTCCCTGTTCCTGAAAAAGAACGTACATGGATCCTGGCCACCGGCAGGAAAATAGTATGGATCATGGGCTACCGGATTGACAACCGCTTCCGGATTACCGACCGGACCAGGCGGGTATTGATGCTACGCCTTCAGTCCGATGTTGGTCCGCAGGTTACCGAAAAAAACCTTTAGCTGCTCTTTATCCCTGGATTTGATCATCCCGATCAGTGCTTCCAACTGTTCATTGATCCGCTCCACCTGTTCCAGACTGTGGGGGCTCAGCAGTATCTCGGAAAGCAGGTAGTCATCCTCCGAAAGCAACCCTTCGGCAATGCTGTAGTGCTTCTTAAAAGTGGTTCCGGGCGCTTCCTGTTCCTTCATCACTGCAGCAAAAATCAAGGTGGAAGAGAAAGGGATGGAGAGAGAGTAAGCGATGGTCTTATCGTGTTCCTGGAATGTATACTCGTGGATCTTGATCTTCAGGCTGCTGTAGAATTTCCTGAAGAACTCCTTCCCCTCCTCGTCCGATTCGCTGATAATGATCGCATTTTCGTTCTTCAGGTCTTTCACATTCCCAAAAGTAGGACCAAACATGGGGTGGGTGGATACAAACCGCCTGCCCAGTTTTTCATAGTATTCCGCCAGCCCGTTCTTCACCGATGTAATATCTGCAACAATGCAGTTCTCCGGCAGGTAGGAAATGATCTCATCGAACAGGGATATGGTCTTATCCAGGCTCACTGCATTGATCAGCAGGTCGGGGGTAAAATCAAGAATCTCTTCATAGTAGAGAAATTTTCTGGAGTTGAAAAAGTATTTCAATTTGCTACGGTCGGTATCATAAACCCCCACTTCATAATCAAGACAAAGGGATTCAACCAGCCATGAGCCCATATTCCCGGCTCCGATAACTGCAATGCGCATAATGTTTATTCTTGTTTAATTGTGTAAATTCTGTTGATCTTTTGTGCCTGCATCATGAGATCGGCAACAACAATGGACGTGGCCGCTTCCACCACAACCGGAACCCGCAGTGCAATGCATGTATCATGCCTTCCTTCCACCGCCAGATCCTCCATCTGACCCGATTTCATATTCATGGTCCGCTGCACCTGATGGGTACTGGATGTGGGTTTTACTGCCACGCGGAACACGATCTCATTGCCATTGGTAATTCCACCGTTGATCCCTCCGGCGTGGTTGGTCTCGGTAGCACCCAAGGCTGAAATAATGTTGTCATTGTGCGTTGCTCCGGTCATTTTTGCGGCTCCAAAACCCGAGCCAAATTCAATGCCCTTGATAGCAGGGATGCTGAAGACCATATGGCTGAGCAATGCCTCCACCGAATCAAAAAAGGGTTCTCCCAGTCCAACCGGTACCTCCTTAACGGTACACTCCACAATTCCGCCAATGGAATCCATGGATTCAACGGCACGGTCAACGGCCGCTTCAATATCACTGCTGCCTCCGGCTTCAATGAGCATGGCATCCACGCGGACCGGATCGATGATTTTTTTAGCAATGACCCCTGCAGCGACCAGCCCCAGGGTGAGCCGGCCCGAGAAGTGACCGCCACCGCGATAATCCTGGTATCCCCCGAATTTCAGCTGCGCAGTGAAATCAGCATGTCCCGGCCTGGGTGTCTCAATCAGCTTGCTGTAGTCGCCAGACCGGGTGTTTGTATTTTCAAACATGATCATCACCGGTGCACCGGTTGTCCGTTCATTGAAAACACCACTCATGATCAGTGGATTGTCTGGCTCCCGCCTGGGAGTGGTGCCGCTGGCACCGCTTTTTCGCCGTGAGAAATCCTCATTGAAATCACTGTGGGTCAGTGGTATTCCGGCCGGGCACCCATCGATCACAATACCCACCGATTCGCCATGGGATTCACCGAAAATACTGATTTTAAATAATTTACCGAAGGTATTCATGATTGGTCTATCACTTTGTAGATGGCTTGTAATTGTGCTGCGTTGATTTGGCCGGGTGCTGTCTCATATCCGGAACCGGGTGAAGCAAAGGTAAACTCAGCCCCCAGGTAAGGGCCTATCACCCGGGTGATCCTTCCTGCATCACCCATACCCAGGACCACCTTTCGTCCCGGCAGCTCATAGAGCGATAACAGATTGAAAATATCTGTCCGGTTGTTCACTGTTGTGGTAATTTTTGCCACATCCCCACCCCTTTGGAAGCAGCGTTCAAGGAGGTGTTTCAATTCATCCTTGCCCGGAGTAGCCTCGAAGTTGTGGTACGAGAAGATAACATCACATGCATGATCGGTGGTCGAACTGATCACCTGGTCAGCATAACTAGCGGATGCCTCCAGTTCAAGGTCCACATAGCTGGCACCCAGTTCCACGGATTCCCTGAGCAGTCTGATCCGCTCTTTATCAGTGTATTCCCCCGGACGGCAGGTCACTACTGTTCTTATATCCCCGGGCAGTTGGTTAAATATAACGGCCGGACTGATCCGGAGCAGGTCCAGCCTCAGTTCGATGAGTTCTGCACCTGCTTGTACCAGGGGCCTGATCTGACCGGGTTCACTTATGCTAACACAGATCATGCAACATGGATTTTAATTCATGGAGCGGTATGGCGCGGACCACTGCATTTCCAAGTCCCTCCAGCAATATAAACTGAATGGCCTCCCCACTCTTTTTCTTATCCTTCCTCAGGTTGGAGAAGAGTTCCGCAGGATCGAGGGCCATTTGAACCGGCAAACCGGCAGCGGATAACAGCTCCTCCAACAGAATGGCATCTTTTTCTCCCAGCATCCCAAGCTTTACTGATAATTTTGCAGCCATGACCATGCCAAGCGAAACCGCATAACCATGAAGTAGTTTCTGGTCGCGCTCAATGGCATGACCGAAGGTATGGCCGAAATTCAACAAGCGTCTCCGGCCCGCCTCTTTTTCATCCTTCTCCACGATCTTCACTTTGGCCATTACTGATCTGGTAACCACCTCCTTCAAAACCGGGAGGTCCAGGGCCAGCAATCCATCCATATGACCACCGAGGTATTTCAAAAACTCCCTTTCCATGATGGCCCCAACCTTGATCACTTCTGCAATCCCGGATATGTACTCTTTCCTTGCCAGCGTTGACAACAGGGACAGGTCACACCATACAAATTCGGGCTGCCTGATGGTACCTACCATGTTTTTATATCCATCCAGATTGACCCCGTTTTTACCACCAATGCTTGCATCAACCTGTCCAAGAAGTGTCGTGGAAATGAATCCGAACCGGACCTCCCTGAGGTAAGTAGATGCCACAAATCCGGCCACATCGGTAGCCAGGCCTCCACCCACTCCCACAATAAGTGAAGAGCGGTCAGCTTCGATACGCAAGAGTTCACGATAGAGATGTTCCACCGTAAGCAGGGTTTTGTATTGCTCTCCGGAAGGAACCGGGAGACAGGTAAAAGGACTGAAAATATCATGGTGGTGGCTGAGCACATGTTCATCCACCAAAAGAACGGGTTTCGGACTGAGTTTGCCCAAACCTTCCGAAAGGCCTTCTCCAACTTCAATTGATGTTTTTCCTGTAGGTGTAGAGAGGGTGATCATCGTCGGGGCTTATTTTTTGTTCATGACACTGGTCTGGTGATTAATGGATTCCTGGTGGATGGACCTGAACAGCTTGATGACAAATTCTTCGCTAAGACCTTTTTTGACACCCAGCCGCAACCGGTTTTTTAACATATCATCCCACCGTTTGGTTTGCAGGATGGTAATGTTATTGATCTTCTTATGTTCACCGATCCTTTCAGACACATTCATTCTCTCTTCCAGTAGATTGATAATCCGGTCATCAAGTTTATCGATCTGGTCCCGTAATTCGGCAAGGGTCAGCATCAGTTCTTCATTCACATCCGGATCCCTGAGCACCAGGCGGTTGATAATCTCCTTTAAACCATCAGGAGTCACCTGCTGACTGGCATCGCTAAGCGCTTTATCGGGATTACAGTGGGTCTCAATGATCAGTCCGTCGAAATTCAGGTCCATGGCCTTCTGTGAGATATCCAGCAGAAACTCCCTGTTTCCGCAAATGTGGCTGGGGTCGGTGATGATGGGCATATTGGGGATCCTTCTCCGCAATTCAATGGGAACCTGCCACTGGGGAATATTCCTGTAAAGGGTTTTATCGTAACTGGAAAAACCGCGGTGAATGGCAGCCATCTGTTTGATACCCGCATTGCTTATCCGCTCAATGGCCCCGATCCACAGGTCCACATCCGGATTGACTGGATTCTTTATCATCACGGGAATATGGACTCCCCTGAGGCTGTCGGCTATATCCTGGACGGCAAACGGATTGGCGGAAGTCCGGGCACCAATCCAAATAATATCCACTCCATATTTAAGCGCTTCGTACACATGTTTCACATTGGCCACCTCTGTGGCGACCAGCATCCCGGTCTCCTTTTTAACCCGCTGCAGCCATTTGAGCCCTACCGAACCTACTCCCTCAAAAGCATTGGGTCTGGTACGGGGTTTCCAAATTCCGGCCCTGAAGATTCTGATCCCCATTTCTGCAAGAGGAATAGCCGTATTCATAACCTGTTGCTCTGTTTCAGCGCTGCAGGGTCCTGCTATAAAAATGGGTTTTGAGAAAATATTGCCATCAAAAGTCAGCGGTTCCAATTCAATATCAACTACCATATCACCAGCTTATTCAATTTCAGATTTACCTTTTTTATACTCACCCAGTATTCCAAGAGACGGTGTAAAGGGCGAAATGGCATCCAGGGATTTCTTATACATAGTATAATCATTGATCTCCACATCCACATAAAACATGTACTCCCAGTCCTTTCCCGGGATGGGCATGGACTGGATTTTGGCCAGGTTAATCTCGTAATAAGAGAGGATGGAGAGGATCTTTGACAATGATCCGAATTTGTGAGCCACCGTAAAATGGATGGAAGCCTTGTTTACCTCTTCCGGTGGAATGGTGCATCCGTTTTCGGCCAGGATCAGGAATCGCGTGTAGTTCATTTTATTGGTCTCAATGCTTTCAGCCAGAATGGAAAGCCCGTATTTATCAGCGGCCAGCCTGCTTGAAATAGCTCCGGTATCCATTAGTTTTTTAACGGCAATCTCTTCTGCGCTCATGGCAGTATCCATACTCTCAATCAGCCTGATATCAGGATATTGATCAAAAAAGTCCTGGCACTGGAGGATCGCCATGGGATGGGAATACACCTCCTTCAGCTCACCGATAGTTACTCCGGGCATGGCAACCAGATTCTGATTGATCCTCAGGTAGATCTCCCCGATGATATGCATGCGGGTATTGATGATCAGATTGTAGTTGGGTATGATGCTCCCGGCTAGAGAGTTCTCAATGGCCATGATGCCAAAATCGGATTTCCTGTTCTTCAGGGAAGATACCATGTCCCTGAACGTGTTCCTGGGAAGGATCTCAATCTCTTCGTTTTCAAAATAATGGTGTGCTGCAATTTCATGAAATGCCCCGTATCCACCCTGTATTGCAATTGTTTTTATCATGTCTGTAAAACAAAAAACCCGACCAAAGCCGGGTACCAAATGTGTAAATCAATCCCGACCCGTTATATACCGGTAAAAAAATAGAAGTAATATACACTGTTATAATGGACCATTTTCTATGATTCAGGTGGTAAAAATATATAATTATTACCAGAAAAGCAAGTATCATTACGATTTGAAAGATACCCGGAAAAATAATTATCTTTTGTTAATATTGCCGGCATGAAAAAGAAGGAGCTTTTCGAAAAAGTCATCGCCTATTTCTCAGAAGCCATGCCGGTTGCTGAAACAGAGCTGGATTACTCAAATCCATACGAGCTTATGGTGGCAGTGATCCTCTCTGCCCAATGTACGGACAAACGTGTCAACCTCATCACTCCAGGCTTCTATGATCGTTTTCCTGATGTGTTTGCACTTGCTGAAGCTAAACCGGAGCTGGTCTTCGAGATGATTAAAAGCTGCTCCTACCCCAACAACAAAGCAAAACATCTGACCGGGATGGCCCGCATGCTAGTGGAGAAGTTCCAAGGTGTTGTGCCACATACCATGGAAGAGCTTCAGCAGCTCCCGGGAGTTGGCCGGAAAACTGCCAATGTAATCCTTTCAGTTGCATTCAATCAGCCGGCCATGGCTGTGGATACCCATGTTTTCAGGGTAGCTGCAAGAATCGGTCTGACTACCGGAGCAAAGAGTCCTTATGAAACAGAGATGCAACTCGTAAAGTACATCCCTGAAACAAAAATTCCACTGGCCCATCACTGGCTCATCCTTCACGGCAGATATGTATGCACCGCCCGGAACCCGGCCTGCGACAGTTGCGGGATCAACCACCTCTGCAACTACGTTGATAAGAAAAGAAAAAAATAGCATCCCTTTTTTGTACATTTACTCAGTGTTGTAAACAAGCTGTAATGCGGAGTATCACTACAAATATATTGTTGTTTATCATTTTTATTGCAGGGACGTCTGCTTCAACTCCTTCCATCGATTTCAGAACCGGAAGACACAACAATGTATGCAAGGACCTGAAAAATGATGTCCTTCTCTATTTTGTTTTTGTAGACACCAGATCAACCTCACCCTGGACCGAGTTTGATATTCTGACAACCATCGATTCCATCCAGGTAACGTCCCGTTGGCTTGAAAAACAAGCCATGTTGCATCAAATACCCCTGAAGATCAAGACAGATTACTATATCGGTGACCAGTTTGCTACCATTGAGCGGAATCTTCCCAGGAAAAGTGTGAATGAGACCATAGAAGAGCTGAATCTGGTTGAGGGGATGAAGGCGCTGAGCCGGTGGGGAGATAACATATCAAAGAAAATAGGGGAATCACTCTATATGAAGGAGAAAGACGGTATCCCTGCTCAGAAACCGCCTGTAAACAAAGAACGGTTGATGGCCTATATGAGAGATGAGTACCAGGTGGAGAGTGTGGCCTTGTTGTTTTTGGTAAATAACTATTACAGATCCGATATATCCCTGGCAGTAAATACCTTACAAAACGAAGACGTGGAGTTTGCAGTGGTCAGCTACAAGTACCCTTCAGAAATCGCTCACAGCATTCTCCACCTCTACGGAGCTGCCGATCTTCATGAATCCTACTTTCGCAGAAGCAAACGGAATATCCGGTTTGCCGAACAGACTTTCCCCGATGACATCATGTCTGATGTCTATGCAAGGCCGTTAAAAGACTTAGAGATAGGCGAATACACCCAATATATGATCGGTTGGACAGATGATTTGGACCCTCAATTTGAACCTTTAATGACCGAAAGATTTACACTTTTTAAATAAAAAAAAAGTATTATTTTTACTTTGATCCAATTAACCAGTGCATAAAATAGTTTACCTATGAACCGAAACTTGATTTTATCCGGTAAATTCTTCCTTCTTCTTTTCGTTTCTCTCGGCCTTTTTTTAGCAGGCTGCAACCGTGGACCAAAGGCAGGAGGTGAAGGATCGGGGGAATTTAAAGCCTCCGGCGCCCTGGATGCGGAGACCCAGGAGCAACTGAATACCGCAAAACGGATTTTCTATTCGCTTCCCTCTCCCCTTGAAACAGCAATGCTGATCAAAAATGCAGGTGCCGAATACAACGAAGAGCTCCTGAATCCCACTGGAAATACCTCCATGTACATCACCTCAAAAAGCAAAGCCTTGAACCTGGGGGTTTACTCTACTGACCTGAGTTATGCCAGTCTGTTTGACCAGACCCAGGCCACACTGGACTATATTGCAGCAGCCAAAGAGATGGCAGACGGCCTGAATATACTGGATGCTATCAGCGAGGAGACCATTAAATTCCTGGAAGAGAACATCAACAACCGGGATGCAGTCATCGACGTCATCTCGGAAACACTGATGAATTCAAGCTCCTTCCTCAAGGAGAACGGCCTGGAAGCAACTGCCTCGGTAATCCTTGTCGGAGGCTGGATGGAAGGTCTCTATATTGCAACAAGCCTGGTTGATGAACATGAATTAAAAGGGAATAAACTGGTCGAGCGCATTGTGGATCAGAAACTTTCCCTTGATATCATGGTCAACCTCCTGATGCAGTCGTCTGAAGATACGGATGCCATGGCAGTACTTGAGGATGTGAAAGCCCTGAAAGAAATTTTTAATAAAATTACCATCGAACAGGGAGAGGTTACCGCTGTTGAAGATCCGGATACCAATGTGACTACACTGAAATCAGAATCATCCATTAAGATTACCAGGGATGTATTCATTGAACTGAAAACGAAAGTTGCAGAGATCCGTAGTACCTATATTTCTTAAATCCATTTCACCATGACAAAAAAGGGCATTCTATTATTATACCTGTTTGTGGGTATGCTTTCTCTGCCTGTAGCTTTGAATGCACAATGCAAACAATTCGCCAAGAATACCTGTAAACCCGGGCTTGATCCTTATCAGCACGATGGTAATTATGATGCTGCCGCCCTTTTGGTGGAGGGTGAGGAAGCAGATATGTACCGTGTTCTCCATGCCGATGTGAATTACAGGATAGGTGTGTGTGGTTCTAGTAATCTTTCAGCCATTCATTTCACAATACAAGATGTCAAAGACAATTACAAAGTGCTTTATGATAACAGTGAACACAATTTTGAGTGGAAATGGGATGTGAAACTTGAATCAAGCCGGCAGTTAAGGATTGTTGTATCTGTTCCGGTCTCCAATGAGAATACCACAACACCTGAAGAGGGCTGTGTGTCTGTAATGATTGCGTCCACCGATTTCTAAATCCTGAACTCTTAATTCATGCACCATGACTAAGAAAGGCATTCTCTATATTTCCATAATAGCTTGCTTGTTCGTTTTACCTGCAGCCCTGAATGCACAGTGCAAACAGTTCGCCAAGAATACCTGCAAAGCAGGGCTGGACCCTTACCAGCATGACGGAAATTATCATGCTGCCTTACTTATAGAAGGAGAAGAAGCCGAGCTTTACAAAACCTTCTATTCCAACAGGGATTACAGGATCGGGGTTTGTGGTGCACCCAACTTGTCCACCATCGAATTCAAGGTCATCGACACAAGAAACGGAAAAGTCCTTTACGACAACAGTCTGAACGACTATGAATGGAAATGGGATTTCAGGCTTGAATCCAGCCAGCAATTGAAGATCATGGTGAAAGTCATTGCTCCCGATAGCAATCTGACTGAGCCGGAAGAGGGATGTGTTGCCATTATGTTTGGTTCAAAAGATGATTAGTTAAGGGCATTTTAAAGAACGTGTATAATTAAACATCAGAAGGTTGTCCTGCACTTGCGGACAACCTTTATATTTCTATATTTAACCATGCTAACTTAATACTACCCACCCCAATGGACCCCGATCAGAATCAGAATCAGAATCAAAATCAGTATCATTTCAGTTTTTTTAAACCCTCCACCGAAAGTGCAAGGCATAACAGGAACATGGTTGTCCAGTTTGTTCTCATTTGGGCAGTAGCCATCTTTGGTTTTCAGATCCTTTTGAAAATCATGGAAAAACCAACACCTGAGCCCGTGTATTCGCTGTACGAACAGAGCTGGAATAATATCCAGTCAGGGTTTCCCGAAGCCCTGGATTTGCAAAAATCGGCCCAGGCTGCGTTGTCCGTCCTGGGCAAGGTTGCCATCCAGCCTGCACATCGTGAAGCCCTTGACAATGCTGTTAGCTGGTTCGCCTGGGAACTGGCCGACAGCACCCAGAAGATTGAGTTGGTAACTTTGCTGACAGATTTTGAGGCTACTGCGGAAACCGTCACGATGGTTACCGATGAAACCTATGTGAGCAAGAAGAACAAGCTCATGCCCCTTCTGGGAGATCTCTATCACCTGCCATCCAATGATGTCAGGGTGAAGATCGCTCCGCTGGAGGTAAAAACCTCACTCATGGGATCTTTTGATGATGAAAACAGGAAATTGTTTGTGGAATCCATGAATTTTTATCTGATCCACAACCAATCCGTGCTCACGGATACCAAGTTTCTTGGTTTTCCTTTTCATTATTTCTATACAGCTGTATTCCTGCTCATCCTGTTTGTGGGACTTTGCTGGTTGTATTGTGTCCGGACCGACATGTTCAACAAGAAATACGGCATAGAAGATTAATCAATTCTTTCCATCATCATTCCAAAGACAAAGACCATGAAAAAAATTATTATACCTATCCTTCTGCTCTCTTCTTCCTCCTTGCTTCACGCCGCTACAGCCGCCACCCAACTGGAAGGCGGATTCAAAGTCGGGCCAGCCATTATCCTGATCACCATTCTGATCCTGTTCGTGTTGGTCGGAATCGTATTCAGAGCAAAAGACACCACCGATTTTTATGCTGCCGGAAGGGGTATCTCCAAAGTGGGATCGGGAATGGCCATCGCATCCAACTGGATGAGCGCTGCATCCTTTCTTGGAATGGCTGCCCTGATGTATGGTTCGGGATACCACGGGCTGGCCTATGTGGTCGGCTGGACCGGTGGCTATGTGCTTCTGCTTATACTGATGGCAGGCCAGATAAGGAAATACGGTAAGTACACTGCAGCGGATTTTATTGGTGACCGCTATTACTCCAAAGGACTCCGTGCCGTGGGTGCCATTATAGCCATCCTGATTTCAATATCATACTGTGTAGGCCAGTTCGGGGGGATTGGTCTTATGTTTAAATGGATTCTGGGTATCGATTATGGCCTGGCAGTAATCATTGGAGGGGCGGTGGTCCTTAGCTATACATTGATCTCAGGCATGCTCGGGGTGACAAAGAACATGCAGATCCAGTACGTGATCATCATCATCTCCTTTCTCCTTCCCCTGTTTATACTAACCGCAAAATTTGACTATTTCTGGCTACTTCCCCAGATCGGTTACGGTTCGGTAGTCTCTGATGCCATCAGCGGACTTCCGGTGAAGGAAAGCGCACAACTTTTTAATTCCCTGGGCCATAACTTTGCCGTGGTCCCTGTGCCTGAGTTTGCCATGCCATGGGACCCCCCCACCGGAAAAACCTTTTTCCAGTGGATGGCCATTGCCTTCTCTTTGATGATTGGTACCGCAGGACTGCCCCATGTGATCCAGAGGTTCTACGTGGTCCCCAAGGCAAGGGATGCCAGATGGTCTGTGGTCTGGGGCCTTTTTTTCATTTGCATTCTCTACTGGAGTGCACCGGCTTATGCAGCCTTCGGAAAAATCCTTTCGTCTCACCCGGAAGTAGGAACACTGGCCAAGGATGCCATTGTGGTGTACACTGCCCAGTTGGGGAATATCCACCCGCTGATTGTCGGATTCCTGGCAGCCGGTGGTGTATCTGCGGCATTTTCGACTGTTTCAGGACTCCTGGTCGCAGGCTCATCCGCATTTGCACATGACCTGTATGTGAAGGTGATCAAACCGGATGCAAGCCCCAAAAGCCAGCTTCTGTACGCCAGGCTCGCTACCATCCTGATGGCCATCATTGTAACACTCATTGCATTGAAGAACTTCGCCCTCATCGGTCAGCTCGTTGCAGTAGCCTTCTCACTGGCCGGTTGTACCATATTCCCGCTTTTCCTGCTTGGGATATGGTGGAGTGGTTCCAACCGTGCCGGCGCCACAGCAGGTTTGATCACGGGTGGGCTGGTTTCCATCATTGCCATTACCTATTTCATTGCCGGAAAATCAGGTGTCACACTCCCTGCCCATCATTTCATCAGCTATTGGCTGGAAGCGTGGTACTTCGCATGGATTGGTGCACCCCTGGCTATCATTGTTCATATCGTTGTGTCCAGGTTTACCAAGGAGACTCCCCTTGAAATCAGGAAATTTCTGGTTGAACAGGTTCATAGTTGATGGAAGGTACCCGTACACATTCCATAAGGACCCTGATCCTGGTGATGGTAGCCATTGTGATCACCGGGGTCCTTATTGCAAGATCTTATTACGGAAATAAAAACAGGTCCGTTGATCCAAGGGTGTTGCATGCCCGGGAGCTATATTCCCATTATGATCAGTTTGCCAGGGCAGGTGACTTCCCCGGGATCTTTCTCCTCCTGGACAGCATAGAGGATATCTACCGGCAAACAGCCCATTACAGCCAATCCTTTGAAGTAGGGGTTGTTGAGAACAACAGGGCTGCCGCCTTTCTCACCCTGGCATTATATGGGGACAGCATTCCCCGGGAGAGAAATCCATTTCACGAACTGCTGCCCGATTCCATAGTACATATGGCGCTGAATCATGCTTTAAACGCCATTCAAATCTATGAAACATGGCCTTTGATATACCAAGGACTTTCCGGGGAAGAGATCAGAGAGACCCTGGAACCAGGCTTTGTGGATGGTTTGAATCCTGACGACCCTTCCATGGTGGAAAGGATCGTTTCGAACCGTGTCAGGGAAATTGAATCTGCACTCAGGGAGAATGACCGGAGATTATCGGTTTGCCATACCAACCTGGGCGTGATTTACAGGCTCCAGGGAAACCATATGGAGGCCGTAGGCCAGTATGAAAAAGCCATTGCTCTCTGGGACAGGAACCTGGAAGCAGAAAACAACCTGAACAGAATACTGAACAAACCCCTAAAAAAGAGGAATATCCTGCAGAAGATCTTTCCGCCGGAAAAAGGAATATAATACTAAAACCCAATCACAAATGAAACGAATAACCATTGCATTCCTCCTGATCCTGATTGTCCAGGGACTCTGGGCACAGGAAGAAGAGGAGAAGAAATTCGGAGTGAAAATCTCGGGATTTGTCAAGAATGATTTCTTCTATGACTCAAGACAAACTGTTGCTGCCCGCGAGGGGCATTTCCTGCTATGGCCAGCTGCAGTGAACCAGGATGAAAACGGGGAAGATATCAATGCCGGCGCCAATTTCAACATGCTGGCCCTGCAGTCCAGGCTAAGCCTGGCCATCAGCGGCCCGGACGCTTTGGGGGCAAAAACATCAGGACTTATTGAGGGAGACTTTTTCGCTCAGAGCAATGACAACATTAATCTGTTCAGGCTCAGGCACGCCTTTGTGAAACTGACCTGGACACATATGGAGGTTCTGGCAGGACAGTTCTGGAATCCCCTGTTTGTGACCGATTGTTTCCCTGGAACCGTTTCATTCAATACAGGTACACCACTGCAGTCCTTTGCCAGAAATCCGCAGATCAGGGTATCATTCAATACAGGCGGACTGAAAATTACCGCTGCGGCACTCTCCCAAAGGGATTATTCCAGCTATGGCCCGGTTGGCGCCGGTTCACAATATTTAAGGAATTCAGCCATCCCCGATATGCACCTTCAGGCCCAGTATGGATTCAGCAGTGAATCGGGAACCGGACTGATAACCGGTCTGGGCTTGGCATACAAGACACTGGTTCCACGGCTCTCCTCAACAAACGCCATGGGAGAAACTTATAAAGTAAACGAGAAGGTGGGTGGACTGACCGCCATGGCCTTCGCCAAACTGACCACCAAACCGGTTACTGCCAAACTACAGCTCCGATACGGGGAAAATATATCAGACCTGCTGGCTATCAGTGGCTTTGTCATCACCGAAGTATTGGATCCCGTGACCGGCTTGGCCGCCTATTCGCCCTTGAAGAGCATGACCTTTTGGGGAGAAGTACATACCAACGGCAATCCCCAGGTGGGTGTCTTCGGAGGTCTGACCATGAACAATGGATCCAAAGAGGAAAGAGCCAGTGAATTGCTTCCAGTATACGGACTTGCAACCAATATCCGCTCACTGTTCCGGATCTCCCCCAGGGTTATTTACAATGCCGGCAAGGTGAGGCTTGCCCTTGAAATGGAATATACCTCCGCAGCCTACGGTGAAAACTATAACCTGTTTTACATCCCTGACCAGACCATAAAAGCAAACAATCTGAGGGGATTGTTGGCGGTATATTATTTTTTCTAAAAAAAACAGACAGGACGAGACATACTGAGTACTGGGCACTGATTACTAAGTACTTATATTGAGTTTTTGCTGCAGGTAATGGCCTGTGTGGGATTCCTGCGACGGCACCTCTTCGGGAATGCCCTCATATACGATCTGTCCACCGTTGTCACCTCCCTCAGGGCCCAGGTCAATGATCCAGTCAGCACATTTGATCACCTCCAGGTTATGCTCAATCACCAGTACTGTATGGCCTTTCTCCAGCAGGGCTTCAAAAGACTTCAACAAAAGGGAGATGTCGTGCATGTGCAGTCCTGTAGTAGGCTCATCGAAGATGAACAGTACCCTTTCCTGATCTGACTCCTTGCTCAGAAAATAGGCAAGTTTAATGCGCTGGCTCTCACCACCGCTTAGTGTGCTGGATGACTGACCAAGTTTCACATACCCCAGGCCCACCTGTTGCAGTGGCATCAGTTTCTTCACAATCCGCTTTTCTGTAGAGCCGGGAACACCTCTAAAAAACTCCAGTGCTTCATCGACAGTCATCTCCAGCACATCAAAGATGTTCCTGTTCCGGTATTCCACCTGAAGGATCTCATCCTTGTAACGCTTTCCCTGGCAGCTTTCGCAGATTAGCCTGACATCGGCCATGAACTGCATCTCCACTTTGATCTCCCCCTCCCCCTGGCATTCATCACATCTGCCACCATCTATGTTAAAGGAGAAATGAGATGCGTTATAGCCATGGATCGCTGAAGCCTGCTGGGTGGCAAACAGCTTCCTGATTTCATCAAACGCCTTCAGGTAGGTAACCGGGTTGGAACGGGATGATTTGCCGATGGGATTCTGATCCACAAACTCCACCCGGTCTACCAGATGAAGATCCCCCTCCAGTTGATCATGCTTGCCGGGCTTCTCCCCTGCTCCACTGAGTTTCTTATTGAGGGCCGGAAAGAGCACGGAACTGATCAGGCTGGACTTCCCGGATCCGCTGACCCCGGTCACCACCGTGAATACATTCAAAGGAAACTTCACATCGATCCCCTTCAGGTTGTTCTCCCTGGCCCCTGTCACCTTCAGGTAGTTGCTCCATTTTCGGCGGCTAACGGGTACCGGTATTATTTCCAGTCCGTTCATATACCTGGCTGTCAGGCTCTCCTTATCCTTTAGCAATGCCTGGTGATCCCCCTGGAAAACCACTTCACCTCCATGACGGCCTGCCATGGGCCCCATATCAATCACATGATCCGCAGACCGGATGATCTCCTCATCATGCTCAACGATAAGTACCGTATTGCCAAGCTGCTGAAGCTCCCTGAGCACTGTTATCAGCTGGTCTGTATCCCTGGAGTGCAGACCGATGCTGGGTTCATCAAGTATGTAAAGCGAACCCACCAAACTGCTTCCCAGAGATGTGGCCAGGTTGATACGCTGGCTTTCCCCCCCTGAAAGGGTGGAGGACAGGCGGTTCATCGTCAGGTAACCCAATCCCACATTGGTCATAAAGCTGATCCTGGTATTGATCTCTTTCAACAGGCGGCCCGAAACCTCCTTCTCTTTTTTGCTCTGCTTCAGGTTCCTGAAGAAATGCGCCAGGTCAACAATGGGCAGCTGAACCAATTCACTGATGCTCCTGCCTCCCACCCGGACGTACCCTGCTTCTTTCCTTAGCCGGCTCCCAAGGCATTCGGGGCAGACGGTTTTTCCCCTGTACCTGGACAGCATGACCCTGTACTGGATCTTGTATTTCTTTGCTTCAAGATGATCAAAAAACTTGTTCAATCCCTTAAAATAACGGTTTCCCGTCCACAAAAGGATGCGCTGCCGGTCGGTAAGTTTGAAATAGGGTTCATGGATCGGGAAGTCGAACTTATCTGCATTCATGACCAGGCGGTCCTTCCACTTTCGCATCTTCTCTCCCTTCCAGCAGACAACTGCATCATCGTAGACAGAGAGACGCTTGTTTGGGATTACAAGGTCTTCATCAATTCCCATAACCTTGCCGTATCCCTCACAAACCGGGCAGGCGCCAAGTGGATTGTTAAAACTGAAAAGATGTTCAGAAGGCTCATCAAATTCAATCCCGTCGGCTTCAAAGCGGGTGGAAAACTCTTCCATTCCACCTGTTTCAGGATCCCAGACCATGCAGTGTCCATGACCGATCTGCAAAGCGGTCTGTGCTGAATCGCCAAACCTGGAGATTGAATCCTCATCCCTAACCACCTCGATCCTGTCCACAACCAGGTTCAGAATCGGATTTTTTACCAAAGGTTTTTCTCCCTTCAAGGCATCCAGTAAAACAATCTCATTGTTGACCATCGCGCGTGTCATCCCCTGACCGGCATAAATATCAAGCTGGTAATCTGTCTCCCGGTCCGACTGCAGACATACGGTGGAGAGAATCACCAGCCTTTTTCCGGGTTCCTGTGCCACAATATAATCTACCACATCAGATACCGTATGTCTTTTCACCTCTTTTCCCGAAACAGGTGAATAAGTTCGTCCAACCCTGGCAAACAACAGCTTGATATAGTCATAGATCTCGGTTGAGGTCCCCACAGTTGACCGGGGATTCCTGGTATTGACCCGCTGTTCCAGGGCCACTGCCGGGGGTATGCCATGTATGAAGTCCACGTCAGGCTTATCGATCCGGCCAAGGAACTGCCTTGCGTAGGCTGAAAGACTCTCCACATAACGCCTCTGCCCCTCCGCGTAAAGGGTATCGAAAGCAAGAGAGGATTTTCCCGATCCTGAGAGTCCTGTGACGACCACCATCTGATCACGCGGGATCTTGATTTCCACGTTCTTCAGGTTGTGAACCCTGGCCCCTTTAATATGTATTTCCTGGTCGTTAATAGCTGGCATAAAATTTGCATTAAAAATACTACATTTTGTTATAACAATTATTTTTGTTTACTTGCAGCATTAGATAAATCTAAAAAAAACAACCTGCCTATAGAACACCTCTACGCTTAACCAACAGGAACGAGAGTTTTGAAAAAAAGCGAATTGAACGACCAGGATTTGGTTCAAGCATATATCAAAGGTGATCAGTCAGCCATTGAAACGTTAGTTAGCCGGCACCGCAGCAAGGTGTATACGTATATTTTGCTAACAATTAAGAATCAACAACTTGCTGAAGATCTCTTTCAGGAAACTTTTATTAAGGTAATTCAGTCCCTCAGGGGAGGAAAATACAAGGATAACGGCAGATTTCTGTCGTGGGTAATCCGTATTGCCCACAACCTGATTATTGACCACTTCAGGAAAGAGAAACAGATGAATTCCATTTCCAATGACGATTCGGATGTAGATCTTTTAAACAGCAGGAAATTTTCTGAAAAAAACATCGAAGAGATGATTGTTCACAGCCAGATCAAGGCGGAATTGCGCTCCCTGATCAATGAGCTTCCGGACGACCAGCGTGAAGTTGTACTGCTCAGACACTACGGTGAGTTGAGCTTCAAGGAGATTGCAGATCAGACCGGTGTAAGTATCAATACAGCCCTGGGAAGGATGCGGTACGCCCTGATCAATCTTCGTAAACTGATCAAAGAAAGGGATCTGTCCCTTACAGTTTATTAGGTAACTTTCACATTTGTTCACAATATTCCATCAATATGGCCGTTTTAAGGGTGAGAAAACCTAATTAAAATTGCCTATGGTAAAAATCTCTACCTATTTTCACCGGGTAGATGGCTTCGATAAAAAATTATCTGACCACACCCGGGAACTTCCAGATCAAGACATAGAAACCCAATTTTTATCCAGATTACTGGAACCTTTGTTATTCGATCCGGGAGACGAACTGGTGCAGCGGTTGCTGCGTAACATCTAAGAAAAGGAGAAAGTATTTATTTAAGCACTTTTACCTTGTCCCTCAAGTATCTGGATAGCAGAGCAGAGATGAACCCCTGCGGTTTCGGTGCGCAGGCGGGAATCGCCAAGGTGAACCGGTCTGTATCCAGCCTTGATGGCCATTTGAATCTCCTCTTCGGTAAAATCCCCTTCCGGCCCCACCAAAAAAGTATAGGGTCCGGACAATTCCATCTTTGCCAGCGATATACGGTCAGTGGGCAGGCAGTGGGCAATCCCCCTGGTTCCGGAATTCTTCTTTTTCAGGAAATCAGCTACCTGAAGCTGTTCTGACAACAATGGTTTGTATGCTTTCAGAGATTGTTTCATTGCCGAAACCAGGATCCTCTCAAGCCTTTCCTGGTTCACATGCTTTCGTTCGGTCCGATGGCACATCAGAGGAGTAATCTTTGAAATCCCTATCTCGGTTGCTTTCTCCAGGAACCATTCGAAGCGGTCCATGTTCTTGGTGGGTGAAATGGCAATGTGCAGATGGTAGGGAAGCGGATTGTACCCGGGGGTATATGACAGGATCTCAAGGACACATCTTTTGGGATGGTCCTCCCTGATCACTGCACGGTACCATCCCCCTTCCCCATCCACCAGGATGACATCATCCCCTTTCGCCAGCCTGAGCACCCTGGCTGCATGTTTTGATTCCTGCTCGTCAAGTTCATGGATGTTTCCAATGATATGTGGGGTGTAGAATAAATGCATGGCCCGGATTTGAACTTAAAAATAGTAAATTAACAGGCTAATTTCTCAGGTAATGTTCAGAATCGGTTTGCTCTCTGATACCCACGGGTTTTATGATCCCCGCATTGCGGAACACTTCAACCAGTGTGATGAGATCTGGCATGCCGGGGATATCGGGGATTATGAAGTGATCCTTCAACTGAACCTGATCGCCCCCGTCATCGCAGTCTATGGCAATATTGACGGAACCTCCATCAGGTCACGTTATCCGGGTCACCAGCGACTCACCAGGAACGGCCTTGATATCTGGATGACACATATCGGGGGTTATCCGGGTAACTATGACTCCAGGGTAAAACCAGATATCTATGAAAATCCACCCGGCCTATTCATATCCGGGCACTCCCATATCCTGAAAGTGATTCCTGACAAGAAGGGGGGATTCCTGCATATGAATCCCGGCTCTGCAGGGCGTAACGGGTTGCATCAGGTCCGTACGCTGATTCGTTTCGGGATTGTGGAAGGAAGAGTGGATCATGCAGACGTCATAGAACTTGGCCCGCGTTCCTCCGGTGCAACGGCTTATTGAGATCCACTATCCTCAAACTCAAGGAACCGGTCAATGAAAAGCTCCATCCTGCGCTGGGCAGCCAGGCTATATACATACTGTGCCTGTCCAAGTTGTGCTTTAACCCGCCGGTCAGCCGGCTTCAGGTCGAAGACTATTGCATTGAAATCCCTGTTGGACGATAGTACCTGCAATCCCCCCGGAGAATAGGCTATGTAATACCAGGTATTGCGGTTTACCTTCAGGTAGATATCAAAAATGTCTCCTGACCCTTTTTCCACCAGTTCTATGTAGGCATCCACTTTTTTATTGATCTGGATATCACCAATATTACCGATTCCCACCTTGCCATTGTGACGGAAAGATCTGGTCTCCTGGTTCCATTTCAGCGGTAACTCATTGAAAAAAATGGTATTCTTCCAGGCAGGGGGAATCTCATCATATGCACCGTTCAGGGCCAGCTGCCTCTCCAGGCTTCGCGCCTGTGTTTCACCCAGCAGATCTCTCATGGCCAGCTGATAGTTATAACGGATCATGTCAACCGGCTCCAGGTCAGGCAAACTGTCAATTTCACTGCCCATGACACGAAGTGCATCGGGAGAAAAGAAAAAGTCGAGACCCAGTATGAGGTTGGCCGAAAACTCATCTTCACTTACCCTGTGCACTGCATTTCCGGCGGATTTGATCTTCACCTGACCATAATCCAGGGTCAGATCGATGGGCCCTTCTCCATAAAGCCTGCAGTTGGCTGTTTCCAGCCTCAGGTAATGACCAGGCAGGGTAGAATCGGCCAGTTTTGCTTCACTGGCAATCATATAACTCTCTCTTTCAGGATCATGGACAAGATATCCTGAAGCGTTTGTAATGTTCGTATCAAAGTAGTCTTTCCGGGAACTCAGGAATGCAGCATAGATATGGGTTGAATCGCGTGTGATTATCGAACCGGCAATCATCTTGTTCAGGTCCACATTTTGCATCTGTTCTCCCACAGGAATCCGGATATCTGACGGATCGATTTTGGAAGTAAACCTTAACCAGCCTCTGCTGATATTGCAATCATGAACAATCCGGACTCCTCCGTCAAAAGTCAGAAAGGGACTGGAAGCAGTCATCAGGACCTCTCCCATGAAATCAAAGTAAGGACTTAGCATGAAAGTATTGTCAGCATCAACCTGACCCGAGGAACGGCTCACAAGTGTTGTATCCACCCAGATCCGGTCAAAATGAATTTTATGGCTGTTTCCAAATGCATCCCTGTAGTCGTAGTAGCCTGAACCTTTGTAGTCCTTTGCACCGGTTATGGCAATGGAAGCATGATACATTTTGTGCTGCCTGTTGTACTGGTTTGCCAGAATTTGTGCATTTTCGAGTAGATCCATTGTGGCCTGATATCCGATGGACACCTCACCCGTATCGGGGAAAATGTAAGCATCCGCCACTTCGATAAACGGCACCCTGTGGGCATGCAAATGGCGCGTTCGGTATTCATAGGTGGCTGCAGGTGCAACAAAATGGAGTCCGTCCTGCCTGGGGTGCAAAGAGGTGTATGTGGGCCCGTTTGTTTTCAGGGAATCGATTCCAATATCTACCGTGTTCCCTGGCAGTAGTTTATTCTGGGACAATTCTACCTTTCCTTCATCCATAAACCAGGTCATCTTATCGAGCCTTGTTTCATACAGGTTATAGGGCAGCTCAATTCTTGTCTGGTCACCGTTGGCCGTAAATGCTCCCTTTCTGGCATCCAGATCCACAAAGAGGTTCACATCATCCGTAAGAAAAGAGAACTCCTGCAAGCCTTCCCCCCGCAGCTGTACACCAGCCGAATCTGCGTAAATTGAACGGGCATCGTAACGGAAGTGATCCGACGCCAGCCGTGCCTCTTTGAGGGCCATGGCCCCATCCCCTGAAAGTCCTGAAGGTCTTAAAGCCAGATTACCCCCATGAAATATAGAATCTGTGAATATCCGGAAAGTTTCATCCACCCGGGATACCTGCATGACCTGCCGATCGGGGATGAGTTTGATGTCAGCTATATTATTCTCTACGTAGGGAAACTCCGTAGCTTCCAGTCTCTCCCTGATCAGGAAACGCCTTGACCGGGCCATCATGGAATCGGGATGCATCAGGAAATCATCCGACCAGGTTGTGGATGTAAGGTAGTCAAAGGAGCCATATCCATGCAATCCCCTGCTGCTCATCTCAATGTCATTGTAGAATTTACCAAAACCTCCGTAGAGGTCAATCCCTTCCTCGGGGGTTTGCATATAGAATCCCAGTGAGTTGTCCTCACGCAGTGTCATCTGCATCTGGAGCGGTGGAAGAATCCCTGCCGAAGTAAAAGTACCGTCAGGAGCAATGGCCTCGGGCCTGAAATTATCAAGGCTGTCGATGGTAAAGGGATTCAATTCAAAAAAGAATACATTCCGGTCATACACTCCTTTTTGTATCTCCGGGTTATCAAAATAGATGAATGAATTCTCCCGGCTGGTGAATATGGGATATTGCGGGTAACGCTCCAGTCCCGATTTGTTATCGGGAGCATCGATATACAACTCCCCGGTCATATTCTCAATGGCATTATCGATCCGGGTCAGAATCGGCTCTCCATACTGATTGACCTCTCCAGTGTAAATGGAGAGCTGAAGAGAATCAATTTTTTGAAGGACTATTTTAAAGCTGTCATACTGGAAAAAAAAGTTGCTTCCCTTAAACCTGAACAATCCAGCATCCACTACTCCATCAAACTGGAAGCTCCTGTTTCGCTTCATGATAATGCTGTTCCCCTTGGGAACCAATCGTACGTTTTGAGAATCACTCAGGAAGATAACCGGGATTCCCCGGATGGTCAGGTCCCGGGTTTGGAGATTCAGTTCAGCATTGGACATGCCTTCAGTTCTTGAATTGAAACGGATCACATCGTAATCACGGTTCCTCATGGATGATTCGATATAATCAAACAGCTTCTGCCTGATGGTAACTGTGCTTCTCTTGTCATCAAAATAGACAAACCCAAGCTTAGCAAGTGCCATGAGCTGATGATTGATCTGGTACTCCGGGTAACCAGTGTAGTCTGCATAGGAGCCTGAATTAAAGTCCCTCCCGTTTAACAGCCGGGCAAAGGATGCAAGCTGGGCCAGCGGATGAACATAATCCATCCCCTGGATTGAC